>Ga0325401_1001403_pt1 | contig 20267 bp, 21 predicted proteins | sample PopdelMetagenome_FD_205666 | JGI IMG/M metagenome (GOLD analysis project Ga0325401, IMG submission 205666) | Populus deltoides microbial communities from Bellville, Georgia, United States - Xylem-PdKOR-R2 | ecosystem: Host-associated > Plants > Phyllosphere > Stem > Wood/Secondary xylem | place... | reverse complement strand
TGTTTATCATACAGAGTTTGTTTTAGGAGTTTATGCGTTTTCCTCTGAGGCTCAAACATGTAATATACCTTTTTAACTACTTACTAGGGAAAATGTGAAAGGGAAGGGCTCACTTGATTATGAATATAAATAGGTGTCTTGCTGTCTCTACATAATGTTGCGTTTTGGTCCTGGAATGCTTTCATCATGCAAAGTTTTCCTCGTTGAACTCCACTCTTCCTATTCTCTTAATGGCGGTGCTGGTATGTGAGGTCTTTGCTCGTTAACTTGACTTCTGAAGCAACAGAGTTCATTTTTGGTGGGGTTTGGACCAGTTGCTTCCATTGGCCTTTGACCTTATTATTCGGTGGCTAATTATGCTTTGGCAATGACAGTAGAGAACAAGGTCCTTGTTCAATAAAAATCTTTTTTTGAGAAATTGCTTGACATTGCATTAGAATTTACAGCTGTGGGATATAAAAATCATCAAGTCAGTGCAATGAAAATTTTGAAATTGGCAAGAGGCATTGATGCTGGTGAAACATGAACTGCTATATTATCCGGCTGTGAATAAATTCATCTTGTCTATCGTGTTGGGTTTTTGAGAAACTGATCATCTTAGTTCGGTGTAATACAGATGCAGTTGGGTATGGAGACCCTCTTATAGCTGTCTTGCCATCATTTCATGGTATCAACACCTGACCGTACTGTCTCTGGTAACCTTGATGCAATTCTTGGGAAGCTCGCAAGGGTTGCATATTATTTTCGCTGTTTCTTGTGGTCTCTCCATCATGTGCTGGCTATCAGAAGACACAGGTTTTGATGGTAATTTCACTTGGCTTTTTCGTCAGTTGCATTGATATAGGAATAATTTGTTGAGCATTCTAGGCCGTTAAGAGGATTGTTTGTGTATTAGATGATCTTTTGTTTTCCAGTTGAGCAATGCATGCCTGTTGTCTGTGGTGTATCGATATGAAAAAGGAGCATTTCCTACGAAACTTTCAGTAATATATTGTTGTTATTCGGTTCGTTCTTCATTCGAGAGTCCCCAGTCAATTTAATGTCAATTTCTCTCCAAGCAATTCATCATCTCGGCCCTTCACAACGTAAAATTTGGTCGAAACTGAATTGATGGAGGCATCCTTTTAAAACTAACTCGGCTACGAGAACATATATCCATATGAACAGAAACAACAGTACCAGGTGGTCATGTTGCCATGGGCCCTTGATCAGACAACAACAGCAGAGAGGAAGCATCTTTTCCCAATGGCTTTCGAGAAACCCTCCTGCCATCCATGGCCTTCTCTGAAACACTCAACCTGTCATCACATGAAAGAGAATTGAGACAATTTTGACAGCAAGGAAGCCCTGAGTGGCTAAATACAAAATGGTGTACTGTTGTGTTTTTGGGAGCAGTTGTATACCGTGTCTAGTATTTGATTATCATTATCCAGCCCCCCAATGACATAAATTGAATCTCCCATCGCAACATCACCAAAATATCCCCTGGAACTGTTCATGGATTCTGCCTCCCTCCACAAACCAGCACGAGGATCAAATACCTCAACTGTTGATACCATCCTGTCCCCGTCATAGCCCCCCAAAGCATACCTGCCAACACAATTTTCCAAGGTTCAGTCCTCGCATTGTAAGCCCTGTATAAAAGCACAGGCATAGGGGTTGTTTTACTAATATATTTTGCGGCAGTTACTAAAATGATCTTCCGTTTTACTTTGATTGCTTTAAATAGATACAGAATTAATCCATAGAAGGGTTAAAAAGAGTCAATATAAATAGACTCACAATTTCTCATTCATAGCAACCAAAGAAAGTGACCCTCTCTTTGTGGTCATACTGTCAAGTCTTGCCCATGTATGTTCTCGTAGATCATATCTTTCAACTGACCTGTGAATTTACAACAACATATTTATGTGAGACCATCATGAGAAAATCCCAAAAGACAAGTCAAGAACATCTACTGCTTAGCATGAGTAACACCACATGCAGTAGGTGCTGAAAGGATTATTATCTTTACATGGTAGCAAGAATTTCAAAATATTTTTGAAGATATAGATCCATTTGCAGAATTAATAGATTAATATAATAAAAATACATTAAGCTTATTTCAGACATGCCGCAACTGCCTATGCCCAAAAGTAAAAGAACCGTGTACACGATGTCCTCGAACAATTGAAAGACCCTCATTACAAGACATCGCCTTCTAGCCTATTGTGTTCTGTACAGAATAGCAAAACAAACAAGGAACATATTGACCCAGATATGTTTAAAGAAGGTAATACCAAATGTTTGTGAATTAACTCTGACATCGATTACAAACAACCACCCATCCAGCCAGCAATTGAAAAGAAGAAAGAAATGAAAGGAACATCTTACTTTAAGTATTCCTTTCCATTGTATCCCCCAGCAACGTAGAGCATGCCATTAATTTCTGCTGCAGCAGCTGCAAATCGCTGGCAGAACGAAAGCAAGTCAAATAAATAACCATCAGAAGACTGTGATTCGAAGAGAAAACTTTGAAACTCAACATTACTAAAAGTTGAAAGATTCAATATTTCTACCAACTCAAGTTGTGAACAGGTTTTAAAAGGGTACCTTGTTACGCATTGATTGAGTAGGGATCCACCTTCCAACATTCAGATCAAATATTTCCACCTCAGAAAAGCATTCAACCCCATCACCACCTCCAACTGCAAGCATCTTGTCCTCCAAAGAAACACTTGCCACACTTCCCTTTCTTCGCTTTAAGGAAGGTCGAGAACTCCACTGCTTGATCAAAGGGTTGTATGATTCCACTTCACATGAAGAAAATTGAAATGTTATTGCTTTGTGAAATAGAAACCCAGCAATTTGAAAAGGATGAAAAATTGAAAGAAAAAACAAATATACCTGTGTCATACCAGACATCGTCATTTGCACCACCAATTATATAGATTTCACCATTTAACCTTCCTGCTGAGGCATATCTGCGTATAGCACTCATTGAAGTGAGAGATTCCATCTGGTCCTGTGAAGGAGAATAAGAGTCCAAACCCAACAGCCACGAAGAACCATCAAACCCTCCTATTAATATCAACTCATCACTGCAAGAGTTGAATTCTTCTAGCTCAGACCCATCTTCTGCAAGATGACCCATTGCTGGAAAGGACACATACTCCAACATCTTGCACCGATCTTTTAGTTGTTTAATTTCATTTCTTGATTGAACCTGAATTGCCAATTTACTTTCAAGTTTTAATTCAATAGCCAACAGAGAAAAAATTCCTATAAAAAGCAAAATGATATGATAACCCCATCTGACCTTCTCTCCATTGTATATAAAAGTAACCAGCTTCATCATATAAGTATATGAAACTTCTTGAATTCAGAGATTTAACAAATTCTTTAAATAGGGAGAATATTCCATTAACAACATTTCAACACATGTAAATTGAATAGAAAATTAACGATGAAAATTGACCAACACAAAAACTCCAAAATAAAGCAATGTTGAAGAAAGTTTTGGGGAGAAAAATGGAAATTTCACAGAACATAAATTTGCATCGACTTCTGGAAGAGGCTTTGAGAGAGTAGTGAATGATTCATAATCAACCTATTGTGAAAGGAATACATACAAACAAGCACAATACATAGTAGAAACCATGGACCACGGCATTGCACTAAGAGATCACACATGAATGGTAGCTTAATGGATGTGTTCACGCTGATCACAGAAATTGCTTGATCTATAAAGAAGACAGCAAATTCCCTGAGTTCTCATGAAGTTGACTTTATCAGTTCCAATTGCACAAAAAAGGTGCTTAATTAAAGATGAGTCAATTTTAACAGTTTGCACTAGTAGACTAGCATAGCATTTCAAAAGTTGTCATATACCAAATACAATAGTGATTAGTGAATAATAGATCATACCAGCTCATGCTCCAAATAACTGATTTTTTGAACTTGACTTGACTGAGATGATTTCAATTCTTCCAATTCCATAGATAACTTCAAGACATGTCACAAACAATTAGAGGAACGGAAAAGTCCATATTAAAAACACTAAGCACGACAAATACCACAGCTTACCTTGGCTAGCACGGAACGAAGATATAAAGACTCCATTTCTGAGTTCTTTCTTTCCTGTGAATCTACCTCAGAGTTTTCTCCATCACCACCCACTGCCATCACCTCTCTTGCATCAGATCTGTTTTCACTTTCACACCAAGTGCTCCATGGTTTTTCTGGAAAAGCAGTACCCATGCAGGTTGTTATGCTTAACTTATTGGCATCCAGATTTTCAACGTTGCCCACGCTTGCATCAGATGATTCATTATTATCTTCTGCTGTCATCTCGCTTGCGCCAGGATCAGTGCTCTTTGTAAACAAAGCAGACAGTGATTTTTTCTTAATGGTAGAATCAATACATGTTTCAACACCAATATGATCTGCAAATGATGTATCGAGATTTGTAAGATTTACATTGGATGACTCAGCGTTCTCCTTTTCGGTCATTGCTCTTGTATCGGGACAAGTTTCAAATTTAAACAAGGCACTCCATGGTTTCAGAGGAAGGCTAGAGGTCGTGGTGCTCTCTTTACAATCATTAAATTTATCCATATAGTCATTTTCTTGCCTCGCATTAGGATCACAAGGCAGATAATTCCAGTTGTGCATATCCTTGGTACTTGCAATGACCAGTGAAGATGAGAATTTTGAGATAAACTTGTTTGTTTGATCCTGGTCTAGTTCAAACCAAAAAAGGTTTGGTCTATAGTAGTTTTCTGCGATGATTGGACTGAACTGATCTTCCACTAATGGCTGGCACTGCATCTGGACTCGTATCCTAACCTAAAAGAAACAAGCATGGATTAGGTTAGACTTGATAACTTAGGAACCGAAAACAGAATTAACATGTGATACCTGTGCAGGGTATAGGGTAATGCCTGAGCCATCTTCAGTCCAGGCAGTTGGATCAATATTCCATCCTCCATGACTGGTAGCCTCAAATATGCCATGAAGCTTCCTGTCACTGTAGTTGAATAAAAACAATGGTAAACCAGGATCTATTTTCTTTACATAGGGGTAATGTGAACCTGGTATTCCTGTTCAAGAAAGCATATTAAAAATTTCCCAAGTAAGTGGAGTCAGAGTATGTACACATTATAATCTAAACATGAAAAACAAGTGAAGGGTACTAACCAAACAACTGTTTTGAGAAACATTCTCTGATTGTATTATTCTTGCATCCAAATATTACTCCAGCTAGATCACTCTTCCTCAGATTCCTAGCTGTTATACTGCTATTAACTGACGTTTGGGAAACTGATTTCTCCTTTAAGTGGAGTGTCCATGTCTTCCTTCCTGCACCCATTCTTTTGATTCAAAAAATAAAAATAATAGCCTTCCATTAGTTTCATTTTCAATCAATATTCCAAGATGAATAAAGAACAGATTCAGCAACTAAACAATTCCCCCTTGACCCTCCTTCCCCCACCCCAAAAGCCAAAAGGGAAAAAGAAGCGAAAACTAATCACAGCATGCCTTGACAGGGAGAATTGCGCCGCACTAACAGGTTTTATAGTGAGAACAAATAAATGAAGGAAAAACACAATATACGGCAATTGAAAAACTTGAGCAAATATAAATAACTGGAATTAAAACACATATCATAACAAAGAAAATTTGAACCACATCGATACAATTCAAAGCAACAAAAGAAAAACACACTAAACATCTAAAATCTCCTACTAGACAAAGGACATAAGATGAACACAACTCGTTGCATATCTTGGTTTAGCAAATCAGACCTTAAACACTCCATATGATTAAAGAAAATTATGTTCTCATTCAAGTTTGGCTTCCTTACTTAAGATGCTCTAGCTGACAACAATCACGTATCACAATGATAATGCTGACTAGTGTCACTACACTTAGTCCCGTTTCATCAACAACATCAAAACTCTCATCAGACATGAAGAATATTCCATAAGGTCATAAATTTTTTTAAAAAAAAAGATCAAGGAAAAGCCTCATGTAAAAGCCTGAAAGACATAAAAAAGAGAGTGAATAAAGTGACCTTGAGACTGAAATCAACAGTCTATATCGGTGGCACAAAGCTAGGCAAGCGAACATAAACAGGTTGAATTAAATAAACTACAATACAATCCCCTTGAATCTTGAATTTTTCGCAAACCCGGCAAGCAAGCTAAACAAGAAAGAGATATAATCACTAAATGTTTTTATCATTTTGAAACAGTCATCACAACATGTCGTAAGAAGGAAAACTTGGAGCTACATTGAGCCAGAATTCAAGCAACCTAAGAGAAAAAAAACGTATTTAACATCGAAGCAACAACAGAAAATACTCGATCAACGTACATGACATGAGACAATAAATAGAATTCCGAAAAAAACGTATCTTAACAGAGAAAACCTGTACCATATTTATACTTAGAATTCAAATCAACATTTTAAAAAAAAAGGCACTAATGCCTACAATTTCTCGCTGGAAAGATCATCACGATGAACACGAAACACGATTAATTAAGCTACTTAACTCTACTCCACATGAACCACAGTTTAAGGATCCTCTTGAATTAAAAAATGATAAATAAATAAATATAGCAAACTGATTTCAGCTTTCTTTCACGATTTTTAACAAAATAAAGAGGGAAAAAAACACCATAATCTTAAAAATGAACCAAAAACAAAACAAGAAAATCAGTATTTATGGAGGTCAACCGTCAGTTAATTAATGTCGCACATATTTCTCCGAAGTTTTCTTTTAGCTGTAAATTTGAGGTAGGAAAAAAGGAATTCATAATGATTATTTTCCAGAATAGAAAGAAATGAGAAGGAGAAACACAAAACTCTCTCGCTCGCTCGCAGAATAATGGCAAACTAGTTGATCATCCAAAAAAATTAAAAATAAAAAAACAAATCGCTTAGAAATATAAAGTGAAGACTAAAGGTACAAAACAAAAGGATAGTTTAACGTAAGAACCTTGAGACTGAAATCAAACGTCTCGGAATAGATGCATGAGCGAAGAAGAGAAGTGAAGAAGAGTGTTTGTTTGTTTCTAGGAAAAAACCGTCAAAGAGGGAAGAAAAGGTTAGGGTTTCTGTAGACAAAAATGGAAATGAAGGGTGACGGAAGGAGAGCAGGGGGTGGCAGAGAGTTCAGGGAGGTAAAATGCACAACAGTACGGGAGAGGAAAACGTTGTAGGCTCTCACGAAGAAGTGCGAAATATGACCCCCGTTCTCGTGCTCATCTTTGCTGTTTTGAGAGTGTACGATCTGACAGGGAAGTGAAATTATTTATTTGCCCACGATTCGACATTTTCCTTTTTACTGTTGGTGCAGGATGACAAGGTTTATTTGTAATTAGGAACGGTAGTGGTGGTTCAGGCGGGAATGAAAATATAGACTCTATAGTCTATACATGCATGAAATGTAGATGACCATCCATGAGAATTTTCGTCGTAGATATTTACCATATATGTGATATGACTTCTGCGACAGTTTCTTTTATTTTCCATTTTTTAAGTATAAAAGTCGAATATAATCTTGGCGTGTTAATTCAAGTAATAAATGAGTTAGCTTTGCGTTTGGATTTAACCAATAAATTAACAAATCCAATTCCCAACGAGCAAGAATATTGAGAGGTTGAAATTATATTACAAAAAATATTAAAATTAACTCATATTAATATTCTAAAATTATGATCCTAATCACAAGGCTTGAACAACCTCATATATATATATATATATATATATATATATATATGACAACCCATAAATAATCACGAAACCATTTCTCAATCACTCAAGTGATAATGAATGGAATTAAAAAAATTAATAAAAAATAATTTAAAACAAAAGAAGTGCATATTAAAATAATAAATACAATTTGACATAAAAACAAATGGCAGGACCTTTTGCTATTTTGGCGAGGACTGGCATAAATGAGGAGATAAGGGGAGAGAGAAAAGAGAGGGGATCCGAGAAGAAATAAAACCAACAGCTATGCACCTCTACTCAACATACCAGTTACCACATACGCCACGCCACGCCACGCCACGCCACGCCACCGGGACGACCTCGCTAGAACGCTTTTAAAGACACAAAATAAGGTGGTGGCATGAATTCGGAGGAGGCCGCAAACGCTGTTAAGCGCGAAGGCTTCCTCCACACGTCAGTGTCTGCCATTGCTCGTTTACCTCGCGCCTTTTACATTGTTTCATATTCAAATCTGGCACCCTGAGGCTTACTTTGTTTAGATCAATAAAATAAAATTAACTGGGCTTCAGAAATTTTCTCCCAGGCCAGGTGTCCCAGTTTCCATGCAACAAAAAAACATTGTTAAGTCTAATAAAAAAAAACGAGTGACAAAAAAAAATGGTGTTAATCTTTTCCTTGCCCCGTGCAATTGAGCCCCTAGTTCCTTAAAGAAAAAAAAGCCAAATATTTTTCTATTATTCAAATTCAATCCTTATAGCTTCAATATTTTTAAATCAATAAAACTTTATTAAATTTTTATCAAATCAAATATCAACGAAGTAAGTTTTTTTTTTACACCCCAGAATCTCACAAGCTACGCAAATAAAACAAACTACAAGTCTTAATTCCAAATAAACATAATTTTAAAGAAATATATTGAAAAAAAAACAGTGAATTATTATAATTACGGTGCAATGAGTATGGATGAAAGATATTTTTTCCAAACCCCTTAGTTTTTTTTTTTTTTTTGTTAATCTTAGTCTAAATATATAAAAATGGATGCAAAAAGTTACCGTACCCGTGTGGATTTATGGTGTTGCAGTAATATTGTAAAATATGTTACGATATCTCATGTTTAACACATACACTACATTCGTCCTTATTTATGATGTTCGTCTACGACTTATAGAGAAAATACAATTATTTAGGTGGTGGTCCAGTAATAAAAGCTTGAGATCAAGAGATTTATTTTCTCTGTGGTTTCAGGTTCGAGTCATGTAGTTGCTCATATGATGGTCACTAGAGGCTTACATGGTCGTTCACTTCAGGACCCGTGGAATTAGTCGAGGTACGTGCAAGCTGACATGAACACCTATATTAAACTAAAAAAAAAATAGAGAAAATAGTCACAAATATAATGATGAAGAGGCATGGTAAAACATCCTCACCTTCGAGGAGAGTGGATCCCCCCTGTGTTTTTATAAGAGCATATACATCCCATTTCAGATCATGAATGAGACAAGTCCAGGTTCAGTGTTACAACTATTACGTACATTAGATAGTAAAATAATAATCACAAAATAGCATATTGGGTTATTATTATTTTTTTATGATCAGGATATCTTCAGATCAAATTTTACAAGACAAAATTAAATGCATATATTATTTAAGTGAAAGTAACTGTACCGGGGAGCATGATTCTTCCTTGGTATGTTTGGAAATATAATATTAAATATTTTTATTTTAAAAAAATATAAAATTAATATTTTTTAATTCTAACGTGTTAATATTAAAAATTTAAAAGTTAAAAATATATATTTTTATATATTTTAAAGTAAAAAATATTTTTTAAAAAATATACTATGCTAAGGAGGGTAAGACATGTGACAATATCTGGAATTTTTTCGTTTGTAATATCTTTAACCAAAGAAAATTAGAGTAACGAAAGAAATCAATTACAAAGAAGAGAGAATTCTCTATGTTTGTGAGAGAACGATTGGGAATGCTTTTTAAAAATATTTTTTAAAAATTTTGAATGTTTTTTTTTAAATAATATGTTTTTAATATTTTTAAATTATTTTGATATGTTGATTTTAAAAATAATTTTTAAAAAATAAAAAATATTACTAGCATATTTTTCTGAATAAAAAATCCTTTAAAATATAATAAAAACTACATTTTCAAACACTCTCTGAATGGTAAAGGCATGATGGTTACATAATAATGGACGGAGTTTCGTTCGTCAAGGCCAAACAAGATTACGACTTTGATTAAACCTATAACATTCAGTGAAAATTTCAAATTTACCACTTAAAATTTATTAATATTAACCATACCAACCAATGATTTAATTTTCTCAATTGAACCTTTCCGTCAACAATGGTTAACAAAACCGTTAAAAAAACACGCGAGATTAATATGAGCAGCATCTGTTTAGAAATTTGGAGGGAAATTTCTCTTTTTTTACCCTCCCACGCGTTTCTCAAGCATACGAGTTCGATAAAAAGTCCCAATTAAACAACACCACCCGCTGCCCCAATTTTTGTTCTAAAACACCGATCCATCGAAGAATACAGTAACCCTAATCTCACAACTCCTTCAATACTAATTCAGAGTTGGAAAGCATGGAGATGGGTGATGATGTTCATGTGGTCTGCCACTGTGGTGAACAAGCTCGAAACAAGAACTAGCTGAAGTTTACGTAATCCGGGCGGGAGGTTTATGGGCTGTACAGAATTCGAGGTCGTATCATTTTTTCTTCTTCTAAAATTTTCGTCTACAGAGGCAGTCATTGTTTGATGAAAATGAAAGATCCGGAAGCAGCTGGATGTGGTTTCTTTCAATCCACCAAAAATGCCTTCGTGGAAGAGAGGTCACGATCAGGCTGATGCCTGACTATCGATCATTCCAGAAAACGACTGCCCATGTACATGCAAGAGAGAAGAAGTTTAAGATCTGTCTCCTTCTGTCATGGGTTTTCTCTTCCGTGATTGTGTGTCTGCTGCCTGTACTTGATTCATAAGCAATATTTGAAGGGGCAGTGGGTGGGTATATTGTGAAATGGATGGTAGAAAAAAATGGCTGGTTGATATAATAATTGATACTGAAAATTTATTTTAGAACCCATTTATTTTTCTATTTTAAAAAAATATTATTATTTTATTTTATTTTTTTAATCTTCAAATCAATTACCAGTGTGAAAAATAAATTATTTTTTAATTTTTTTATAAAATAATATATTTTTATTTGGTTGTATTTATAAATAATAACATTTATTAAATATCGTTATTCCGAGCATAGATAGTTATTACATTTCTAAAAAGTAGTATTTTTTAAATTTATTCATTACTTTTGCATGTGAAAATAAAAAAACAAAGCTAAAAACTCACAAAACAAACTAAGTAAATGAAGACGGGTTAAAGAAAAGGAAAATCACACAGATAATCTTTGCCACTCCCAACCTACCTTATCTTCCTATTTCCTCCACCATTCATGCTCCATCATCACCATGAACGGTGATCCTTCCACCTCTTCCATCACCATCGTGATTGTAGCAATTATCCAACTAACCCTATCACAAATCTACTTAGGCATGTATGTGGACATGTATTTCAGAATTTAGACTGCGAGCTGGAACAAGAGAAAATAAAAAATTATAAAGTGATAAGAAGGAGGGAAAGTCTGAAATTAATTCTAAGTGTGATCTGGCTGCTTCTGTTTACAAGATAATTGATGTGTTATTGTTTTGAATCATGAGAAGTTTCACTATTTTTTTTTTTTTTTTTTGTGAATGTGTTAATTTGCCCTTTTTTTTTTTAAGTTTATGTGTCAATTGTCCAATTTACCCATCATTTTTCTTTCTTTTCCAGGAGCTGAGCTGCTCTTAATTATTTAATCTGGATCGGTCCAAAGGGTCCATGTGGCTGTATCCTTTTGGAATCTAGATAAAACCAAGTGTATTCCTTTGGAATCTAGATAAAACCATGTTTTTTTTTAATATATATAAAAAAATGGAAGTTAACGCTGTGAAACCTGACTAATTAGATACTGAACTCGTCAAATCAACTTCAATAATTTTTTAATTTTTCTAAAAGATCATACTGTTTAATTTTTTTTTAATTATCCAAAATAATTTAGTTTAATTTTTTTAAATAAAAAATATTATTTTAAAGTAGAGGAAGAGGCCCTTAGACTGAGAGAACACCTATAATCTGTCAGAGCCTCGAAGGAGGATGATAATCACGGAGCTACGGATGAAGACTCTGTGTTTACGGACTTTGCATTTGCTAGATTGCACCGTCCGATTCTAACACAAAAAACAAGAGAATAAAAAATCCCTCACAAAATCAAAAGAAGACGAAAGAGGGCAAACTGACCTCAAACATCATTTTATTTATTTGTTTATTTAATTTTAAAAGTAGCAATAAGATCTACTCATCCAATATAAAAAGAATATAAACAAGTAATCAAGAAGAGAGTCTCCCTTGCTTTGTCCCGACCTAAAGGCACTCCGGCTGTCTTGACCCATAGGCATGCCGCCTCTCTTTGCTAACTTGTTTTTTTTTAGCTCAAATTAATAAACTATGAAACAACACCTAACGCGTTGAACGACGATCCTTCTTTCATGGACTAAAGTACATAAACAGAGAACAAAACGGCATAAACAGAACAGTATCAATCTCTATAAAATCAAATAATGTCTAGTTTCGTTGTTTTTTTCCGAGCTAGAAGGAGACGGAACGAAATTCGACCGAGTTGAACCGCCAATTGCATGATGCCAGTACCCACTGTCTTTAACAGCTACGAGATACCAGTTTACAGGAGAGTGATTATTATTCAGTTGAAAATTTGTCATACTTTTTGCGAATACACTGACTCATCTCCTTCCTCCATCTGCAAATGTTGATTCTACTGTCAGAAAATCCATCCTCTTTTCCTCTTAAATTATAGAGTGAAATGGATTTTTTGTCATCACCCCAAAGCCTAACCACAGAAGCCACTTCTGGTTCCCATGAAGACACCACAAACCTTTTTATAGCCACATATCCTAAATTTCTAATTTTCCGCACCTCAGAAAAAAAACAGCTCAGCAAAATTATCAGTTTTTTTTTAATTAAAAAAAAACAATTACACGCCACTTCCAAGTCACAAAGTTTTGTTTTTCCCTCTACTTGCTGAGTACAAATCCACACTCCTGCTACTACACAGTACTTTATTTCGATGGGCCATAGTCTCTCTCTCACACGCCCTAACCGTGTGTCACCACACCACAGTTAGTTACTACCGTTTCAAAAAAAAAAAATGAGGCCCCACACGCAACGACTCTTTGCCTCTACACCACCACGGCACACTTGTCCCTCCACTCCACCCTCACCACCTCTCCGCCGCCTCTTTCCCTCCAAAACAATTTCCCTTGCACACCGCTGCCACCTCAGCGTCCCCGATTCTCCATGCTCCAGTCAAACTCAAACCACCACCAGACGCCGCCAGGTGTTGCTCACTCCTCTCCTCGCTCTCGGCGTTTCAATCCTCCAATCCGCCGCCTCCAAAGCCGAGGTAGCCAACAAAGAACCGGACTCTCCGCGTCCTCTACCGGCGGCGGAGAAGAAGGCGGAGGAGGTGATAAGTTCGAGAATTTATGACGCGACGGTGATCGGGGAGCCGATGGCTGTCGGGAAGGATAAACGAAAAGTGTGGGAGAAGATAATGAATGGCAGGATTGTGTATTTAGGAGAAGCAGAGCAAGTGCCTATAAAAGATGATAAAGAGTTGGAGCTTGAGATTGTTAAGAATTTGAAAAAACAGTGCGATGAGAGGGAGAAATCAATTTCTCTTGCCATGGAAGCTTTCCCTTGTGACTTGCAGCGCCTGCTAAATGAATACTTGGATAAAAGGTGGTGTATCTTCCTTTTCTCACCATTTATTGTATAAACATTATTCTGAGAAATCAATAATAGATTATTCACGTTGATGTTTGTGAAATTTGGTGGCAGGATAGATGGGGAGACATTGAAGGGTTACATGACGCACTGGCCGCCGCAAGGATGGCAGGAGTGTGAACCTTTATTGAGTTATTGTCGTGATAATGGAATTAGAATTGTTGCTTGTGGTGTTCCGCTTAAGGTAAAATGAAATTGCTTCTTTTGTATATCCATCAAAGTGTTGAATAATGCTATCTGCAAGTTTTAACACATCGGTTAATGTTAGTAATCTATACTTATTGAGTGTGACAGCTTGTTTTTTGTCGATTTATGGATCATTTGTATTAAAGGAAAGATAATTTGTTTGTTTCGTTGGTTCTTTTGTTAGCTATTGTATAACATTGGAAGAAAGTTGCGTTTTTTATGATTTTACGGTAAAATCGCTGTATTTTATGTACATCAAATACGTCGGACAATAGTTGCATTGCCTATTTTTTGAGTTTATTATCAGGTTTTTGTTTCAGGATTTGTGGGGGGTGTTTTATATTTAAGTAGTAAACTTTTGGGTTATCCTTCTTCTTTCATATTGAAGTGTTTGTTTCACTTAGTTTAGTTTGTTAGTTTATATATCAGTCAGAGTGTGAAATGATATATTGTCATGGATTTATTGATCCCTGTGGCATGAGTAGGTTCTGAGGACTGTGCAAGCTGAGGGCATTCGTGGGCTTTCTAAGGCTGATCGTAAACTGTATGCTCCTCCAGCTGGTACAGGCTTCATCTCAGGATTCTCATCTATCTCACGTAGATCAACTGATATGAATGCTCCAAAGCAATCTGTTCCTTTTGGACCTAGCTCGTACTTATCTGCACAAGCAAGAGTAGTTGAGGATCATGCCATGTCTCAAATTATTTTGCAAGCAGTTATAGATGGAGGAGCCAATGGTTTGCTAGTAGTGGTGACAGGTGCAAGCCATGTAATGTATGGATCCAGAGGGACAGGTTTGCCAGCAAGAATTTCAAAGAAGACACAGAAGAAAAACCAAGTTGTTATATTACTTGATCCTGAAAGACAGTTCATACGAAGAGAGGGGGAAGTCCCCGTTGGTGATTTCTTGTGGTATTCTGCTGCCAGACCTTGCAATCGGAATTGCTTTGATCGTGCTGAAATTGCTCGAGTGATGAATGCAGCTGGTAGGAGGCGAGATGCCCTGCCTCAGGTAAGCTGAAGGGTGCAATATAAGAGCTATATTTTTCCTGTTTTGTTCTTGAAATAACAACTCTAGGACAGAAGAAAGGTGCAAAAATGTGGTTACTTTGCTGAGTTTGCAAGTTACCATTATTTTCCAATCATATTTTTTCTCACACAATTGCTGTCTCCTCAAGGACATTCCTTTCCTTTTATTTCATGAAATAATATGCTGCTATGCTCATCAGGACCTTCAAAAAGGACTTGATCTTGGTTTGGTATCGCCAGAAGTACTGCAGAATTTCTTTGATCTGGAGCAATATCCTATTATTAAGGAACTCACTCATCGTTTCCAGGTATACTCACTCTCTGGCAGCAAAAACTTTGTTCTCATTAGAATTTTGTCATTCCTACCGTAAAGCTTCTCGACATTATCATTTGCTTGATATAGGATGCTGCCTAGTATACCAATTGATTTTAGGGAAGGTAATGTTGTTGGTACTCACTTGACCATAGCTCATTTAAGTGTGCAGGGTTTCAGGGAAAGGCTGTTGGCGGATCCCAAATTCTTGCATAGATTAGCTATAGAAGAGGCAATCTCAATCACCACTACTCTCTTAGCACAGTATGAGAGGCGAAAAGAAAATTTCTTTGAAGAGCTTGACTATGTAATTACAGATACTGTCAGGGGAATAGTTGTTGATTTTTTTACTGTGTGGCTTCCTGCCCCAACCTTGTCATTCCTTTCTTATGCTGATGACACAGCAGTCCCTGACAGTGTGGATGCTTTAAAAGGTCTCCTTAAGTCCATCCCAGATAACGCATTTCAAAAGAATCTTGTAGGGAAGGACTGGAATATCAGTCACAGAGTCGCATCTGTCATTGTTGGTGGTGTGAAACTTTCTAGTGTTGGATTTATTTCAAGTATTGGGACTGTTGCTGCCTCAAATCTTTTGTATGCAATTCGCAAACTCATCAATCCAGCACTGGTTACTGATCAACGAACTAAAAGATCACCAATACTCAAAACAGCAGCTATCTATGGATGCTTTCTTGGAACATCAGCCAATCTGCGGTACCAGGTAGAGTTACTTGTTGCTGTGAAAAATGGACCTGTTAATTTCATTTTTTGCATTGCAAATTATCTGACAAATTTATTTGGGCATAGATTATTTATTGTTAGTTCCACTATAAGGCCGGGATAAACAGTATGATGGCGAAAGCTCCTTGAATATCTGGCTTCCTTCCTATTGGGAAGAGCATGTAAATATGGCCGTATACGAGGAATATGGTTCTGGAAAGAATGGATTATGTAACAATGAAGTGATTTTTCTTTTCTTCTCTTTTCCAATGGTTTCATCACTATCTTTTTAATCTCACTGCAAGTTAAGAGCTAACAGTAGAGTATGCTGAATTTCAACTGTTGTTTTGAACCACATAATGATAGTTCATGTGAGTTGATATCCAATTTTCTCTCAATTTCCATCATCACCTTTAAGAGAAATTGCTGTTCATGACCTTCCAGAGTCTGAATCTGCCTTGGCTTCTAGGTTACCATGCATACCTAGCTTTTTTAGAACCTGTATTTGCCCAATTGCTTAAACTAAGGCTGTAAATTCTTAAATGTCTGCTATAGCATATAAATTTGATTTAGTGTTGCGCCTTCATTCTGAAATTTACATAGTCCTTGAAAAGCATGGTCTGTTATTTCATTGGTCAATATGATAAAATGAGCTAAACAACTGGTGCAGCACTCCTGCAAACATCGAGCTCCCAGCTTCCATGTCCTTGCTCTGCTGCTTTTATAAGGGAAGCTATGTAGGCTTAGTCTTACAGGCTTATAGCTGTCTCTATAAGAAGATTGAAAAAGCATGCACATGGCATTTCCGTAGCTGATATTCTGTAGGATTTGGTAAATTATTTTGCTTGAGCCTTTTATTTTTCTTGGTTATTGCAGATAATTGCTGGAATTGTCGAGCATCGAATCTCTGATGAATTTTCTTCTCAAACTCTTCTTGTAAATATGCTGTCATTTATTGTTCGGACAATTAACTCCTATTGGGGAACTCAGGTTAGAATCTTCTTCATTCACTACAAGTTCCACTTGGGGTAAAAGCTATATTTACTTCTTTGAAATATCTTTTTAAGCCATGCATCTCTTTGAAATCATGTAGTCAAAGATACTAAGCATTTGCATGTACTTATCTGAAGAGAAAGGCTTCTGCAAAAATGGTAAACCATTTATAAACTAAGGGGATTTATTTCATTGGTATTAAAGTGTGGAGGTGTTTCATTTGGGGTGATTTAGTTCACGAATATCTACTTGGATGGGCCCCACCAAAATCAAAATCATCAACAAAATATCAACAATGGCATTCAGACCATCAAAATCAACAATGGCATTGCATTCCAGTGTTTTCTCTTTTTTAGCATGAACTTGACTTTGTCTTTTGCCTTAATTCCTGCAGCAATGGGTCGACCTTGCACGCTTTTCAGGACTGCAAAGTCAGAAGAGTGAACCACCCTCTTATCAGACACTGGATTCTCCTAGTAATGCTGCAATTGGATGTAATACCTTGGAAGATACCAATATTGATGAAATCAACAATCAATGAGGTGATGATTCTACTTTCATATTTTTGTACTACTTTGTAAAGCTTTCTTCCTGAGCTGCTGAGAGAACCGAAAGGAATAGATTTCTATCATATACCTCCTTCATGACCCTATTGTAATTTGTTCAGTATAATTCTTTGAAATTTTGGCAAACATGGTGTAGGCACACTAGATTTAGCTGCATATTGTATATCGATTGCGCACTAAATTTGAATTTATGCAATAAATTCAGAAATATAGCATGAAATTATTTCTCCAGAGAAATGAATGGCATAATCCTTAGGCAGTTTGTTTTATTTTACTGTCTATTTCACTAAATATTAACTTGAAAGTTCAGGGATTTTCTTCCAAGGGAAACTAAAATGTTGTTTTTATGGGATTTTATAGATTGGATTATCAGTCCAAGGTTATGGGTTCTAGTTTGGGATTTATTTGATGAACTGTGGGTGAGCGTGGGAGGTAAGTCCATCTGGTCTAAGGTCACGGTTCCTAATTTGGGAATATAATTGATGAGCTATGGGTGAATTTGGAAGGTGCATAAAATCATAATTCTTTGTAGTTTATAGAGAAACAACGGTATTTTGATAACCTGGTAAAATTAGAATCTTCTATGAAATTCTGAAGCTTTCGTGTTTACTATATGTAAGGTTCTAAGTAGGGTAAGTTTTGGTTGGGATTTTCCTGCTTGGGATTTTGAATTTGAGTATGAAAGAGCAGTGAGTGTCAGCTTACCTATGTGCCGGGGTTATTTTCTTAGATTTCATACTGAAATAGTGAGTGTTTTGATTTGCATTTGAGGATGGGTATGGAATGCAAGTTTTTGTTCTCTCATCTCGTTTACTCTGTCTTGTTTCTTCTATGGTAATCTCCAAGTTACTTTCTGTCCTTGCTTAAGCCTCGAGTGTAAACTACTAGAGATTCTTATTCCTGCATGTTTTCCTACTGTTCTCGAGTAATTAAATCATTAGAAAAAAAATCCTAAATTTCCGACTTAAGCTACCGCCACAGGGATCCCAAAACTTGATTTTAGAATTCCAACTCACAGAACCCTTTTTTTCTCGTGTGTGCCAAAGATAGAAATGTGCAGCCCACAATCAGTGGTAGGGGAGTTAATAATAGCATTACCACGGACAAACTGAATTAGCCACCACTACAAAGATGAGGGGCTCCTTTTGTTCTGCCAGCAATTTTTTTTTTTTTTTGACATAGGATCCCAAAATCAATGGTTATGGACTTATGGGAGTTAGCATTAGTAATTAGCGGGGTAGGGGAAGTGTATTGCCACCGGGGACTGAATTGGCTACCATTACAAAGATGAGGGGCGCCTTTGACTTTTTTTGTAATGGGGCATTTTTTTAAAACTCAAATATGCTAGACGGAGGATTTGAACTAGTAAACTCTTCACTACCACTAGATTGGAGGCCGCCATTTGTTTGGCATCATATCTCACCTGGTATATAAGTGCAAACACACCCTTAAAACTTTATTATTTGACTTCAAACTTTGCAATCCTCAAACCTACCCAGCAATAACACACTGCCATTTTTAGGGAGCATATAAATCCAAACTTCGTATGCCACCTGGTAACTGTGAGGTACAGACATAGCAAAGCATTGGTGATACATCTGCATATCCAATAGGATTGGTATTTGACATACCGTGTCATAGAAGTTAGAGAACATGTAGCTTCTTATTTTAACATATTGGATATTTATATTTATTTATTTTGATTGGAAGGAGAGCTTAAAGCCCCAGAACAAGAAAACTACAGGGTAGATTCTTGGAAAAGAAATCCCATGTCTTCTAAGAGAGAATTAAAACAACGTGAAGGAATAGAAGTCAAAAGGAATGAATGCCCAAATCTAAGCGGAAAGCATAATTAGTCATAGCACAACCGTATATGTTTAATGCGATATTGGCAAGACTTCTACATCAATACTTAGACTCATTCAGATTCTGCTCTTTGGTCATCTTGTCTTGTAGCATTTGCTTAACCTTTTCTAAGGAAAGTTCTAGGTTCTTCAGCTGCATCAGAATATTTTTGTGGAACATTAGATTCTGTGTCACACATTCTTCAAAAAAGAAGAAAGAAAAATAACTAAAATCTTAAAATTTAGGTGACCATGATAATAAGAGTATAGCAAATTTACCTCTTGTTTGGCAAATCTATTATAGACGAATAAGCCACTAAACAGGTCAGAGCTGTCTTTCATGGTGCTCTCTTTCTGGGAAGAAGAAAAAAGAAAAGACTTCTTTGGTTTCTTTCTTCACTTTGTATTATTTACGGTCTGTTTAATGACAAGGATACAGGGGAAAACAGAGTTGATGAAAATTTGAGCAATTGAGCATACCAGATGAATCAGTGTCTCAAAACCTTTTGTGCTCATAGATGTGGGCTTGACCTCCATTTCCGATAAAATCCTATTACATCGGAAGAAATTCAAGCTTAATTGTGGTTTTTGTCTAGAATGTTTGAAGGCAGTAGTTTTACCTCCCAATTGTGTGAGTAAGAAATTGACTCCGTGCAGCTACCATATCATGTTCTTCACAAGACATTTCCAGCATTCTACAACCCTGGTCAACAAAGAAACACACATTTTATAGTTATTGCATTATGGAATGGGGAATATATCGAGGATGCAATCTTATTGAAAATGCTGGGTCGAAAGCTCGGTGGAGTTTTGTCTCCCCCACCCCCGTCCTTCAGAAGAAAAGTGAAGGCGTATGGCAAGCATTTTGCTGTCTTCGTATGTCCAGTAGCTATTCTTTTATCTGTTCAGAAGTGGCCCAGTGACTAATAAGGATAACTCCTCACTAGTCGAGTTTTAGTTGCTTCACTGGTAACATGA
>Ga0325401_1001401_pt1 | contig 20280 bp, 6 predicted proteins | sample PopdelMetagenome_FD_205666 | JGI IMG/M metagenome (GOLD analysis project Ga0325401, IMG submission 205666) | Populus deltoides microbial communities from Bellville, Georgia, United States - Xylem-PdKOR-R2 | ecosystem: Host-associated > Plants > Phyllosphere > Stem > Wood/Secondary xylem | place... | reverse complement strand
GCTTTTGTTTTTTTCCCAACAACAAAAGAAAAAAGAATCTCAAAACCAAATACCTTCTGTTTTTTGCACTGAGTTCACAATCAATTACTTTTCAAACCTTATTTTGATAGAAATTAAAATAACATATATTTTTTTATTTATGTATATCTATTTTTTATTTATTTTACATATAAAAATTCATCTCACAATAATTTTAATTAAAAAAAAAAATATTTTTAAATTTGATTTTTTAAAAAACACAATTAAAAGTGATTTTTTAAAACTTATTTTTTTTTTAAACATAACCGTAAAAACTATGAAACCTAAAAGGGAATAGAGCACCACAAGTGCCACTCATCCCTACACATTACATACATCATGCATGAACACCCTCGAAACCTAAAAGGGAATAGAGCACCACAAGTGCCGCTCATCCCTACACATTACATACATCATGCATGATCACTAGGTTCGTCACAGGAAACTTGATCCTGTAAACATGCAGCAGTATGCAAAAACATAGGTGGCATGATAGGATTAGGAATAATGGAGTGGTCACGAGAGTGAAGTAAATGTAACTTTAATCGTCAGAGTGTTATTCATCTCTTATATACAATCATATGTCAAAAAGCAAAAATGTTCAGTTTTAATTGATATCCTATGATATCTCATGTGAGCTAGATCATCTTTATTTCTGTCTGTTTTATTTCCCAAGAAAAGATCCACCAATTCAAAGCTGCTTGTTTGATAACTCACCACAAATGAAACCACCAAAATCCCTCCTTAAATTTCCCTTCGGCAAGCAGCGCCAAAATGTTGACAAGGATGGCAAGGTGCCTCACCTACAACAAGAAGTTGAAAACCAATCCTTTCACACAATTATCATGCTGTGGCTGGAGTGAATACCCTACTAGCTTATCCAGCAGAAATCTACAAATCGATGTACTGATGATATCTACATTATTGTACATGAGCAATAATCTTTACCATCCTCTTCATCAGAATCACCAACATCACTGCAGCCACAAAGGAAAACTGGAGATTGAGGGATACAATAATAGTCAACTAACATTAGATCTATGAACAGAAGATAGTCAATACTCAGATAAATAACATCACAGGCTAAAGAGTTTATCGTGGACACCCGTTGGTGTTTAATTTTTTCAATTAATTGTGATTCATGAAGGCAACAAAGTATATTTGAAGAGCTCAAAAGGTCACCTAATGCTTGGAACTGACCGCAGATTTAATCAGTTGAGTGTTTCACTGGTTCATTAAAATAATTGGACGGTTAAAATATGTGTTATCTACAGATGTTTTGATCATAACACCAGTTCCTTCCAACCACATCAATACAACAGTAGAGAGCAGGTCGATTTGAGAAGTTCCAAATGACGCAACAATTGAGACATTACCATTACAACAGGGTTTTCCTACAGATAGAAGCAACGTGTTCTTGTTCCAGAGGAATAAATGACCTCAGTTTTTTTTTTTTTTTTAGATTCTTTTCTTATCTTGACTTTCATTTTACTCGGATCCTTCTTATAAGTCTCATCCTCAATTTTAGGGAGGCATATTGCAATAATGGCTACCTTTTAACATCAATTAAACATCCGGAACATCCGGAGAGGATATCGCAACATGAATCAGCAGACTTGCACCAGATAATACTTGACAATACTAAATGAGGCTAGGGACAGGTTGAATCATCCACCAAATCAGAGTGGTTGACAAAGACCAAAGTGTAGATTTCTAAATCCACACTCGAACTGCATTGAATCAGCTGAAACAAAGGGTTCTTATCAAAACCCACCAGAAAACTACTATTAGCCACCTTCTTTTTGTGGGAAGCAATGGAGAGAAACTTGCTAATGGTAGTAAGAAAAGAAAAAAGAAGAATGAATAATGTGTCATCTTATGAGAAAATTGTTTTCTAATGGAACCTTGCAAGGATACTAGACAGAGGGAAAGGAAAGTCTGATACTAGATTACTAAAAAAATCCACAACATAAATGAAAGCCAACGGAAAAAATCAACTGCTCTTATCAATAGCTAAAACTTCAGCGTAATCTTTATTTCTCCCTTTTTTGATAATTACTCTATCTTATCATAACTGTAACGTTTTTAGCACAAACCACTTCTTTCATGAGAAACAGAGGTCACTTAACGTTCAATCAAACTAAAATGACAGTAAATGAGCCTGAAGGTTGAATGATGTTAAACACCGGATGGCAAACAGATCAATCGATAAAAACTAAGCACAAGCGGCTTAAATAAAAATCTAGGTTTCATAGTGGTTTAATCATTTTTGTTTGAAGTTTCCAACATTATAATGATAATATTCATTCCTCCTCATTGCTAATAAAGTTGATAGCATATCATTTGCTCCTAGTGTTCTAGATAATTAGGTCCCATTGTTATTGTTAGATGATGTTGAACGGGCATGTCCTTTTGATTCTAGATGTAGAAGAGATAGGCAAGAACTTAAGCGATATATCCATTGCAAAACACAACAGGAGTAGCTGTTCAAAGATTACAAGAAAATTGGCTACATAAGTGATAACTTATGTCATAAGGCTTCCAAACTAAATACAAAGTAATTTGTTATGTTCGGTAAATGGGAGTGACCAAGAATCAAAAAAGGAATACAACAGACTCGAGAGGGTCAAGCTCTGCTCATACCACAACAACTTGACTCACTCCAGCCTGTTCCTTAATTAGAGTTCGTTCCAGAAATACTTGCATGGTATGCGTGGAACTTGCCTAATGTTCATACTTCATACAGATACACTTCTCCTCAAATTGAGGAAAAGTCTAAAAACTCAAATCCAAAACAAGTCATCAAAATGCTTGGAAATAACTTAAAAACCGCCAGGATAATTTCACCCAGCATCTATCAATTAATCTGAAGCTTATCTGCTCATAGATGATCAAGCATTGCCAGATCATATGCCCATAAATGCACTAGTTCAACAACTTTTCTTTTTGATGATTAAGTCACAACTAGTTTCCAAAATTGAAAAACTCATAACTCAACTTGTGAATCAAATATCAGATGACAACAAAAGCAAAGCTAGAACAGTAAAAAATGCCAAAACTCAGCCAAAAATTATGAAATTACCTGGGTTCGAATTCTAAAATCTCCACAAGCTTATTCCCGTTATTATCATTCCACTGAACTTTTCTCCTGACTTTGTCTGGACTTCTTGACATCCCACCTTTCCTAGGAGGCAACAAAGCCTTGAACTCACTATAATCTTCTCCATTCTCTTCAACATCCTCCTCAACATCTGGAGAGTCTAAAGTCATCATCAAAGGCTCGTGTTTTGATCCATTAGCATCCTTCCCAACATCCTTTTCCATTGACTATTACGAATTTACACCACAGCCCAAAAAAAAGCACAAACAATGCTATCAAAAGCCAATTCTAACAATCAAAATGACATTTAACATAAATAACACCAGCCCAGATTTCCAAACATCAAGAATTAACAAACCCTAACCCCAAAATACAAACTTTTTGCGTGGTTAAGGCTGTTTTGATAGGGTTTTGATCAAGATACAAGGTCAACGCTCATTTCTTACACGATCAAGCTCTGAATTGGGTTAAGAAAATATATATTATCAAGAAATCTAAAAGAGAAGGGATAAAAAGGAGGAGTCATGGAGAGGAGGAGGAGGAGGAGGACATAACATTGCTTTCCCAAGAAAGCGACAGAAAGACTGGAGCTTTGAAAAGAAAAGAGCTTTGTTAAGCTAATTGATAGTTAGCCGTGTGAAAAAGGAAACGAACAATAAGACAGAGAAAATAAGATTAATCGTTCTAAGAAGTAAATCAAACAAGAGAGAAAATGAAACCATTTAATTTAAATTTTTAATCAAAAAAAAGAAAAAACCCAAGATTGATTTTTTTGAGGAACCCAAGACATAGTAATTCTTGTTTGCTCTCCTTTATAAATTAAACGAGACTCCTCAAGACCCTTTTATGTTTTTTTTTACCCTTAATTATTACTACTACTGGTCTATTATTATTTTTTGAAGAGTGGAAAGGAGAGGAGATACGACGGCTGTCAGTGATTGACATGGGCGACCGGACCATGAAGTGGTTGATGGTGTACGTTAGTTAAATCTCGTTATGATATAGTTATCCACGTGGGATATTGTGATTAGTCAAGGGTCTTGGTGATGCCTGAAGTGGAGACAATTTCGGTGGGGGTGCTTTGGTTTTGATGATCATTCTGGTACTCGTGGCCTTCTGCCTTTCACGACCGTTTCAGATTGTGTTGTTGTGTTTTGGCTTCGATAAATTAATAGATAAAACAATTTAGTTGATGGTCTTTATAAAATTGCAGATTAATCAATAAAATTTATATAAAATTGCAGATTAATCAATAAAATTTATATAAATCATTAACCATCAATTTAGTTAATAATATTTATAATATAAATCTTATTAATAATATTTATAATATAAATCTTATCACATTTAATACCACCGTTTTAATAAAATAATTAATAATGCACCAATCATAAAATGATACAATTAAATTTAAATATATGTAAAAAATTTATTGATTTATCCTAATGATGAATAAGATTCATCTAATAATTTTCAATAAATTTTATTTTTTAAACTAAATTTAATACAGAATGCTTATCTTGTATAATCTTGTATATCAAGAATTAAAGTCTTCTTTAATTAGATTCTAGATTTAATGTGTGTGTGTGTGTTTTTTTTTTTTTTATCATAATGCAATATATATATTTTTAAAAAATACATTAAAATAATTTTTTAAATTTTTAATAATTAGTATATCAAAAAATATCAAAATAAAGTTTCAATTTAATATTTTTTCAAGATAAATATATTTTTAAAAAAGCATTTAAAAATAAAAATTACCATACTTTTAACATATTATTTATATTATTTTTCAGTGTTGTTTGTGTTTTGGTTTTCATGAGATATATAGGTTCTTTACTTTCCTTTTTTTCTTATGTTTTTGTGGAAGATTCGCTCTCTATTTATTTTGTTTTTAATTGTTTTACGTATAAGTAAAATAACGAGGAAACATTAAAAAAACGAAGAGAGGCATTGTCTTATTATAATTATTGAAAGGATATTCATTTTACATATATATATATATATATCACTATTCGTTATAATATTATAATTCTTTTTTTAAATCAATGAACTTAGTATTGAGGTTATTTTAGTTTTCCCATAAGAAGCTTTAGCTATTACCAGATTTATGGAAGATAGAATTATCTTTTTAATTTTTAAAAATACATTAGAATTATTAATTTACTTTTAAAAGCAAAATTTCTAAAACTAACATTTAAGAGTTTTTTTCTATTTTTTTAAGCATAGTAAAATAATTTAATTGGCTTTAAAATCAAAATTTTTAAATCTTGCCTCCGGGTGCTTTATCATCTTTTTAACCTGGTTTTGTTTTGTTATTATCAAGTTAGTTAGATATAACTTGATATTTTAATAAACATAAAATATTATCAAAATGAAAAAGTGGGTGATGCATGTAACATATATGCTACTATGCAATAGGTGCTCACGACCTTCTAGCGACATGTGCGGTGCTTTTTAGTAGCCACAAATGCCTTTTCACTGTATTGTTGGAATCTCCATGACGTTTTCTTCTTGGTGGGGTGGTGAGTGGTAATGACAGGATGGATTGTCATTGATGAAGCTTTTTGTCCCCCTTTTTTTTTCTCTATCCCCTCGAGAATTGTGTTGGCTGTTCAAAATTTTAGAATTGTCCTCTTAGTTATCGATATTTTAACTTTAGTCATTATTTTTTTATTTCTAATTTTGTTTTTGATTCTTTTGTAAAAGTTTTTTTTTTTCAATTTCATCATTCAATCCCAATTTGTGATATATTATTTTTTCAATTTGGTCCTTATTATTATTTATTTTTTTTCTTAATATTTTTGTACATTTTTTGTATTTCAAATTAAGGATGTATTATTTTTTCAATTTGGTCCTCATTCATTTTATTTTTTAGTCCTTTTGTTACAATGATTTTTCTTTTTAATTTCAACCTTCAATAGAAAATTCGTTGTTGTCCTCTACTTTTTTTTTTATCTTCATTCTTTTAATTGCTATTTTTTGTTGAATTTTTTCCTCAATTTTATCTTTTAATATTTGATTGATTAAGAATTGGACTTTGTAGTTTGTCCATGTATATGCTTTTGGTCCACTTGACCTGGGTCATGAGCTTGAAAAGTCAACGCAGATTGATATTTTTTTTGTTTTTTTTACTTATTTTATTTTTTGATTTTATTGTTTGACATTAATTTTTTACAAATAAACTTTGTGGTTTTTTTTAATTTATTTTCTATCAGGTTATCCCGATCTCATGACCTATACCACGAGTTTGATAAGTTAACTTAGGTTAACTTGCCTCTTACTATCGGATTACATGTTTGTCATGCTAACCCGAGTTAACTTAGACCGATTTTTCTTATCCCTTATTTACCTATTTTTTTCTTTTCATATTTAATCAGTTGATTGTTTTTTTTCTTTTAGAAAAAGAATTTTTTTCTAAGTTATCATAATTGTTTTTTTGTTTAAATTTTGAACCGTTAACCCAATAATTGATTTTTTTTTCTTTTTTAAAATGCACTTATGATATTTAAATAATATTTTTTTTTTAAATATGTCCTCACAGTATAGGCACAAGTATAGGAAAATCAAACAGAAGCTTATAGTAGGAGGATGTTGGCAGGTGATCGATTTAGCGTACTTTACAAACAACATAGTGACAAAGAAGCAGAAAGATGGAGAGATGAGAGGGAAATAACGGTAGGTACTTGCTTCATGGGTTGCTCACAATGATTGCAAGATTTCAACTTGCTTTCTACTCGAAGTTCACAGATATAGACAAAACCTGTGGATTTGAAGTTCTATATCTCAGTTCATTTCCACCACCATGCGAGTGAGAACTTGATAGAGGATTCTTCAACATGGCATGCTTTGAGAGGGTGTCCCCTGCACTCAAGGAGATCCTGCTCAAGTTATACCAGTAAGCACTTTTGATCCATCAAGATTCTCAAGGTAGAATTTAACTTGTTGCTAATCCTCATTTATCATATCTGAGATGATTGAATTTCTTTGTTTAAAGGTAACTTCTGCATACAACATGATTTATCATTGGCTTACCCGAAATAAAAAGCAGGAAATTAAGAAATAAATGTATGATAAGTTCTGCTAAGGTGTCTCATCGACTCCATGTAACAAGTCTCTGCCTCTACAGAACTATCTCATCAGTATATTTCATATAGAAATAGAAAATGTTCTGTGGATGCAATTCTAGATATTCAAGCTCTAGTAGTCGAGGAAAGGAAAAGGAAACTAACAAAATGCTAGCCTTGAAAATAGTAGGCTTTCATTGCTCTGGTCAGTTTTGAAATTGCTTTCTTCTCCTTCACATTCCAAGTAAGCAAACATGCATCTCAAGTTGCATGGATGATCAACAAAAACGATGATGAAAATTGATTCTCTTCCTTTCATGATAGTGCTGAGAAGCCTGTGGAGATTGATCATCACTTGTATGAATTCGGGTGCGTGGAATACCATGTTCAGGTTAGTCTATTGCACTCTTATCATGATAATTACATATAACTTATGTCAACACAAACAGTTGGAATGATTCAGCATCTGGAAATCTGCAGTTGTGGAAATAATTGAGATTAATGGCTGTGTGCATGCTAAAAAAGGACATGCCTACTATCTGTCAATTTGAGCTATCCTGACATATAAAGGCTTTCAACAAAATGTTGAGAATTATTCTGGTAATCATCCTGTAATGTTCACAGTCTTCTGCAGCTGATCCACAAAATAACTACCTGTCAATATCAACTCCACTACTGTCCCAGGGAGCCCTGCTATCATATGGTTTGTCATCGTACACTACGCAGATGGTAAAGCAAGTTTGCTCGGATGCTGTGGAGATTGTTGAACCTGCAAAAGAAGGATATCAGCTTACCCTAAAGCTAAATCTTGCAAAGATTCCACGTGGAAAAGGTTTGCTACTTCTCCAAATCATTGCGATAACAATAATTATATATAAAAAAACAAGAGCTTATTGGTACTTTGTGGCACATACTAGTGCTGTCTTGAATTTAAGCATATTATTCCTTCTATTCACCTAAAAATCGAGAGTGGTTTTCAATATATTATAGCATCAGTACGGAATATACAGAGAAAACATAGATTCAAACTATCAGTCTACAAAAGAAGAAAGAAAGCTTGAACGAGAAGAAAGTTGTGTAAATTCTTTACACAAACAAGAGATACAAGAACTCCATGCAGTAAACCTGAGTTCAGGTGTTACAGCAAAGACAAATTAACAGTACAAAGAAAAGTTCAACCAACCAAACTAGACATTTTAAACCTGACATTTTGAATCTTTGATCAACTAGAGTACCAGATCACTGTAGTACTTAGTTAGCTGTCCTCTTAAATAACAGGTTTCCTGCTTCTGCCAGTTCCACTGTCCACAATCTCAGATTTGAAGACATCCATACCAAGTTTTCTGTGACACTGAGAGCAGGAAATAAAGAGATCAGCTGATAATACTCCTGAAAAGAGTCAACAACTCAGAAAATAGTACCATCTGTTTAGGTGGAGAGCTGAAATAATAATAAGAGCTGAACAAAATATTTGAAAAAAGGACTTCTACTAAATGTAGACGAAGCATTCAACTCAAGATCCTAAAACTAATTAGAACTAGTGAAAAAGAAATTTTATGCTGAATGACTTGTAATTGAAGCCCGTGTAATCTTCGAGATTTGGAGCATGAAAATAATAACATCATGATCTTCCTTATCCAAGCATTTTGTAAGGAATGAAAGGATAACGAAGAAAATCTTAATAGGAAATGTTTATTTTTTTGTCTATTTTCATACCATGCTGTGAAATTTCTGCACTTCATAATCATGCTGATACAAATGTTCCTTTCCAGACCCTTACAAAGTGATTACGCAAATTTCCTCAGTGCAAGCAGTTATACTATGTTCCCAGCTGAAAGAAATGTTGAGAAATGTCAATTCCCAGGACACGTCCCAAGGAATGAATAAGCCTATTAAACTTGCTTATCACCCAAGAGAGCCCTTCTATGTCATCAGACAGGTAATACCACTCAGGCAATCATCATCTTCTTCTAATTAAGGTTTCAATCCCTGGGGGGACAATATTAGACATCATATTCGAGTACAGGCTGCTAAATTGAAATAATATTTTTTGCTTGACAGCCACAAAAAATCACAGCAGTATTCCCAATGCGTTTTAAAGAGCACTCAGATGTGATTATAGCAACAGCCTTCTTTCAGGTTCGCAAAACACTAAACATCAGAGACTCATCTGATTTTTGGTTTGGTCTTGAATTCTCTTCTTTTTGTTATTTAAAAAACACGGCATCTTCATTAGCCTTTCCCCTTTTCCTTTTGCAATAGGAACTCATGGATGTGGGTAGTTCAGAAAAATGGGCCAAAGCACCACCATGCACCTGGTCACCCATTCCTCCGCCAGAACTGAGAGGAGAACCTTTAGAAGATTTAAGCACCAATGGAGGGTTTGTCACTTTTGGTATTCCCTTGCTCATAACTGAAGACGAAACCACGAATAGAGTGGTTTAAACAACATTTCCATCGTTCTGCAATGATTATCAGTGAAAATAACAAAATTGCTTGACAAACTAGCTATAAATTTGATACACAATATACAGGCACTAAATTCATTGATTTTGAAAATTTTCATTTGGATATTAATAATAGCATTTGTTATCCTCCCCCTCTTAGACATGGTTCACAACATACAAGAAAAGGTTGAGCATGTTTAAGTTGACGTATTTGCTTCCATATTGCCAGATATTTCTTCACGCCACGTTGAAGGTAAAAAACTAGACAAAACAGTATGGAGTCTATTGAACTTCTATGCCTATGTGAAAAAACACGTGAAGGTAATATTTTCTATCAAGGTTTTTTTTCTTTTCTTTATTTTCTAATTGAGGTTCTTTGGGCGTGAGGGTGCTGAGCACTGGAGTTCATAGCGCACACGTCCTTTGCTGACAAAATTTTCTCCAATAGGGCACCAGAGGTTTCATACAAAGAAGGATGCAAAAGCGTCTGGAAAGTTTGGTTGAGGTGCTGAACAAAAACCCTAAACATAAGATTGATAACCAAAGAGCATTACAGTTTTCCTTTCTTGCCATTGAAAAATTAACTGTTTTGCATTTTGATTTCTGTTTTTCTTCCCCTGCACTCCAAACGGTAATTTTGGATCCGGCCTAGCCACTCCACATTGCAAGAAAAGCAATCAGAAGTCTATAATACATTAGCCCTCAACAAGAGGACAGTGAGACTAATTTTCTTACTGCAACTTGCAGGTTCTGCACAAGGAAAAATTGGAAGAAAATGAAGATGTTAAAAAGTTTAAAGGTAAAGTTTTCAGGTCATTTATGTTATTACAGACAAAATTAAAGAAAAGAACAAGGACAAGTTCAATTTTGCTTCACATAGAGGCACCAAATGATGTCTCTTATGTTTTGATGGATTCAGGGCTGAGAAACTCTTAACTAACCCACAAGTCATTCCATCATCTATATGGCAATTAGAGAAATACTAAAATAAGAATGCCTTATAAAACGATAGTTTGTTGCTCAACAGTCTCATCAGCAGAATGACGACAAGTGAATGAGTTAAGAAAGGAGTGACAAATAAATATTCTTTTACTTTTGGTTTACATTCATGTTTTGTTTGTGTTCCAGCACATGCAGAATGTCGGTATGTTGGAAAATTGGTCGGATTATCAAAACCAAAAAACTTTAAGAGAAGATGTCGTGATTTAACCAGGAAGATCATGCAAATTCATTTTCGGATTAAAATTCATGGATTTCGGCGTTTTCATAGACGATGGTTGACAATCCCAAAGTTCTCTTCTCCGCTGCGATATACTAAGCTAGAGTGATGTAAACTCCATGTTATATATTCTTATTTGAAGTTATGAGATGTACTCTTGTGCCTTATGTGAACTTCTATCCATGAATATTAGCTTGCGTTTGTCTAGTAGAAGTACATCAAAGCTGCATGTTACTCTAATATACTAAGATTGTGACAATGGCAATAAAGCAAACTCAAGAGCCATCAGGTCTATCGTTAAATGAATCTATCTTATTAACAACACCACTGTAATGGGAATTCTGCAGTTTGTATCAGTTAATCATACACAAACAGGAAAAAGAAAAGCAGATTAGTTAAGCTTGTGAACCTCCTGTAATGTGACAGTTATTTTAATGTGTATAACTAGACTTCAAAATCCTATTTACGTATTAAACTAAATCAAGAGGTCAGAGAAACTTACTAGAAATTTTCTGCACTGACACTGTTTTTCTGAAAGTCCAGCAACCAAGCCCCTTGTATATTTTCCTTGTTTTGCCGAACCGTGCACACAGAAAAGATTAACAGTTGAAACATTAATTCTCTGGATAGTAGACTTGAATCTATAATTGCCAGCAGCTATGTACTATGGTTTCACACAATTCTAGTTTTTATTACTTGTTAAAGTTTCGGTAGCTAACTCCTTCCTGATAAGCATACCCTCTTCATCAAACCTTCTAAGAAGACACCTGTAAGAAGTAAAGCTAATTATCATTACGTAGGTAGTAAAATCTGCTTTGCAGGGCTGTAGAACCATGAATTTCCATCAGATGCACCTTTGTAGTTGAATTTCTCTTCAACTTACTAGTGCCCCAACTAGAACAACATTAGAGCAGTGACATTGCAAATGAATCCCGTAAGATACCCTACCTAGATCACCAAAAGAACTGAAGCTACTATATATGTTTCTGCTATAGCCACTTAAAAGATGCTAGTTAAGATTTCTTATATGTGCCCCTTAAAGAATACTGAGTCCTTTTTCTTCACTCCGGTCTGTTTAAAGCTACAATATATATAAGAAATTCAAAAATAAAATCCATTTCTTGTTTTTTCTTGCAACTTCAACTCAAGTCATTTTCGATTTATTTATTATTGTCTCGACTCATATAACCCTCAATCTCAAACTATTTGGGTTCCTTTCCATGGATTTCCATCCAGAAATATTTTAGGTCAGGCTCTTTGTAAGCTGTTATGGTACTAAATCATTTTTGTTTTTTACTTTAGCCCATGACATTTTTTCCATCAACCTCCTTATTCCATCTTAATACTTCAATGTGATCACATTCCTCATCATTTCATTCAGACTTGATGTTGGATGTGAGAAGATCCTAGTTTCCCTTTAAGTTCCCTTCAACAGGAGTCACCCCCACCATCCAGATTATGTACTCATTTCTTATCCAGACTTTAATAGTGTATTTACACATCCTAACATCCATATTAATACTCTCATCCCTTCTACTCTAGTACAATCACTCTACCTTACCAGCATATCTAGAGACGCATGCTATAAAGGACCTCCTCAACAACCTTCCCTCTATTTTTTTCTTAGTCAGCCGTACCTCCACCTTGATGAAAAAGGAAAAATGCTGGTCATCCAAATTTCTTCAAGCAATCTTAGATTTGCAAACTCAGCTTAAATATATCTTACAAGGCCCTAAAGCTTTTCTACTTGCTTCCCTTTTCTGAAGTAGAACACGCCTGGTTAGCAAAATGGATAGGAAAAATCATGAAAGCGGCAAACAAACCAAGCAGATAAGCAGAATGATAGTTGAGGAATAGGTATATGAATATAAATGAAAATCAAAACATCGAAAATTTTAACAAGGAAAGTAAACAACCAAGAAATACCAATAATTTTTTTTAAAATAAAAACCTCAATATGTTCCCAGAGGATGTAGTGGCAACAGTTCCATTAGTCTGATTTTAGTAAACGAGAGGAAGAAATCTCCAAGGTTTCCTTCAGGAGATCATCAATTGAAGACTTCACAGAACATCAAAATACTGAACCAGTAGACAAGCATCTGGTATCTTTATTGGTCAAAAGCCAACAACATCATTTGCTGCTGAGAATTCTCAAAGTGATAACATAATTGCCAATTTGACTTGTGCGTTACAGATAAATGTGGATGAAAACTAAACTACAAAAGGTAGAAAGTGCGTGCACACACAAGCATGCATATGCTTGAGTGTGTGTGTGTGTGTGTGTCTGTGAGGGAGAAGATGACAAACAAAAGTATCAACAGATAGAAAGTGCTCGTTTGTTGGCAAAAAAAGACATCAGAACGTGAGAGAAAAATTCATCACTCAAGGTAAAAAAGTATCTTAGACAAGTCATGCAACGCTGCATACAGGATACCAGAAATATCTTGATTTAAATCACAACTATTGTCTGACTCTTTTCTTCTTTTATCCAGGGCACATTTAGAGAAGTCTTCCTTCAGTTGCGTGCTACAGTACTACACATACATACTACTTAGATGTTGCTCCTGTATCACATCTTCCTCTTATAAACACTGGATCCATCTCATGCTCCTACAACCTTTTTTTATAAAGCATCTTGCAAGTAGATCACTGAAAGGATAGTCACATTCCATTTCTTTGCACTTTGATAGAAAAAATTGGAAGGGGGACAAAGACTTCAGCTTTCTACAACAAATAAATTAAATGAAGGTTCCATGATACTCAAAGATTTAGTGTTTTGTGAGGAAGAGGAATGCGAGAAAGGGAAAAGGAGAGAAGCTATCCAGCAAAACAATAGCACCTAAGTTCAACAGTAAAAATACACGAATTGATAAAGGCCATGATCCATCTGTGAATTCACACCATAGAGGTCCTTAAATTTTACCGTGTTCAAAATCTGAAAAATTCTAAAGAACTTCTAATTGGCTCCAAACGCATCAAAGAAATAAAAATCACAAAGTAACAAGCTCCACTTTGTGCATTTTATCCACAAAAATAGCAATTTCTTCAACTTGAATGATAGTAAAAAAAAATCCACGATATTCCTGCCTTGAATCCTAAATTCCATTGAAATATACTTTGTTTTGCTACTTTACATGCTGTTAGTGGGATGAAATCTTAATTATTCACAGCAGAACTGGAAATATTCTGAAGCTTGCGGGTATTTACAATCAAATGAAAGAAAATATCAAAATAAACTTGTATAAAATGTTGAACTTTAAACACTTTGATGACTTCAGAGGTCTAAAGAACCAGTGACCATTATCATCCAGTTGAATAATGAGATTTACTCAAATGTCATCATTCATAACAACAATATGAAGCAATGAATTTGGGAGGAACACAAAAGCCTCCTTCAATTTGGAGGCCCTCATTATGCCACAGATGTTTAAAACCAATGCCAATAGGCAACCCCAGCAACTGTTTCCAAAATATCTACTTGGTGCTTACCAAAAAACAAAGCAATAAGCCTTTACTCACAGGCAGAAACAGATATTGAAGCCCCTCTCAAATACATACATACATTCTTTTTGGCCTTTTAATATCTAAATCCTGTGCCTGCTCCTGCCCATTGGAGTAGGCAGAAAATGTTTTCGATGCCAACAGGCAACCGCAGCAACTATTTCCAAGTTTTGGCCTCTCGATAACTAATCTATGGAAGCACATGTCAGTAAGGCATTTATAAGAATCAAGGCCTTTTCTATATCCCATATGATTTGAGACTGTTTCCAATAATTATATCAGCAAATGGTAACATGTTAGAAATCCATCCTGTATGCAAGTGGTCTTGCATCAACCTTCATTTTAACTTTTGGATACAGAATGCAAATAAACGAGCTCAAATTGCTTTAATGTTGGGCAGTCCATCTGTGTACGTATTAGATTACAAAATACATTTTTTTACAGTACCTAGTTGCAAGATAAAAAAGAGGAACTTGACTTTAGAAGCATCTCCTGCTAAACAAAAAGGAAAGAAAAAAATGCCAGCCGATTCTGTTGTAAAATATTAGCATGATGATTAGCTACAAAGATATGACATTTCATTTGAACAGAGCTTTTATTTTCCTACAAAATTGCACCTGTATGTGGCTGTTCACATGATTATGTCATGGCCTCTCATCAAATACATAGATATGAAAGCAAGTCAAACCACCTTAATTAGTTCCATAAGTTTTGATTGTTTTGCCAGCACTGCTCATTAAACGAAAACGATAAATAAAAAGCTTAACCATAATCATTCACTGATCAAAGGTAATTCAAAATTAAAAGGACGACCTAGTAACCCATTTCTGTGCATAAACAGCAAAAGCATATCAGGAAGAGAACACCATTGCCTTACATGTATAGACAAACAATCGATTTAAATTCAATTAAACACTAAAATTTTGTATCGTAAATACATGGGAAATTAGAAAAAAAAAATACACTTCATTCCACCTCAAATTCAGGAAGCGCCCGCATCAAAGCACTCTCAGATTCAAGCCCTGCCAACAAAGGACCACTTGCTTCACCATGCCTCAAATTCGTATTACTTGACAACAATGCAAGCATCCCCAAACTCACAAGAAAGACAATAATTGCATGCCCAACAAACAACAAATTCACCAATGCCACACCCCTCAATCCATCCTCCTCAAGATCACACTTGAACTCAACATTTCCACTTCCTGGCAAAATCTCAATCTTATGACACCCTTTCAAACCAAAAACATCAGTATATAAACACAACCCAGCTTGCAAAAACCAAGTCCCTTTCAAAACCAACCCACAACACAAACAATACTCGGCAAAAAATGCACCAGGCCTAATAGCCAAATACAAACAACAAAGTCCACAAACGAGACTCAGATTACCACACAAACCATAAACAGCCTCACCAACAAGACCAGAAGTGCCCTCACCAATAAAAGAATACTCTACAAAAAACAAAATCCCACCAAACACAAACAAGAAATTATCAAGAATGACTAAAAGGTCAATGCTATCGCGCAGAACAAACAGAATTGCCAAAACCCAGTAGAGAAATAGAAGCAATGATTGATGCAAGAACGAGAAACGGTAAGTTATATGACCCGTGCTAATAGAGAAGAAAAGAAAGATTAGAGAGAAAGAAGCAATAGGGAGGGCTACAGTGAGAGCATATAAATCAAGATTAATCCATTTGGGATCAGAGAGGTACCATGTTTTGGATCTAAATAGAGATGTGTTCTTGAGGTAAAGAGAAGAGGAGCAGAAGAGACGTCGTAGGCCAATAGGGAGAAGGAAAAGACTGGCACACAAATGGGTTACGAGAGAAGCCATTTCTTTCTCCTCTTCTGGTTTTTAGCTTCTGTTTTATGTTCTGGTCTCTGTTTGATTCTTTTAAGGTTTGGAGAAGTGTTAAGACACGACGCGTTCCAACTTGTTCTTCCAAGGCCAGTTTTCAACTTGTGGGATTGTCTTAACTGGATATTTTTATAAATTTGTTAGATCATGTATGAATATTCTATTTTTGATCGAATTAAAAGTTAAACAATCTTGATGCAGGAAAGCTGATGGAGGAGACTTTGGGCAAAAAGAAAAAGAAATTTCATAAGAGCATTTGGAAGTGTATTTTTGATAATGTAATATAAAAGTTTTTTATTTTTTTAAAAAATATTTTTTTTAGATTTTTTTTTAATTTTTATCATTAACATATTAAAATCATGAAAAATAGTAAAAAAAATATTAATTTATACAAGTTAAACACATTTTTAAAACACACTAAAACACAACTTTAAATATAATATTAAACATACTTGAGCCTGCAGTGATTTTTTGAAAATATTTTTTATTTAAAAAAATATTAAATTAATAATTTTTTAATATTTTTTTCATGTAATAATATAAAATCTAAAAAAAAATTTGATGGTAAAGCTAGACCAGAAGGATAGAAATCTATTATTTCTAGGAGTATTAAAGTTAAAATCAAAATTAAGAGAAAATTAGCAATTATATTTTGAAAAAATTACTTAAATTTGACATTAAACCCAAAAACATCTGGAACATTTATGCTGTAAAGTATATTCATTTGGCTGCGGTATATGAAAACAATCTAGCATGTCAAACAGGCTAGCAAGGACCGAAGATGGATTATTCTTCATAACAAAAGTCAGTGTAAGGCTAGAGAAGGTCTTCGGAACAACAATGCCTGAGCATGACGTAGAACTCAAGCTGTTTCTGTAATGAACAGGTCAATTACATAGCCCATTTCAGCGAAGGTCCAGTCTACCTGCAATATTTGTGCAGCTCAGAGAAGCCCTCGATTCCAACAATTGTCACTTCCTTTACAGGGCTGCTAGTCAGGGAAACCAGCAACAGAAGTAATGCAGTATAACCAGAATGTTAATTAGGGCTCGCAAAGATTGACCTGGAAGACGATAGAGTGAGATCTTGCATTAGTTCTTCTGCGGGAGAGATGATGGTTACAGTATGTCCACAAACTGCTAAGCCAGCCATTACACAGCCGTCTGTTCTTGGCAGCCAATGAAGTGTTAATGAAGAGGCCAAGAACCTGTGGGATCACTGCACAAAAATGATCTTCTGTGGGTTTTTTTTTATAGAACAATTGAGTATGTGAGGATCTAGGAATGCATCAAGTTAATATAAAAATTAAATCTTTTTGACATACAAAACTAATCAAGAAATAAATTTTACCATTGACTGAAAAAAACAATATAAAGCACCAATTAATATCCATAAAACTTGGAAAAATGAACTATGGATGTGAAACTTTGATGAAACTATTTTCATTAAAGAATGATCGAAGGCTCAGTTTCGAAAAGAAAATGCTTCCCTTCTGATATTATATGTGATTTATGTTTGAAGAACACTACTAAAATAGCACGCACAGTTGAGAGATTTTCAAACTTGTTTTAAACAACCTAAGCAATATTTATTTCTTTTCTTGGTTCATTCGATTTTATTACAAAAAAAAAAAAATCAACCTCCTAGTGTTTTACAATAACCTTTTCCACATCTAGTTTGATAATCCATAAAAATCACTCCAGCCAAGATGAATATTGGTTACTCAGTAAGTTGGCTCGGGTGTTCAAGATGTTGTTTTTCATATATATTAGAGAAAATTATTTTGATGATTCTATAATTTAATTGTTTTTACATTTACTAGAATCAGAAATTACAATTAATATTTTTGATAAATTTAAAATCGACTAAACTATAGAATGTAAACTGTTACACACTCAATAAAATTTAGAAAATAAACTATAATTCTCCGTGTATATTATCTAGGAGAAGAATGCAAGAACAAAGTTCTTGTAAATAAACCAATTTAAATGGGAACAACCGAGAAATCAGTCTGGAGCCGGCAGAAGAAAGGGTTTGGAAAAAGAAAAATACAGCACAAGCATGTAGTTCACATGCAGCCTGCGGTGTGTGGCATCCAAGAACTGAGGAAAGGGAAGTGCAATTGGAGTTTCCTACCCCGATTTCAATAGTCTTTTGGTCAAATACGGCCAACTCTTTTTTTCCATCATAATAAACTGAACGTTCAGAATTATGCCATCGAAGCTTCTACGTGTGAAAAAAATGGTAGAATGAGTGAGGGCCCGATCCTAAGGAAAGAGACACTAAAATTCTAGGTCATGATTTTCTCCTCTAAAATTTTGGACCGCTAGTAATAACAGGCTTTCTCATGTGTGTTTGGTCGGAGGTCTAAGGAAAAATCCAAGCTACCAAGCATGTGTGGTTCTTAATGCTCCATGAAGCCCTTTCTCTCCCACCATCCTCCAATTATAAACCAAAGGCTCTCGTATTTTACACCGAAAAATATCCTCCCTCTGCAAAGACCTAGAAAACACAAACATCACAAGTCTTCTTGTAGAGCAAAAGAAACACCATCTAAATATCAAAGAGAATAGCAAGAGCTTGAAAGAACTTGGAGCGTTTAGCAGCAGTATTTTTTCGATGGCTACTTCGATTTCTGCAACTGGGTTTCAGGGAGGTTTTGGGACTTCATTTAAGGGAAGTTGGGGTGCTTCAATCGTTGGTGAAGACTATGCCATGTTGATCAAGTCAGTGCCAACCCATGTTAGAGTTGGGAAGCCAGTGAAATTGCCACCCATGATGAAGAATGTTAATGAAGGAAAGGGTGTTTTTGCACCTATTGTTGTTATCACGCGTCAAGCAATTGGCAAGAAAAGGTTCAATCAGCTAAGAGGCAAAGCAATTGCCTTGCACTCACAGGTATAGTTCTTGTCTCTATCACCAGATTTAATTTCACTAGTTATGAATTGTGGTGTTGGTAGCTTTTTTTCCTGTTTTTTTTTTTTTTGTTTTTTTGGCCACATATTGGCCTTTTATAACAAGATTACTAAGAATTTATCCTTACAGTACCCTTAGAATATCGATCCCGAACAATCTAATCAAATTGCATAACAAATATGTTAATATGTCAAATGGCTTTGTGAGCAGGTGATTACCGAATTCTGCAGATCAATAGGAGCAGATCCAAAACAAAGGCAAGGACTGATTAGGTTGGCCAAGAAGAATGGGGAAAGACTTGGATTCCTTGCTTGAAAAAGGAAACGATTTCTCCTCTTGTCTTCTTCGTGTAACACGCTTTTCTAGTCCGCTGCTCATCTGAGGACTTTCAGATGTAAAAACTCTCTTCATCTGGGTCCCCTGGAATCACCATGTTAACGACACTGTATTCCTACTTCACTCTTCGTTTTACCTGTAATATTGTCTTTAGATTATTAAAGCTTCATAAAAATTTATACATTGCTAGTGTGACTTCGGACTTCCAGGGGGGGGGTTGGCGGGGTTGTGGGGCTAGCTACTGCTTGAATTGCTCAAATGGCCTCCAATGAATCCTGGCGCTGAACCAATAATAGATTAATCTTAAAAACGAAAACAGTAGAGTATAAAATTAAGACCAAGTTGAGCTTTCTTCAACATGCAAATTATGTTTTATGCATGTCCTTAATTGTCAGTTTTCACGAGACATCTTCATAGCAAGTCGTGCTAGTTAGAGTGGTCTAAATTATCATTCAAACAACTTAAAAGCTAGCCATGCTGCCATTTCTTGCTAGTGATACACTGGCACGTTTTAGATCAAGCACCTCGCAGTTCCCAGCGGTCTTCCCATCAAGGTTACACAACCACCGATCACAAGGAATTTCTTTTTTTCTTTTCTTGAAAATCCGTGCACCCGTTATATGCTGCTGCAGTTGGTACGCTCATAAGCGATACAGACATCATGGATTCAAAAACTAAATCTCTTAATGGAATAGCAAAACCCAAGTACAAAAATGATTGGAACTGTAGAAGTGGTGTTTCTTCTGCCATGTATATTGGGCACAACAATATCTCTCAACAGTACAGATTGCTGGTAAGTGTATAATACAATAC
>Ga0325401_1001400_pt1 | contig 20295 bp, 14 predicted proteins | sample PopdelMetagenome_FD_205666 | JGI IMG/M metagenome (GOLD analysis project Ga0325401, IMG submission 205666) | Populus deltoides microbial communities from Bellville, Georgia, United States - Xylem-PdKOR-R2 | ecosystem: Host-associated > Plants > Phyllosphere > Stem > Wood/Secondary xylem | place... | reverse complement strand
TTGAAAAAAATATAATTTCATAAATTATCTCAAATAAAATAAATAATAATCAAAATAATAGAGATCAAATCTAAAAAATAAAAAAATAAAAGATGAAGAAATTAAAATAATAATAATTAACATTTCACAAATTATTTCAAATAAAATAAGTAACAATCAAAAGAATGAGGACCAAATTTGATATATAAAAAATTTCAATAAAAAAAATAATAAGAAAAAAGCAAATAACAATTATAAAAAAGAGGACCAAAGTTAATATAAAAATTAAATTTTAAGAGATGAAATTGAAAAATAAATATTAACAACAAAATATATATAGCAATTAAAAGTTTGATGACCAAATTTGATATAATCAGCAAATAATATGACATTTCTAAATTTTTCCTAACTTCCGGAAAGTGTTTTCCGACCAAATTTTTCAGGAAAACACTTTCCTGCAAACCAAGCTAAATTTTTCCTTTACTGTAAAGTGTTTTCCGTTGATCAACTTTACTAATAGCAAACAAACACAGAAAAGTTTGGAAAGTAATTCTCCAGAAAGTAAATTCTAGAAAACAATCATAGCTTTATATCAAACTTGAGCTAAGAGCGGGTCGATCGGGTCTCAAATTAACTCGCAAGCTCGGTTTAATAACAGTGGGCATTGAAGGATGTCCATGAGTTATGTTAAACTTTAAGGATGATGGTTTTCAGTCATTTGGTGAATTCTGATGTGAGGTGCATCCCAAAGTATTAGCACTGTGTCAATGTAGCCTTCTTTTTTCTCGAAATAATGGTTTGTTTTATTGTTTAAAAGGTCTTTAATTCAAATGTTTTTTAAATAAACACAAAAAAATATTTACCATATTTTTTTTGAATAAGTTAAATTATTATAAATAAATATTAATAATATAACTATTTATCTTCTGATAAATACCATAGATTTCTTAGCAATGAACCATTTATAATGGAAAAAAAAAGGTTGGAAATTTGGAAGAGATAAGGACGCGTATTTCTCCGTCATCATTCTCATCTCATCCATATTATTCTTTGCCAACTAAATTATATTATGTTTAATTTCTTGTTAAAATAATCATCTTTATATTTATTTATTATTTATCATTTTATTTTAAATCAATATTTTTTTGATGTTTATAGGTTATTTTAATATAGTAATGTTAAAAATAATTTTTTAAAAATAAAAAAATTTATTTTAATATATTTTTAAATAAAAAATACTTTAACAAATAATAATTAATTTAAAAATTAAAATAAATGGTAGTGGATGGGATGGATTTCTCTCCACCTCCACATCTCTCATACTTGACATTACATTACATCGCATCGCATCGCGCAAAAAGAATTGACAAAGAGAGTCAGTCAGTCTTTCTATCTTCTCCCCCCTTTATTTTATTTTATAAATACATAAGAATTGCTGCCAAATCTACCCATTTCCATTCCATTCAAGCTTAATTTGGAAGATTTATTAGAAAAAAAATCATCTTCAATCACATCAATATCAGCCCATCAAACATGGAGGAAGCCGATGGTATATCTATTCTCTTTTCCCTTTCTCTTTAGGCTCATTACTGATCTGCTTGCTTGCCATGTTCTATTCTTGAGGATCTCTCTCCCCCTCTTTTGTGATTTTTTTTTTAAATTTTCTTTGTTTTGGATGCATTGGATTGGATTGCAGTGGTTGAAACTAAGAAGGGAACAATCTCAGTGGCTTCTGCATTTCCTGTTCATCAGGAAGGTATGGTATCGCTTGATTTTTTTTATAACTACTGCTTGTTCTGGTAATTGAATTATTGTTTTGGATGGCTCTTGATCAGCTGTACAGGACAGAGATCACAAGTTCCTAACAAAAGCAGTTGAAGAAGCTTATAAAGGGGTTGACAGTGGAGATGGAGGTCCCTTCGGTGCTGTTGTTGTCCTCAACGATGAGGTTGTTGTCGCTTGTCATAACATGGTCTTAAAACATACTGATCCTACTGCCCATGCCGAGGTCACTGCCATTAGAGAGGTTTCTTTCTTCTTCTTCTTCTTCTGCTCTTTCTACATTTAACTTCGCCCTATATTATTATATTGCATACCTTTATGGAATGAGATCTGTTTGGGTGCACACCCTTTTGTAATGGTCTGCTTGAAAACTGCGTTACAAGCCAAAAGGCATAAAAATTTGATGTTTTCTGGCTTGAAACGCAGCAAACCGTGTAGAAAAAGGGGCTCAGGAACGTGCTTGAGAGTTGTTTTTGAAAGTGTTTTTTTAATTTTTTAAAATTTACTCTGTTCAATCTCAATGACAAACACCCCTAAGAGGTCCATGTGCATTTAGTATTGTGTTGCATGTAATTTTCAAAATTGTTTTTTTTTATTTCAAAATGAAGTAAAATGATTTTTGTTAGATTTTTTTAATTTTTAATATCAACATATTAAAATTATCTAAAAATACTAAATAAAAAAAAACACTTTAATACTTTTCAAAGCAAAATATATTTTTAAAATGCACCGATATAATTTGAAACACAAAAACAAATAGCTAGAATATGTGCCCCCTAAAAGAAGGTTTAAAACGTTACAAGTTGCTAAGCTAATACCAAGTCATTGAAAAGTTAGATGCCCTACTAGGGGGGACTCAACCAGGTTCCAGCATGACTCAGCTGGGCTGTGAGCAGATGCAATGGCAATTTGAGACCTTAAGTATCTGCTCCATATAAATAAAATCCATGAGAGTTGGCTCTTTTGCACTTCTTTTATTTATTTTTTAACCAAAATGATTATTTTGACCTTTTATTTTCCTTGAGATGGAATGGATGGTGTTATGTTCATCGAAACTCAAATATAAAGGCTTAGAAAGTTGCTTCCCCTCATCTCTTAATGACCTTGTTTTTACCAGGCATGTAAAAAGCTCAATCAGATTGAGCTTTCTGACTGTGAAATATATGCCTCTTGTGAGCCCTGCCCCATGTGCTTTGGCGCGATCCACCTTTCACGAATTAAGGTTTTTTCTGCTCCCTACATTGTCTCAATTCTTTCCTGTCCCTGTGGTTCAGGGTGCATGACATATTATGGATTTTGTGGTGTGTTGATGTCAGAGGTTGGTTTATGGAGCCAAGGCTGAAGCAGCTATTGCTATTGGCTTTGATGATTTTATTGCTGATGCATTGCGGGGGACTAGCTTCTATCAGAAGTCCCAGTTGGAGATCAAGAGGGCAGATGGCACCCAGGCCATCATTGCAGAACAAGTCTTTGAGAAAACAAAGGAGAAGTTTCAGATGTATTAAGCGTTTTCATTTGTTCGTTATGCTAGTTGGTACTGGCTTTACTTCAATTCTGAACGATAAGCTTCGCCTTCAATGCAATTGTTCAATAATGACTTCCATTCAGTGGAGCTTGAAATGCTGATATGCTTTATCATGTTGAACTTCAGATTTACTGTGTGGAATCTTACTAGCATCCACCCCAGCATTTTAATCTTTGATGTTGCACCCTATGTGATACCTTTATCAACCTTTCATTTCAATGCTAGAATCCTGCCTAGGATTTTCTCCCTCTTCAAAGTATGGAAACAGAAGCTCCGAGAGTGAGATGGAAAAGGAGCCAATTCAGATTATTGTTTATATTCTACATGACAGTGTCCTAAAGTGCTTTAAAAGAACGCCCTATTGCTGCAAGTAAAGAGAAAATGCACACCCGATCCAGATATGCATTTTAGCATACAAGCATACAGTGGAGACTAGGCAGCTTTAGCAAATCCTATCCGGTGATTACCGAAATCAAACACCGTGTGGTATGCTCCCAAAAACACATCTCCCAGAATCCTGCATTACATGAGACATCAATCAATGTTACATTTATGGATCTGTATGTTCATTACAGCAGAAAATGAGGGAGGTGTGACATACCAGAGGGGACCTTGTCGAGGAGGCATATCTAAAGCTGCAAATCCACTCAAGCAAATAGTAGCATAGCTTTCTTCAACTCTAACAATATACTAAACCAATTGCAAAACAAATAATAAAAAAAAACTCCCACTATTATATGAACCATCAATGTTCAAGAAATCACTTAAAAGTTAAAACCCACACCTGCTCTGGAGACAGAGGAAAGGATCTGTTTCCTATGGTGAAGGAAACATATGGCATGGCTGTGATTTCATCGCAGTTGATAAATGATTTTCCTAGAGGATTGGGGAGCCTCTCGCACAGCTTTAACATAAAGATACATTTTAAGTGTAATTCCACAGAAAAAGAATAGGGATGAGCTCGAAAAAGTGATCACCTCATCAACATAATGAAATATCTTTTCCTTTGCTTTCTTCTCTTTAAGTTGTACTTGAATCCAGAAAACAATCATCTCGCAGAAAGTACATAAAGCACCACCCTCATCCACTGATAATCTATCTGTAGCTTCACCATCGACCACAGTCTCAATAACAGTGTTGTTGTTGTACAGACACAGTCCAACATCAACGCATATAATTTCAGGCCTTAACTGCAGACATGGGGGGTAGTTTGTAAGGAAGAATGCCCTAGATACTTTTCTTGAGAGTAATCCATTGTGCAATAAAAAGAAGCATAAAAAGTAACTGACTCCGGATATCATCGAATCCCATATTGAATTCCAGTACTTGGACACAACTTCTTTACATTCCAAACTCACAATTCCTCTAGCTCCAATGGCATGGTTAATTTGTGCCACTATACGCTGTAAATGAGAACTGGTAAGAGTAGCATTTTGATAACTAAGAGTAGCTTAAGAATAAGAATCAATGAGATGTGAACAGTTACAGTTGGACCGGCAAGAAATGATGTCCCTGAGTCCACAATGGCAGAACAACCACCAGCACACAATCCTGAAAATCTCAAACATTGATTTAGAGATGATTTGCCTATATATCTAGGGATAAGATTAGAACAATCATTTTCCAATAACCAAATGTAAGTGTTCATTGAAAAAAAAAACTTCAAGATAGCACTGCAGCACCGCTTGAAAATCATTTATATGTTAATGTTGTTGGATTACCTGTTGGATTGTTTGCAATAAAAATATCCCCCACCTGAATCTGTAATGAAGAATCGAGTTAAGAAGATAAACATCAGTTATTTTGATGGGAGGAAGAAGCTAAAAGAGATTCGCCAAATTATTAACTTCATCAGACCTGCCAGTAACCTCTTCCAGTGACTGGGACAAATGTATGGTCACCTTTGAAGTGCCTCCAATCTAGACCTCCGAAGACAATTTCCCCTCCCAATTCTGACGATGGATTGCGATTTAGCCAGAGAGAGAAAACTTTCTGGCTTACATGACCTTGTTCAGCCATATTATACCTGTACACAGACCACCAATCTACGAGTTAGATGCATCATGATCTCAGACAAAAAATGAAACAAACACATAAGCATCCATTAATATTTCCTCTCCTTTATCCCTTGTGAAGAGAAGACAGACACTTTCCGTTTCCGATAATTTAAGATTGAGCTAGAAGCCTAGAACTATACCATACTGGTGTAGCTTTTGCAACGGCAATATCCTGAAATGCAAGTCCAAGGATGCCATCAAACTGCACACCCAAGAGTGCTAAAAGTCCTTCTCTTGTTACCTCAGCAAACTCCTGTATGACGGGAAATTAAGGTCATTATTGCTGCAGAAACATAAACAAGTCTCAAGCATAAGACTTTGATGAAGCAGAACTCACTTGATTTATAATGATATCATCCCCAACTTTGACATGATCTTGGCTTAAGAACCCAGAAACAGACCCAGAACCATATTGAATTTTGCATGGTATACCTGAATAAGAATCCAACAAACCTGTTACCTGTAAGGCTCAGTAGACATGTATAATTCTGGAAATTAATGAAAACATATAGGGTTAGATAGAAGGTTAAATTACCGATCTTAGTATAAGTTCTGGATAGCCTTGCAATGAATTTGGAATGGAAATAGCAAGTAATCTGCATGGTAGTGGTGTTTAACAACATATAACCCTATTGAATGGTAGAAGACCAGAAAAGTAGCTAATTACTTGACTGATACTCAACTATGAATGCACTACTTACTGATAAAAGGCATTTTGAAGATGGAACCCAAAGATTGGAGCTGCCAGTATCAAACACAACAGTGAAAATTTGTGGGGGTGATCCAATGCCAATCTCTCCATAATATTGGGTATCAAGATAATTCTTTAAGTATACTATTTCTGCATTTGAAGTTACTCTGGCAAAGGAAGTAGCCCGAGGTCTGGTGATCCTGGCTGCATGTATGCTGTTAAGGTCTAAATTCCTTTTCTTTAGACCAACTCTCGCTAACCCATCAGAAGACAAGGAACCACCCAACCAAGCTCCCATGCAGATTGAAATTAGAAGAAATCTGATCGACTCCATGCTCGATCACAAAAGTTTCTTTTAAGTTTCAATATTTGGGGTAAATCAAAACAAATGGTAAGGCAAGCACTTTATAGAATACTAAAAATGGGAATGGGAAGAGAATTGGAACCAACTAGTCCTGATCATAAAGCAGGGGCTTGTTTTGTCCACAACTCTGGAGACGCCTCCGTACTCTCATAATCTCATCAATGGAAACCACCGCGTAATTTCCTGATCATCTGTATGGCCGATGGCCTGAATTACATGGCTTCACAAATACATAAATGGAGATCATTGGTAGGAGGGAAGGGATACAGTCTCTTACTTAAGTTGCTGTCGTTGATATACGTATATGTACATATACATGTCTTCTCCAGTACAAAATACTGTTCCTCAGTTCATCAAACCCATCTTCAAATCCAGTTTTTTTGATCATATCCTAGCCATGTAGATAACCTATAGAACCATGTGATGTCAAGAAAAGGAACACATTAATTTGAATGAGCCTTTGTCTATTTTGCTAATGGTGAAATGCCACTAAGTAACTGACAATTATGTTCTGGTAATAGTATTTCAATCAAATTAACATATGTCTACGTCAAGATGAGAACCAATTAATCTTTAAACTTTTAACTTAAGAAATCGCTTCCTGCAGTAAAATCAAGAGAAATATATATATATATATATATATATATATATATATATATATATATATATATTAGTACTGGTAATATTCCATTTTCCTTTCTTGTTTTTCTCTAGCTAGGGTGTCACATTCTGGAGAATGCTACATAGTACCTGCCCTAAGAACCTAGATGAATCCCAAGTTGCTAAAGCTTGAAGAGGATGCCCATATTATGATGGCATGACAGTATATATACAAGTGGCTATTTTTTTCAGGGAAGGAAAGGGAAGGAGGGGGTTTTGTTATTTTGGTTTCTTGATTCTAAAAAGAGCGGGCTCAAACTTGAACTAAAAAGACTCTCAAATCCTTTCTTTTTAAAAAAAAAAGAAAGAAAGAGAAAAACCCTCTTTTCTTGTTGTCAAAATATCAAAATTATCAACCCTTGAGTCTTAGAATTTGAAAAAAAAAAAGAGAAAAGAAAATGGAATTGGATGACGACGACTGGGGTTTAAGCGCTGAAGAATTTGATTCCCTTGAAAGAGACGCTCTCCTGAAGATAGCATCTCAACAGCAACAGCAACAGCAACCTTCTGCTTCTTCTTCTTTTAATCAACAACAAAGCCAGCAATTACATTTTAGCAACAAACCCATCTTTAATTCTCCTTCAAAAAAGGTAAAGTCCTCGCCTTTTTTCTCCTTCACAAATTTTATACCTTTTTACCTTTCCTTACTTTTCTACTCACCAGTATTTCAACAACCCGTTTCTTGGTTTCTCCTTTAATTCAAACTTTCCTGGAATTCTAAGGGTTTTCTGTTTCTTCATTGTATAAAGATTTAACCTTTTTTTTATTAAAAAAATCGTAATTCAGGTTGATCCTTTGCCTGATGGCTTGCCCAAATCATCGCCGGTATCAAAACCAAAGCCTGGTCTGTTCTTTATTCTCTGCTCTGATTAATTATCTGCTTTTTACTGGTTTCTTTAATTATGGTTTAGGGTTGCTGTTTCTATATTCAACTTTATTTCAAATTATGGATTAAAATGTTGTAAGTTTAAATTTTTATGTTATATACTATACTACGTGGCTGATCAGTTTGCTACTATCCTATCTGCATACAATGTGGTTGTGCTCAAAAAGTTGAAAGTTCCAAGGCATTACCAAAGCTCTCTGTCAAGTTAATTCTTCACGCTACTGGAAACATTGCCGCTAAATTTTTATACGACCCTGTAATGATTTCCTACATGCCTTTGTACTACTTTTTTTTTCCCATTTTGATTGCATGTGAAGTCCGTTCTTTTTCTCACACATTATGCTTTATATCATGCCAGGTACTAGTAGGGGCTCTCCGCAAGGTCCCCAAAGCCAATTGGAATGCAAAAGAAAGGTCTCTCTTTTTACATATATGTATATGCATACATGTGTGTTTGTCATTATTCAAAGTACTCTAGACCAGCATGAGCGTGTTGTGGAATTTTTCTTAAGTGCAGCCTTATCTTGGTCATTGAACCTGCAGGTTGTGGATTTTCCCAGTATCTTCTTTGTTGTCAGCAGAAAAAGTTCTTAGTGAAATATCTGGCTTTAATGTTGAGGTGATTACTGATCCTTCTTGTTCCTCTTCATGATTTTGAATTTGATTGTTAGAGTGGTGGTTAGTTGAACCATCACTGGTTCCTTTTCATGTTTCACTTCACACATTGCATGATGAGCTCTTTTCTTTTTGCAGCACAGTTCCTAGCTAATCTTAAAATCATGCTTAGCGCTTATTAATTGACCATGCATATGTTTACACTTTTTTTGTTTAATTGTTATATGACTTCACTCCATCATATCATAATGTTTCAAGGTAGAAAAGTTAGACACCTTGGTGCAACGTGCTATTGCTGCTGCTTCTGTTGCTCCAGATCTTCGAGGTAAAGGCTAGATTTGCAAATACAAATCTATCTTATAGTGATAAATGCATTTATAAGTTGCCTTTCCATTGATGATTTTCTTTTTTAACTTCATTATAAAAGTAAATCTCTTGTTTTAGAACATTGAATTGGTGTAAACTGTAAAGTTCTTATGGTAATATAAATTTTGGGATGTGATAATCAAAGGTGCTCTGAATTTTTCTTTTGATCCTACACATTGCATTTTAAATACAGAGAAAGAAGAGAACTTTGGGGACTTTGTATGGTTTTACTGGATTCTGGTTTTTGCTTTCTCCTAGAGTAACTGTGTTTATACATACTTCAGCTTTCTTTTGTTTTTCTTCTCTCTGCTGAGTTTTTCTTCCCTTTATAAGACTGGTATGACAGGATACCAGACCATATTGAATCAAAGCTTATGCCTTTTCAGCGGGATGGTGTTAGGTATGGGGTGTTTCCACGTTTTTCATTTTTACTTGTTCTGCGTGGCGAGTTCCCCACATTATTCATTTTTACTTGATCTATTATCTCTTTCAAATGACTAAATTAAGTTCTGTTCCTTGTTTATTTTGTAATATATGAGATAGTACACAGTTTAATTATGACTCTTTTGCATTTCACTTATTTCTTTCTTTTCCTCTTTAGGTTTGTTTTACAACATGGTGGGCGCGCACTCCTAGCAGATGAAATGGGACTGGGAAAGACTTTACAGGCAATTTATCTACTCATTTCTATTTCTATCCTTTCAATATCGTTATGAAAGCTACATGCTGCTTCCATAAGAGTATGTTACTGTGGTAATGCTCTTGGTAATAGCTTCACAGAAGTAGCTGCTTACCTGGCGTGCAAGCATTGTATGAATTATATGAGGGTATATAGGCTGTGTATCTAGCTGAACCTAGGTTCTAATTATTAATCATTGTTTGTTGTAATATCTTGCCATTGTATCAAATTAACTTTCTGCAATGCCCATTGTCCACTACATGATGATATCCATGTTTTTCTATGCTCTATAACTGTAATATGCACTGATTTTTCTATTTGATTCTTATTATAGTGAAGCTAACTGGAGGATGTTAGTTTTAATTTATTTTTTGAAGATTTATCTACCCTCCTTTTGTGCTTGCAGTTGGATAATGAGTTTCAAGCAGCTTATGTTCAGTAGATACCTTGATCTTGTTTTTTAGCATTTGATATTAGAATGGAAAAGCAATACAACAACAAAGCCGTAATCCTGAACTAGTTGGGGTCAGCTATATGGATTTTTTTGTGCCATTCCGTACAATCATAAAACAAATCTGCCACAATGAAAGATAATTTAAATCCTTCGATACCACTTGCATTATTGTTATCTTCATTCTCCCTTGACCTTTGTTCATATCTTCCACTGTCAACTTCTCATTTCTCCAAACCGGGGCCTCTGATGGCCTATGTCGGACATGGGCAAATCATTAAAGGCATCCTCTCATTTTATCTCCACTGTGCTGTATATGGTCCTTTTGGCAGACATGCCCATTTCTAATCTTATCTATTATTTTGTTACCGCACATCCACCTTAGCAAGCACTTCTCTTCCACGCTATCTTATGGGTATCTTGTTACATGCCTAATATTCACTCCATACACATGGCTTGACAGACCAGTAGTGGTTCTCCACTTCAGCTAGCCTTTGAATCTACGAGTTTCGTTCTTATCTATTTCTCCATTCTCTTCAATAATAGAGCTTAAATACCTTAATTGCATGCATTTTGGCACCACAATCCCACCCAGTCTAACCTCCATTTCTTTTATGTGAGGTACACTCATTGACATTTTGTCTTGCTTCAACTCTTAAAACCTTAAGCAGATAGACTCAACTTTTGCCAAAGTCACCATTAGGCTATATTCTTTTAAATCATTTTTATGTACGAATTCTTATTACTATCATGCAAAATGGAATTTATTGTGTTTTTTCCAGGCTATTGCTGTAGCAGCATGTGTTCGTAATTCCTGGCCTGTTCTAATACTTGCACCCTCTTCCTTGCGTTTGCATTGGGCTTCAGTAAGTGTTTAACTATATGCTTGTTGCAGTTTCTAACAAGGCATTTTCCCAGTTGCCTAATACTTATGCTATATTGCAGACGATTCACCAATGGCTTGATATTCCTTCATCAGATATACTTGTATGTTTTTATTTAGTCCTTTTTGAAATTTTGTGGTTACTTCTCCTTTTTCCATAGTCAGAGCTATAACTCTGAGCATATTCTCATTGCTCTTCTGCCTCTGTTTCTTTCCCTTTTCATTTCCTTCTCAATACCTGGAAACTTGATTCTCATTTTATTTTGTTCTGTACTGTTGTTTTCTTTTTTCCTTAACAACTGAATGTTAATAGGTTGTTTTATCGCAATCGAGTGGATCTAACAGAGCTGGATTCAATATTGTATCAAGTTCTAGGAGCACTATTCACCTTGATGGCTTATTTAACATCATCTCTTATGATGCAGTCCCTAAGTTGCAGAACAAATTAATGACATCAGAGTTTAAGGTAAGTCCAATAAGTCATTTATTGAGTTGGGCTATACATTCACCTTCATTAGACTAGTCCAATTTTCTTAGATCAATTATCTGTAAGGTAAAATTATGAAGTGTTTATCAGGATGAAGAGGAAAGTTAATGTTATTGGAAATGGGGACATTGAGCATGATACAAGAAAATGCTGGAACATTCTTTTGCTTTTTGTTAATAATTTTCAGCAAAATGTGTTTGAAAATTCACAATGCAAGGATGAATTTGATAGTATTATTAGCTTAAGATTAAATTTACTTATTGAATAGACGGTGTTACTACTCAAATGTGAGCTCAAAATAACTATTGTTTGACTATCCTAATCTCCTCTATGTACATCTTTACTTAAGGAAGGCAATAAATCAAACATTGAACAATGTTTCTTTTCAATAGCTCCCTGCAAAATGTAGTAAATAGCATGGCAAGGATGGTGCTCTGTATCAGTGTAGTGTAGATAACTAAATTTCTTAAAGGTTTTTGATGTAATGTGCCAAAAAAATTGAACTTGATGAATTAATGAGAAAATCTAGATGTCTATATCTGTGTTTATTCACTTACAGGTGTCAGTTAATTATAGAGCTTAACAAACTTGTATTCTGTATATTTATGACTTGGCTACATTTGGTCCTTGTATCAATATATTTTTTTTGGTTCAGGTTGTGATTGCAGACGAGTCACACTTCCTGAAAAATGCTCAAGCGAAGAGGACAACTGCCTCGCTTCCAGTTATAAAGGTCGTCCTCTTTGGACAAATGAATACATGCTTGCATCTCTTAGTTAGGTTATTGGATTGCAAAATGCAAGAATATGTGCTGCTGTGCAGCTCACCAAAAGTCATTCTCCGTAATTGCTTACAATAAGTTTTGCAATCATATTGTATATGAACTCACTTCTCCAAAATGTTTATAGTTCTCCCAGCTTTCTCTTGTATCACAGAAGTAGGCATGCATAGCATGTACGTGCACGCACTGACACACTTATGTATTTATGAACAAGTTCTCAACAAAGGATAAGTTGTCATAGTCACTGAAGTGATATGCTATGATTTTGTACTGAGCTGAAATATACATATTGAACCGTGAGTGTGGAGGTTTAAAGCAATTAGCAAATAAGAATACGATGTAACATCGTTGTCGATGTCAAAGAATTGACTGGTCATATGAAATTGTATTTGAACATAGAAAGCTTTCAATAACTTACTAATATTATTTGAAATACTTTCTGGTTAGCTACGTCAGTCACCAGCATCTCTCTCCCCTCCCTCCCTCCCTCTCTCTCTCTCTCTCACACACACACACACACACACAATTCTTGGTGACTGAAATTAACAACAGTTTCAATTTCAGAAAGCTCAATATGCAATATTGCTCAGTGGAACCCCTGCTTTATCCAGACCCATAGAGCTTTTTAAGCAGGTACTTTGAATAATGCTTGGATAGCCTGTTGCATTTAAGATTTTCAGGATTTTTTTTTATATTGATTTTGTATGAAATTAACCACACTTTGTAGTTGGAAGCCTTGTATCCTGATGTGTACAAGAATGTTCATGAATATGGTAACCGGTATTGCAAGGGGGTAAGTAAATATTTCATGATTTACAAAGTTTATTATATTGTTAAGCCTTTTAATAATCAACAGTTGTTGCTTTGTATTATTCTTCTAGGGAATATTTGGAGTTTATCAAGGTGCAAGTAACCATGAAGAATTGCACAACTTAATCAAGGCAACAGTGATGATACGCAGGCTTAAAAAGGATGTCCTTTCTGAGCTTCCTGTGAAACGACGACAACAGGTATGTTGATTGTTCATTTGTCCTTTGCTTCTGATATGACTCATAACCTGTTGCTAGGGGAGTTTGCACCGGTTTTTGCTCCATGCAAAAAATAGATTTTTTGATTGTTTTATATTCCATGATCGTAATGGCTTGGAGGCATTAGGCATTAACTAAGATTTTTTAATGCAAGAAAAATGGTTTTTAAGTCCAATTTAGCTCTTAACCTGTTGCTAGGAGAATTTGCACCATTTTTTGCTCCTAGCAAAAAATCTATTTTTTGATTGATTCTTGTTCCATGATCAAAATATCTTGGAAGCATTAGCATCAATTAAGATTTTTTAATGCAAGAAAAATGGTTTTTAAGTCCAATTAAGCTCCTAACCTGTTGCTAGGAGAATTTAAACCGGTTTTGCTCCTTGCAAAAAATCTTTTTTTTTGATTGATTTTTATTCCATGATCGAAACGGCTTGGAAGTATTAGCATCAATTAAGACTTTTTAACTCAAGAAATTTTTTTTAAAGTCCAATGAAGCAAAGGATTTTCATCTTGTTTGAGAGTTTTGGTCAGTGGCTTGTTGAAACTTTTTGGGATTAAAAAGCTATACTGTGGGAGAAATTCTTATCAGTGATGGAAATTAAACATTTTTTGACTTTTACTCTTGGGAGTTTGTTGGACTTTTGCTACGTTAGATTGCATTATCGTTAATTATTATCACTAAATTGACATTGAATTAATACATTCACACTTGTCCACGACTCTCCAATTTAATTATCAGTATCAATTTGATGCAGAAGAAATGCAAAATTATGCTTGTCCGTGGCTCTCTCAGCTTTTCATGTTTGTTCCTCTGCTTACTTGTCCATGGACACATTGCTTAACTATTTGTATTAGATGAATATGTAGAATATGGTTTTTTATGTGGTTCCTTCACAAAATTTTACAACTGATTTACAGGTATTCCTTGATTTGCCTGAAAAGGACATGAAACAAATCAATACTTTATTCCGTGAGGTAATTCAACTCACTGGTGGTTGATCTCTTACTTGTGCTTGCTCTATAAAGTCAATTGAGTATCTTGGAGTTGGAGGCACAGTTTCTATCCAAAAGTGGAAAGGAAAGGAAAAAAAAATATATATTGGTATTGTTATTCTGTTTTGTAGTTGGAGGTGGTAAAAGGAAAAATTAAGGCTTGTGCATCAGATGAGGAGGTTGAATCACTGAAATTCACTGAGAAGAATCTTATTAACAAGGTATCTACTTAGAAATGGTATGCATGATATGATTGCATGGTCTTCATTGCCTACTTCATCTTCATCATTTAAGTGTAATATGTGCACGTTCCCTGTTTGTACATGTACTATCAAATCAGAATGACATATCTCCGTTCTTGTTCTTTTTTTTTTCACTTCATTAAATACCAAGGACAATTTTTTTTGCCACAAATGTCCTTGTTACCCATCTTGCACAACTTCATTATCCTGTCACTACTTTATTGAATTGCAGATATATACTGATTCTGCTGAAGCCAAGATATCTGGAGTTCTAGATTATCTGGGAACTGTCATTGAGGTGATTTCATTCTCTTTATCTTTCTTCAATGCATGTTTCTTTACTCTCCAGGGGTGTTCTTCTATTGCTTATGAGCAAGAGAAGGTAGGTTTATGGTCCTACCTCGTGCTTTCATCTTGATGATAATCATGCTGAAGTCAGATTCACTATAATGTCTGCTTATTTGTAATGCTAGTTTCTGTTGCTAAAAGCTTAAATATTCTAGGTGTCAAATCTCGTTGTATTTTGTTGTTACAATTCTAGGGCCTTTATTAGATTCTGGAGCATGTGTGAAAGATCTATAACCTGTATGGAGTACACTTAAATTCTATTTCCTATTGAAGCCCATCCAAGTCAGCCTTGGCTTTGGTAGTGAGAGTTGATTAATCAATTGTTTTGTCCTATGAAATACTAACTAAAAGCAGATTTCTGATCCATGGTGCAATCTTATGTGAAAGTAAAAGCAGATTGGCTCAATTTACACCACACCCCTTATCTTTACTCCAAGTGAGCTTGGATGTAGTTATAATTACTGTTTTCAATATTTTTCCATCTGCCCTGAGGTTTATTTACCTTTTGAAATTGCTTTCCACTTTGTCCACTTTTTAATGGTTAAATCACTGTTGTTGCATTGTTCCTTGCAGGCAGGATGCAAGTTTCTGATTTTTGCTCACCATCAATCCATGATTGATTCAATACATGAGTTTCTTCTTGTAATACAACTTTCATATGACTGAAATTTTCCTTGCATCGATTTATTCTTATGAGATCTTCTAAATTCCAGAAAAAGAAAGTGGGCTGCATCCGAATTGATGGCAAAACCGCTGCAGCTTCAAGGCAAACATTGGTTACTGATTTTCAGGAAAAGGATGCTATCAAGGCAGCAGTGGTATGCCAATTTGTTTCATTTATTTACTTGCCTTTTATTTTTGTACCTTAATATTGATGCTATATTGTGATGCTATTCTTCCCAATATCACTTCCCATAAAATTTCAACCATTGAATTTATGGGATCCATTCCCTTCAATGCATTAGATTTTTTCGGAAGAGTATTGGGTAAGATTAGCATTACTCTTGATACTATGTTTCAAATTGACTGAATTTTGGTGCAAGTTGTGCGTTGAGTCGTTATGGTTTATCTGTGAAAATGTATTTGTGAAGCTATCTATTAGAGCTGGAGGTGTTGGGTTAACTTTAACAGCTGCAAGCACTGTTATTTTTGCGGAATTGTCTTGGACACCAGGTGACCTAATTCAAGCGGAAGACCGTGCTCACAGGATTGGTCAGGTAAACTACAGTCAACCATGGATGTTATTTCTAGATTTATATAAAACCATTAATATACATTGTTATCAATTCTGTTAAGGGTATAATTTGGTGCTGGTTCACTTTGCAATAGGCTGATTTGTTTGATTAAGAATCAGAACACTGCATTTAGTATGGTGAGATTTTGTTTGGCCTGGTAATCAATCACACAACAATTGGAAGCCTTGTATTAGCTTGCTTAGGCTTTAACCTAATACTAGGGATTGGATGTATAATTTTCCAATTTACTGTAATTCCACTTTAGTTTTTCTTACTGAGCTCTCAAAATATGCTGCATAGTGTTCTGTGCTAAATGGTGGTAACGAGTAAGAGCTTGCACATGCATTACATTGCTGTGGATAGTTGCTTGTGCAACTGAATTAGTTGTGGAGGCACATTGATAAGTTTTCTGATTTGGAACTTTTCAAAGGCATGGTGGTGGAATTTTTGGATGGTAGGTGATGCCCTTAGCATAGGTAGATGAATAAATGAAAGAGTACTGGTTATGTGTATGATCTGCAGGCAATCTGGAATTCTGAAATTTATACAATCTCCCTCTGGAAAGATGATTTTGATTTTCTGCTGCACTAATGATTTGGGGTTGGTGTAGTTTCCTTTAGATGGTTCATTAAATCTTTCATGGTAGGATGCTTTTGATGACATGTTAGTAATGATCATGAATGTTTTGGTCCAAATGATTCAGGAACCAATAAGCTTGAGTTCCATTCTCTGAATACATGCACTATGCCAGGACTTGATCCCAAGACCCTCCTATATGCTTACAGTGCAACCAGAGCAATAGAGCTAATCTCTTCCAGCATTTTTATTTGGTGAATCAATTCATTGGAGTTCCATTAGGATGCCTCTTTGTAAAGTTAAATGCACTCACACACCCTTCAGAACTGCAATCTGCTTTTCCTGTTTTACTAGGGCACCCGTGTTTGCCTATATTTGTCACAACTTACTAGATAGATGAAACTGCAGTAAATATCTAGATAACCCTTGCTTGAGTTTTTTTTTTTAATGGATATCGCTTGTATCTTTTAATCCTAGCATGTATGAGTATTTTATGAGATCATAGTTCGAGAGGTAATCGAGTTCTGAGAAATGAAGTTACGAGGCTTACTTTCTCTGGAGTTTCTCATTTACTCAAATTTTGTTTAAAGTTTTTACAGGCAACTACCTGTATGTGCCCAATGTTTTGACATGATTTGGTTCTTGCTTTCTAGGTTTCTTCAGTCAATATATACTACCTGCTAGCAAATGACACAGTTGATGACATCATTTGGTATGTTCACTTCGGTCACTCTTGGCTCGAGACTTAACTAAACTAAGATGTTTGAGCATTGCTTTGGGCATTTGTTATGATCTCGCTCTATCAATGCTTGTTAGTTTGACATGATATTTTTCTTCAGGGATGTTGTTCAAAGCAAATTGGAAAATTTGGGACAGGTGATTTTACAAGCACGCTGGGCATTTCTTTAGTGTTAGTTTGTAGCAGGGTATCTGTAGTGATTTAGTGCAGTGGAGTATCCATAGTGATTTAGTGCCTTCATGCAATTGAATTCTATTTATTGATCAATTAGATGCTCGATGGGCAAGAGAAAACCTTGGAAGTTTCAGCCAGCCAGCAGAGAAGCAGCCCTGCGAAGCAGAGAACACTAGACACTTACATGAAGCGATGTAGCAATTTGGATGACTCTGAACATCAGCCTAAGCTCAAATACCCCAGGCACTGAATGACTTGCAATGGAGAATGGAAGTGTATTTATACATGCACATGCATTGTTTGCTGTATGCAATGGTGTTGCTATCATATTGCAGGTTGTTTTCCCAGTCCTCTCTGCGCCAGTGGGATTATTAGTCAATTGGTGCATGTCAGCACTCATACGAGAACGACCCTTGAATTAAAACAACCAAATTGCAGACTGCTACACTGATATAGGCTTGTAAATGGTTGTGTAATGATATTCATTTGTATAGCAGCCACTGCTGGAAATCGCTGTTTTTTTACCAGTTTTTGGAAGAGATGATGCATCAACTGTAGCATGTGAAAAAGTCTAACAGGCCTTGAACTGTACATCAGGAATTGTTAAAATAGCATTCTGCAAAACTATATGGTGTTGTTACAGTAAAATCTTAAATGGAAAACATTGAGGTAAGTGTACTAAGACAGTTAAAACACTTTCTAACCTAAGCTTCGAAGTTTTGCCATAAGCTATCAAAATATGACGGCATTATGTCTCTCAAGACTACTTGCGGATTACCAGAGACGAAAGGGCGACCTTCAGAAAAAACGATGACTTTGCCATTAAAATATTTTTATTTACATAGTGAAAAGAGTTTTATCTGGCCATGCCAATAACAATGTAAGCCATAAGCAGGAAAAACACCATTTCAAGCCACAAGTGATGCAAAAAGCTACGTTGGATATCAGCAGTAAGGTGATGATGCTAAGTTGCAAGAGCAACACTCAACTCTTTCCCAAAGAAATTCGCGACGATAACATCTACATCCTCTAAACCAACCCCAATGCAGAGAGGATTAGCAGCCGGAATCCGTACAGAATCATCCACTCCCTCATTACCAGATTTCAAAATCCTCACATTAGGACCATCCCTGCACTTCCCCATACACTTGCATCCAACAACAGCACCCGCTATACCAACAGCCCTCTCAAATTCTTCCAACAACGCTACACCTCCAGACTTCTTGCACTTATTACCCATGCAAACCTCAATTCTCTTATCAGATGTTCCTGACATCATGGAGGAACTTGTAGGATTACAACTAACCCTAATAGCATTGCTATAACTGGTGCTTTGCGCACCGCAGCATTCTTCTCCATGAATTCCCAAACCATGATCATGAAACCCATTAATCTCTGTAACGTTCGATTCTGGAATCAGCAAGGCCGGGTGGATTGAAGTTGGTTCTTCTTGAGCAACTGATTGCAATTCCCCAATAATTGGCTCTGCAACTGCTTCATTCCTCAAACGCTTCATATCAATCACCTCCCCACATTCGCTGTCGCTCGATTCAGACGATGAGGATGATTCACAGTCAAGCATGGTTTTCATCCTTGTAGCTTTCAGCTTCGCCTTCTCTTCTTTCTTCTTCCTCTTTAACTCCTTCTCCTCAGCTCTTAACTGTTCCAACTGTTTCATCAGTAATTGTGTTGCTTCCTGCATACAGAATTTGATAACGAAAAGCACTCAGAAACAGATTTGTTCTGATCTAAATGCACAGGCTATTCAGCATTCATCACCAACATCTTCCCAGATAAAAACGGGAAATTAAAAAAAAAAAGGCAAATCCTAATTGAATTTTGATTAATCCCAATAAAATCTTGATTAATCCCCATCTAAACTACTAATCAAACAATCAATATTGGTTTTCAGATCATGCTAAATCACTATCTCCATAAATTCCAATAAGCAGACAGCTTCAATTCGACCTTTTGATAACTTAAGCAAACAAAAGTTGTCAACTTTCAGCTTCTTGAAGATCAAACACCACCACCAAGCAAATAATCAGAAGCACAACTTATGACATAAACTTAATCTTGGAATTAGTAAATCTCAGACATGCATCTAAAAGATAAAACAACAAAAGGAAAAACATACAGCGATAAGGTTGGCCTGAACATCATCGACAGAATCATTATGAGGAACCACTGACAATTCTTTTAACAATTTCAACTTCTTCTTTGTTGATGTTTCCTTGTCTTTCTTTTTCCCTCCACATCTCACAACTAATCCTTCTGATCCATCATAGTACTTCAAATGCCCTTTATCTCTAAACCCAGTATGAACCTTGCTTACAACTCCAAACCCATTCACAATTCTTCTGGATCTCGAAAAAGCTTCACAACGAGTCTGATGATCGCCAAATCCACTGCCGCCAGAGAAACAGGGTGGCTGACGGGAAATAACACGTGACACCTCCATAACTTCTGGCAAGGTTGGCTAGATTGGATTCACTTTATTTCTCAATACTTTCTGTTTCGCTTCCTTATGCAAGCAGGGGAGGGGTAGAAGAGGTGGCTGGGTTTCAACGGTTTCTTTCCACGTGGACGAAAATGATTGGACATAGATGACGTGGCGTTTGGTTTTGGCGGGCTCGTGACCGTTTTCGGTTGCCACGCTCTGTCTTTCTTCAGACACGATTATGAGTTCTGTATCAGCTGTTGGATTATTTTGTTGGAGATCGTACGGCCTCAATTGAAGACAATAATGACACG
>Ga0325401_1001399_pt1 | contig 20297 bp, 19 predicted proteins | sample PopdelMetagenome_FD_205666 | JGI IMG/M metagenome (GOLD analysis project Ga0325401, IMG submission 205666) | Populus deltoides microbial communities from Bellville, Georgia, United States - Xylem-PdKOR-R2 | ecosystem: Host-associated > Plants > Phyllosphere > Stem > Wood/Secondary xylem | place... | reverse complement strand
GTTTGTGATGAAAGATGGTACCGTAGTGAAGAACGAGCTAACGCGGAAATAAGCGGCGGCGCCAACTTTCGTTTAGCAGGCTGGTTAACAGGCCGTCGTAGGCAAGCCGTTGGTTCTGCCAGGCAAGCAACCTATCAAAGGTAATCGTGTTCTATTTTCACATAACAGCCTTTTGCAAACCAACCTTTTACGCAAAAACAACGGATACGTGGGCTAGCTTCTAGTTCTCGTGGGCACAACCCCTTCCGCCCCTTCCCCGTAGCGTCCCTGGTACGGTTGTTCACCTTGGCGCCGAAAAACGGATTAGCGCTTGGGGCAGTACTAGCCCACAACTGCGACGGGTGCGAAAATCAGTTATTTTGCTTATCATACCGTAAACTTGTACATCTTTCTGCTCCGAACCCCTAGCCCCTCACCTATTCCTTCCGCGTATTAGTTTATGGAACAAAATGACCACTTGCTGGCCGAAGCCCGCCGCTATGGCTTTATTCAGGGCGACCAGGTGTGGCTCCGCGCCTTCATGGACCTACCCGACCGACAGGTAGGCCAAGTTAAAGAATCTGAAGAAGCCTCTCTGCAGTACTTCGCACAGCGCTTCGAGACCTTCCGCGCGAAAGTGGAAGACCTCTTACAGAAGATCGAAGAGTCTGAGAATAAGGGCTCCTTCCTGATGAAGGCCCTGCACCTAAAGGAGCAAGTAGCCACCTACGACGGCCTCGGCGACTTTGAAAGCTTACATCGCCGCCTCAGTGAAGCGGAAGAAGCTATTCGAGTTACGATTGTCCGCAACCGGGAGAAAAACCTAGCTACGAAGATCAACCTGATCAACGAGGCGGAGGCCTTACGCAACAGCCTCGACTGGCAGACGGCTGGCGAGCAGCTCAAGGAGGTGCGCCAAGCCTGGATCAAGACAGGACCAGTAGAAAAGCAACTGACCGAGGAGCTCGAAGGCCGCTTCCACCGTGCCGTGGAAGACTTCTACGTTAAGAAGAAGGAATTTCTGGCCGAGAAAAAGCAGATGGTCAACCGCGTGTACGACAAGTACCGCGACCTGATTCATAAGTCGGAAGCCTTGCAAAACTCCGACGACTTCGAAGAGACTACCAAGAAGCTCAAGCAGTTGCAGCTAGATTGGAAAGAAGTGGGCGGTAATTTACCCCGTAAACAGGCCAACGACCTCTGGACACGCTTCCGGGCGGCTCATAACCACTTCTTTGAGCGCCTGAAGGTGCACATCAACACGCGCCGCACGGAACCCACCACCGGCGACGACAACTTGAGCCGCAAGCGCGCTTTGGTCGCCGAAGCGGAGGCCTTGCTCAACCGCCCCATGGGGGAAGCCGTAACGCGCGCCAAGGAGCTGCAAGCGGCCTGGAAAAAAGTAGGTCCCGTGCGCGGCGAAGAGTCGGACCGGGTATGGGAGCAGTTCATCCTAGCCTGTGATAAGGTGTTTGAAATGAGCGCCTTGGAACACTTCATGCGCAAACGTCAGCCGAGCAACGGCGAAGCCAACTCGCCTGAGGACCAGATCAACAGCCGCATTCAGGCACTACGCGACTTCGTTAAATACGATAAGCAAGAGCAGGAAGTACTGGAGGAAAACCTAGGTAAGCTTAGCTCAGCTCCGAGCAACGATGCTTTCCGCGTGATGTTGGAGGGTAAAATCCGTGCTTTTCAACGAAAAATCCGCACTAAAAACGATCTGATCGAGCTGCTGCGTAAGCGACTGCCCGCCTAAAATAACATTCAACCAGAATTTACGTTGACCTTGCGTAAAATGCGCTTTGCAGCGAAATAGCCTTGTTTTAACGGCTAGCTTTTTGCACTTTAGACACCTACTTTCACTAATCTTTTTCTTTTGTAGCTCACACGACTATGTACTGGACTCTGGAACTTGCCTCGTACTTGGAAGACGCTCCCTGGCCTGCCACCAAGGATGAACTCATTGATTACTCCATCCGTTCGGGTGCTCCGATGGAAGTCGTAGAGAACCTACAAGCTCTCGAAGACGATGGTCAGCCTTACGAAAACATCGAGGAAGTATGGCCGGATTACCCGACCAAAGAGGACTTCATGTTCAACGAAGATGAATACTAAAACAGGAGTGAGTTTGTAGGCTTGCGTGCTGAATAACTCTCTCTGAACGCCACTTTTGAAATGACCGCGGGGTAAAGCGCTTGCTTTACCCCGCGGTTTTTTGTTGCTAGGTGTACCCACTTACCTTTCCCCTGGTCGGCCGCGTAATACGTGCACAATGGAGCGTAGAAAGGGCCAAGGTGGCACCGAGTTCATCACGCGCAGATTGTCGAGCCAGCTGGTGCGCTCATCCAAAAAAGCGAGGATGCGCTCTAAAGGATTATTCTGAAATAGCTTGGCGAAAATGTCGCGCGTGCTTTCGCCGCGGCGCTGCATGATATCAAGCAGCAGCGTATCGAACCACAAGAACTGGCGCTGGTCACCGGTTAGGTCGGCGGGGGGAGCACCCGTAGTAGCCAGGCTATTCACCAGACGCTGCGTGTGTGCCTGAATGCGTCGGAAGGCGTAGCCGGTACTTGGCTTGGCGCGCCCTGCCCGCGTACCTAGGTTGATGATGTGGGCGCTAGCTTGCGGTGGCAGTGGGTGGTCGGTCATGGGAATAGCTCCAGCCTCCACAGCTTCAATTTTGAACTCGTGTACGCCTAGCGTGTGGTGCAAATAATCGCGCAAAGCGGCTTCGTACTCAGCAGTTGGTAGTAGTTCTGCCGAGAACAGGGTGTATTCTACTAACGCTTTGCGCGGGCTGAAAGGCAATACATACACAAACCTAGCTTCCTGGTATTGTGGACCGCGAAAGTCCATGAACTCCACCGTTGCGGGGTCGAATACGTCGTGGTCCGTTTCTACTTCCCACCCAAGGAAATGCTGGGACAGATAGCGGTGCTTGGCTAGGTTCCGCTCCATCGTGGGCGGCCGGCTATCGAAAGCATAACGTGCCGCAAACTGCCCGGCGCTCGTGTGGGCAATTACACCGGCGCCAGTTTCTTGCAGGTCTTCTACAGTGCCCGTAAGCTGGGTCACCTGTACCCTGTTTTCCAGGGCCGCGTGTACGAAGCGGTAAAAATCTAGCCCCCGAATCATCTTATAGCGGTACTTCTGCAACGGGAATACTTGCTCGAAACCTAGGCTGCGAAAGGCTAGCTTTTCCCACTCGTGCACCACAATACCATCGAACAGAGTGGGTTCGTCCGTCCAGAACGACCACGTGCGGTCATTTTGGTTTTTGGCCTGTGGCTCGATAAGCAACACGCGCTTCTGCTGCAAACGCGGCTCTAATGCAATGGCGTATACTAGGCTTAGTCCAGCCGCTCCACCGCCTACAATAAGGTAGTCAAAATCAAATTCCACGGGTACAAAAAAGCGGCGACAGAAGAGCTTCTGTCGCCGCTAAGTAACGTCTTTCCGACGGGTTTGGTTAGTGATGAATCACGTCGGGTAAGGCACCGGCTAATTCCCGAATGGTATCGAGCACGTCGGAGTCAAGTTGCGAGCTAAAGTGCTGCCGCCCCGGCAGGATGTTCACCCGCGAGCGAAGCCGGTCGATCCAAAGCCTTGCATTTTCCTGGTATTCTGACGTATACGGATCATCGTCGGACAAAAGCACTACCATCTTTTCTTCCGGAATAAGACGGCGGGCGGCCTCAAAATCGATAGGAGCGTACATCCAGTTCAGTACTTCTTGCCAGGGGCTATCAACTGAAAACCAACCTGCTACGCATACTACTCCGCCAATTTGTGGTGGATTATGAGGATACTGCGCTGCTACCTGGGCTAAGTAATGTAGAATAGCTAGGCAACTTACACTGTGCCCCACCAGGAAAACATCCGGCGTAAGCTTCTCAATAGGTAATACTTCCGCTAGATGATCTACAGCCCGTTCGATAACGGGAATGTCCCAGGAGGGCATATCAAGCAGGTGCACTTGGTAATCACAGAAGTTATCTGGGTTATTGGCCTCCAGCTCACGTTTGAGCCAAGGATACCAATCATCAGCCGGTGAGCCCCCCCAACGCGGAATTACGTAGATGTGCTTTGTCATAATGGATGCGTATAATTATTTTCTTTTTCCCAGAAAATTAAACAAATCTAATACAACCGCCAACTAGCTTTTCCCAGAAAAGACAAATAGTACTTGTCCGCGTAGGTCTGTCCGAACTTTACCACAGTTACCCTTAGCCCCTACAGTTAGAAATTGGGCGAGAGCAAATACTTGGAGTAGAATTCGTCGATAATTTTTACCGCATCAGCGGCATTGTCCACGATTTGCACGAGGCTCATGTCCTCGGGCGAGATGTTATGCTCTTCGTGCAGCATTACGTCTTCAATCCACTTGAAAAGGCCGTTCCAATAAGCTGAACCAACTAAAACGATGGGGAAGCGACCAATTTTCCGGGTCTGGATCAGCGTGATGGCCTCAAATAATTCGTCGAGCGTGCCGAAGCCACCGGGCATGCCAATGAAGCCCTGCGCGTACTTTACAAACATCACCTTCCGCACAAAGAAGTAATCGAAGTTGATGACTTTGTCGGGGTCGATATAGATGTTATGAAACTGCTCGAAGGGCAACTCAATGTTGAGCCCTACCGAACGGCCTCCTTCGCTGCGCGCGCCTTTGTTACCGGCTTCCATAATACCTGGGCCACCGCCCGTGATAACGCCGTAGCCGTGCCGCACGAGCTTGGCCGCAATTTCTTCCGCTATCTGGTAGTAAGGATTTTCGGGTTTCGTACGCGCCGAGCCGAAGATGGACACGCACGGTCCGATCTTGGTCATCTTCTCGAAGCCTTCCACAAACTCGGCCATCACCTTGAAGATTTGCCAGGAGTCGGCAATCTTAATCTCGTTCCAATCTTTGTCGACGAAGGCTCTGCGGATGCGCTGCTCGTCATCAACCTGCACAGTGCGCTGCCCGTGCGTTTGCTCACGAATATCACTGATAGTCGTGGCCTTATTATCGTTTGCGTTGGGTTGAACGATAATTTTACCGCTTCCCTCGTTGAGTACTTCGTCCTGGTGTTTAGTACGACTCGTTTTTTTAAGCTTTGCCATTAGTACTGCATTTTTATCGTCCGCCAAGCCATTTTTTTGGGCTTTGCAGCCCGGATAATGCACTTTTAGGAAAGATGAAATAGAAAAACCCCGCTATCTGCTCCGACCAACATTTTTTGGTCAATGGCAGAAATCGGGGGCGTGCAAGATAGCACTTTGCCCCAACGGGGCAAGCAGTTGAGTAGTTATTACGATATTATGAAACCCCTACTTCGAGCGGATAGCAATAACGGGGTCAAGGTTGGAAGCTAGCACCGCCGGAATAATACCGGCCAGTACCCCAATCACCACCGATACAGTGAGCCCAAGGACGATATTGCCTGCCGTGAGCGACATGGGCAAGGCATCCTGCGGAACCAAGGTGATAAGGAAAACCAGCAAAATACCCGTTGCCCCCCCGATCAAGCACAGAAAAACTGCCTCAAACAAAAACTGCGACAAGATGAAGTAATTCTTCGCACCGAGCGACTTCTGGATTCCGATAATGTTGGTGCGCTCCTTCACCGACACGAACATGATATTGGCAATACCAAAGCCCCCCACTAGCATGGCAAAGCTGCCAATGACGGCGCCGGCAATACCAATAACCGAGAACAGTGAGCTAATAGCATCCGCCATCATTTCGGGGCGGTTTAGGGCGAAGTTGTCTTCCTGCCTAGGTTTTAGGCCTCGAATTGTGCGCAAGCGGCCTTGCATCTCGTACTCTAGGTCAAGCAAACCGGGGTCGTCGTCGCGGCCTTTGACGGCAATGGTAGGCGTCACGCCGGTCATGCTAGAACCCGTGTTCAGAGCAAACATTTTTGTGAGCATTCCGAAAGGAATCAGGCAGTTAGCATCGTTGCCTGTATTCCCCAGGAAGTTTTTTCCCTCCCTCTCAAGCACACCAATCACGACGAACTTGCGTCCGCGCGTCTTGAACTCCTGCCCAATGGGTGAGCCGTTGGGAAAGACATTGGCCGCAATGTCGGCGCCGATAATAGCCACATTACGCGCTGCTTCTACTTCTTGGTTAGTGAAGTAGCGGCCTTCGGCAATCGATACGTTCGACACTTTCCGAAAATCGTAGCTCACTCCTTGCAACGCGCAGCCAGTCATGCTGTTGCTTCCCGCTTTGAACGTGTTGCTACCAACGGCCGCAAAGATGGCAATGCCGTTGTTATTGTTGCTAAGGCTGCGTTGTAGCGTCTGAAACTCACGCACAGTGGGCACCGGGCGGTTAAAGTACTTCCACCAGGGAAAGTCCTTCTCGAACTTCCAAGGCCATTTTGCCACGTAAATTACCTTCTCGCCCAGAAAATCCATGCTCTGGCGAATGTTGGTCTCGAGCGAGTCGACAACGGTAAAAACGGCGATGATGGCGAAGATACCGACCGTAACCCCCAGCAACGACAGTACCGTGCGGAGCAAGTTGGATTTGAGAGCCTGCCACGCGAAGCGGAAGCTCTCCAATGTCAGGCGCAGGGCTAGCATAGAGTGACTGAGTAGCTGGGTTACTGAGTGATTGATTTAGGAGTACCCAGAGACGGTTTTGGAAAAACTCACTCAGTCACTCAGCTACTCAGTCACTCTTTCGTGCGGAAAATTAATGATTTATCCGAGGATACTCCGTACTTTTGTGCCCTCAAATTTTTGTTAGCTTCCCCTCCTATTGCCTTCTGCTGCCCATGAAACTATCCGAGTTCAAGTTTGATCTGCCCGAGAATCTGTTGGCGCAACATCCGGCCAAAAACCGCGACGAATCTCGTCTGATGGTGTTGCATCGCGACAGTGGCAAGATCGAACATCGCATCTTCAAGGATATCATCGAGTACTTCAACGACGGGGACGCGCTGGTACTCAATGATACGAAGGTTTTTCCGGCTCGCCTCTACGGCAACAAGGAAAAAACGGGTGCCAAGATTGAAGTATTCCTGCTGCGTGAACTCAACTCTGAAATTCACCTCTGGGACGTACTGGTAGACCCGGCACGTAAGATCCGAGTAGGCAACAAGCTCTACTTCGGGGAGAGCGACATGGTGGCGGAAGTAATTGACAACACCACGTCGCGCGGCCGTACGATTAAGTTCTTGTTCGATGGCACCGACGAGGAGTTCTATAAAGCGCTGCACGACCTAGGTGAAACCCCACTACCCAAGGAGGTTATTCCGCGCGAAACGGAGCCTTCGGACAAGGAGCGTTATCAAACGATCTACGCCAAGCATACGGGTGCTGTAGCAGCTCCATCGGCTGGCCTGCACTTCACCCGCGAGGTAATGAAGCGCCTGGAAATCAAAGGTGTGGATATTGCAGCCGTGACACTGCACGTAGGCCTAGGTACCTTCCGCCCCGTTGACGTGGAAGACCTCACCAAGCACAAAATGGATTCCGAGAATTTCATTGTGCCCACGGAAGCCGCTACCGTTGTGAATAAGGCTTTGGACGCCAAGAAACGCGTGTGCGCTGTTGGTACCACCACCATGCGGGCGCTGGAATCGTCGGTATCGGCTAACAGCCGCTTGAAGCCCAATAATGGCTGGACGGACAAGTTCATCTTCCCGCCTCATGAATTCAAAATAGCGAACACGCTACTGACCAACTTCCACACGCCGGAAAGCACGCTCATGATGATGACTGCTGCCTTTGCCGGCTACGACTTTCTCATTGAGGCGTACCAGTTGGCCATTAAAGAGAAGTATAAGTTCTTCAGCTATGGCGACGCCATGCTTATCCTCTAGAGTGACTGAGTGGCTTTGCACGGAGTGACTGGGTGTTGTTCAATGACCTCACTTAACCATTCCGTGCGAAGTCACTCATCAATAAAGCCCCGCTACCTCTTGGTGGTGGGGCTTTTACTTTTGTGCAACTCGCAAGCTAGCTTTACCCATGCCTGATTCTACGCCCCACTCAGTCACTCAGCCGCTCAGTCACTCTACACAGCCGCCGCGTTTTGCCATTATTGTTGCGGGTGGTACGGGCACGCGCATGGGCGCCGATCGGCCCAAGCAGTTTTTGGAGTTGCTCGGGGAACCTGTACTGCTGCATACGTTGCGCCGATTTGCCGATCCGACAGTGGGCGTGCAGCGGTGCATCTTGGTACTACCAGCCGACCAATTTGCCACGTGGCAACAGCTTTGTGAGCAGTTTGCTATCAGTATCTCGCATGTGGTGGTGGCAGGTGGCACCTCCCGGTGGGCGTCGGTACGTCAGGGGCTAGCCGCTTTGGCTGATTACCCAGAAGGCATTGTAGCCGTGCACGATGGCGTGCGTCCGCTAGTCTCAGCTGCCGTGATCAACAACACGTACGCGGCCGCGGTCGAACACAAAGCAGCCATTGCCGCCGTACCGGTAAAAGATTCGGTGCGCGGCCTAGCCCAACAAGGATCTTACGCCTTGGACCGCTCCCGCCTGCGCCTCGTGCAAACGCCCCAGTGTTTTGAGCTAAACCTACTTCGGCGAGCGTATCAGTTGCCTGAGCTTCCAACCTTCACCGACGATGCTAGCGTAGTGGAAGACCTACACCCCATTCGGCTGGTAGAAGGCGACTATCGGAATCTAAAAATTACGACTCCAGAAGATTTGATTGTAGCAGAAGCCTTGCTAAGAGCATCTACTTCCAGTTCATAAGTACCCCGACAGCTCAGCAGTAATGTGCTATAAAAAGGAGTAAGACCTAGCTTCCATTGTTAGCGCAAAGCCCTGGTAGGCGACACAAAATTACGTGTCGCCTACCAGGGCTTTTTCATGAAAACCCTAGCTTCTTATCGCTGGCGGATCATCCTACTGGAATTCTAGCCGGCAAGTTGAAGTGCAATTTTTAGCAGCAACCGTAGCCATTCCGAACCAGGAAGACGGCCGGCCGTATAGCACAACATTGCGCCTACTTCACGCTCAAGCGTCTCATTCTTATGTTCTTTTCCCGCTTACTATCCGCCACTAGCTTCGTGCTTGCACTAGTTGCTTGTTCGCCAGACGCCAACAAGCGCGACCCTGTGGCTGATGCGAAATTTGAAAACGAAAAACGTATTGGGGAGGCAGATATTACGAAGAAGCAAGAGCGCGACGCCGAGTTTATGGTAAATACTGCTGGCCAAGGGATGTTAGAAATGGAACTCAGCAAGCTAGCTCAGCAAAAAGCTTCCACTCCGGCCGTCAAGGCCTTCGCGACGCAGCTCGTGCAGCAGCACGGCGAAATGAGCAATAACCTGAAGTCGGTGGCCGACCGCAAAAGCATTGTGCTGCCGACTGGCCTAGGCAATGACCAGCAGGAACAGGTGCAAAAACTCGATGGCCTTTCCGGTACAGCATTCGACAAGCAATACGTGGAAGCCATTGTTGATGCACATCAAGACGATGTGGACAACTTCGACGATATGAGCGACGACGCTTATGACGGCGACATCCGTGGCTTCGCGGCCAAGTATCTGCCCGTGCTAAAAGACCATCTCGATAAGGCCAAGCAGGTACAAGAACAAGTAAAAGAACTTAAGTAACTCTTACCCATTACCTCACTTTCCAACCTATGAAACTCCGCTTTCTTTCTCTCCTCACTATTGCTACCCTAGCTTTGGGTAGCTGCAACAGCGCCGAAAAACGCAACGATGGTACGGCTGGTGAAGCCGTTAGCGATATGGATTCTGCCGCCGCCGACGGAGGCGTGAAAGCCGATGCTGTCGTAATTGATAACGACGCTGGCCCTACGGTAACCGCCGACTCTTCAGCCGCCGATAGCACCGCGACTGAGTAACGATTGCCCACTGCCCTTTCTTCTCAATCTCATGAAAACTCCCATCTATTGCACTGGTCTTTTAGCAGCCACGCTGCTACTCGGTAGCTGCTCGTCGCGGCAAGATGCCGTTGAGACGGCGCAGAAAGAGAATGAAGCCAAGAACGAAGTTCAGCAGCCTACGTCAGGAGAAGAAGATAAAAAGGACTTCGACTCAGAATTTGCGACCAAAGCTGCTAGTGGTGGATTGTTAGAAGTAGAGCTAGGTAAAGTATTGGCCGCGAAAGGCTCTACACCCGAAGCACGCAAGTTTGGCCAGCAGATGGTAGACGACCATACGAAGGCGAACAACGAGTTGAATGCTATTGCCGCCAAGCATAACATTACGCTGCCTACTAGCCTCGGCGAAGACCACCAGAAGGTGTACAAAGACGTGACCGAGGAGAAAGGCGTTGATATGGACAAAGAATACCTAAAGGAAATGGTGAAAGACCACGAAGAAGACGTGAAGGAATTCACGGAGGCTTCGGTGAAAGCTAGCTACCCTGACCTCAAGGAATTTGCAACCAAGACGACGCCCCAACTACAGCACCATCTGGAAATGGCCCAGCAGATGAGTGCTGCCCTCGACGCAAAAAAATAAATCCAACCCCCGAACCGCCAGCCTTATCCTAGGTTGGCAGCTCACTTCCTCAAACCAAAACCCATTGCTATGAAACGAATGACTTTAAGCCTACTATGCGCGAGCCTTTTGGTAACTGGCGCATGTAGCACTGCCAGCGACAAAGAAACCACCAACAATGCAACCGAATCGGAAGTAGCAGGCGGCAACGCAGGCGACAACGCGATGAACGCGGCCACCCTCGGTGACTCGGCGGCGGCTACGGCCGTCAACGACTCGGCTGGTGCCCCAGCTAATGCTAGCACCGGACCAGCCACGCTCAACGGCTCTACGCTAGACGACAAGCAGTTTATGGTGAAGGCCGACCAAGGTGGTCATAACGAAATTGGCCTCAGCAAGCTAGCCTTGGAAAAAGGCGTAACCGGTGCCGCTAAAACCTACGCTGACAAAATGATTGCTGACCACACCAAAGCCGGCAACGAATTGAAGCCCATCGCGCAGAAGAAAGGCGTGAAGCTAACCGGCGACATGGATGCCGACCACAAAACCATGCGCGACCGGATGAGCAAGATGTCGGGCAAGGCGTTTGAGCAAGCTTACATGGGTCAGATGGCGAAAGACCACGAAGAAACAGTGGCTTTGCTTCAGAGCGAAATCGACAACGGTCAGGACTCCGACGCCAAGGCGTGGGCCCAAAAGACGTTGCCCGTCGTGAAGCAGCACACCGATATGGCGCACCAGAACAACGGCATGAAGATGTAACCTGTCTTTTGCCAAATAAACAAAAAGCCGTTGCAGGATTTCTGCAACGGCTTTTTGTTTATAGTCCTAGGCTTCTGTTTCTTAGCTCACAAACTTACTATCCTGCACGGCCGCATCATAGACGAAATCGAAAAAGCGCAGCACCACCGCGACGCGTTCCAAACCGAGCGTTTGATCTTGTTCACCGATGCAGTCTTTGCTATTGCTATTACGTTGCTGGTCATTGAGATTAAGGTGCCAGAGCTTGAGCACCGTACGGAGCAAGAAGCTCTAATTGGGCTAGCTCGTTTGATACCTAGGTTCATCGGTTTCCTGATTAGCTTCATCATAATTGCTATCTATTGGACGGCGCACCATCGTATTTTCCGCTTTGTTCGACGGCTCGATAATCAGCTGACATGGCTGAATATGTGGTTCTTGTTTACCATTATTATCATGCCCTTTACCACGGCTTACCAAAGCGAATATCCTATGCTGCGCACGCCATGGATCTGGTACAGTATCAACATTATGTGTACAGGACTGATGCAAACGTTGCTTCAGCTTTACCTACGCAATCCGGCTAAGCACATTGTGGATGCACCCGAGCACGAGCACCCCGACCTAGACATAGCCCGGCCGCTGACTTCCCCCTTGGTGTTTTTGATTAGCATTGGGCTGGCGTTTGTGTTGCCGCCCTGGATGCTGCGTATGTTGCCTGCTATCCTTTTTCCATTGCTCGCTTTCTTGCTACGTAGCCGCTTCCTGCGTTTGAAAGCGACCTACCAGGAGAAGGCTGGCGCAAATGCATTAACCTAGGTTGATCTGTTCAAAAAGCAAAGAGCCTCGACTGCGTAGTAGCAATCGGGGCTCTTTTGTAGATCACAATAGGAAAGCTAAGCTACTTTTTCTTCGGCGTACTTACTGGTTTTCAGTTCTTCCGCCAAAAAACGACTGGTGTAGCCTTTACCAGATTTTGCAACCTGCTCAGGCATACCTTGGGCCACGATGGTACCACCCCCCGCGCCACCTTCCGGACCAATATCGATGATGTGGTCGGCCACTTTAATTAGGTCGAGGTTGTGCTCGATGATCAACACTGTATTGCCTTTGTCCACTAGCTTTTGCAGCACGTCGGCTAGGTGGTTGATGTCCTCAAAGTGCAAACCAGTGGTTGGTTCGTCGAGAATGTAGAAGGTCTTGCCGGTGTCTTTCTTGCTGAGTTCGGTGGCTAGCTTCACGCGTTGGGCTTCACCACCCGAAAGCGTAGTCGCTTGTTGACCTAGAGTTAGGTAGCCTAGCCCCACCTCATTCAACACCTGAATCTTACGCAGAATTCGAGGTTGATTCTCAAAGTACTCCACCGCCTTTTCTACCGTCATGTCGAGCACGTCGGTGATGCTCTTGCCTTTGAAGCGCACTTCCAGCGTTTCGCGGTTGTAGCGGCGGCCTTTGCAGGTTTCGCAGGGCACGTGCACATCGGGCAGGAAGTTCATTTCGATGGTGCGCATGCCAGCCCCTTCGCAGGTTTCGCAGCGGCCCCCTTTCACGTTGAAGGAGAACCGGCCGGGTCCGTAGCCGCGAATTTTCGCCTCAGGTAGCGAGGAAAACAAGCTGCGAATTTCGGTGAACACGCCCGTGTACGTAGCTGGGTTTGAGCGTGGTGTACGGCCAATAGGCGACTGATCTACTTCAATCACCTTGTCAATCAAACCTAGCCCATCGATGCTCGTGTAGGGCAGCGGGTCGCGCTTAGCGTTGAAGAAGTGTTGGTTCAGAATAGGATACAGCGTATCGTGGATGAGCGACGACTTGCCCGAGCCCGACACGCCCGTGACAGCAATGAGCTTACCCAGCGGAAACTTCGCCGTTACGTTTTTAAGGTTATGCCCCTTGGCGCCCTTCAACACAAGTTCATTGCCTTCGCCTTTGCGCTTCTGCCGACGTAGCTCAATGTGCTTTTGTCCACTCAGGTATTGCGATGTCAGGCTACCCGACTCGAAAATATCCGTTGGCGAACCTTCGGCCACAATGCTACCGCCGTGAATACCCGCACCAGGGCCGATATCGAGCACGTAGTCGGCATTCATAATCATGTCCTTGTCGTGCTCCACTACAATCACCGAATTACCGATGTCGCGCAGGTGTTGCAAGGCTTTGATTAGGCGCTCATTATCACGCTGGTGCAACCCAATGCTAGGTTCGTCCATGATGTAAAGCACGCCTACGAGCTGCGTCCCGATTTGGGTAGCCAGACGAATACGCTGACTTTCGCCGCCGCTCAGCGTACGCACGGAGCGGTGCAGATCCAAGTACTCTAGCCCTACTTCGAGCAGGAAGCCGATACGCTTGCGAATCTCTTTCAGCAGTTCCTTACCAATGATATTCTGGCGCTCCGTCAGGCGGCTTTCCAAGCCTTCAAACCAAGAGGCTAGCTCCTTAATATCCATCACCGACAACTCGCCAATGTGCTTGCTATCGATCTTGAAGTGCAACGACTCCTTCTTGAGGCGGTAGCCGTGGCACTCCGGGCATTCCTTCGACTGCGTATACTGCTGAATCCACTCGCGAATATTATCGGAGTCCGAATCCATCTGGCGGCGCAGGAAGGGAATGATACCCTCAAACGGCTCTGAATAATTCGCTTTTTTGGGGTCAGCCTCTTCGTCCGCCTCGATGCCGTGTAGCAACCGCTGAATCAGTTCGTCAGGCATCTTCTCTAGCGGCGTGCTCAAGCTGAGCTTGTGCTTTTTGAGAATAACCTGGAGCTGCTGAAAAATCCAGATGTCGCGGTACTCGCCCAAGGGTGCAATGCCGCCACGACTGATGCTCAGCTTTTTATCGGGCATCACCGAGTCTTCCGTGATTTCCTGCACTTCCCCTAGGCCGTTGCACACCGGGCACGCGCCGTAGGGCGAGTTGAAGCTGAAGGTGTTCGGCGCGGGGTCGTCGTAGGCAATGCCGGTGGTGGGGTCCATGAGAAAGCGCGAGAAAAACTGCGTCTTCTTCGAGTCGGGGTCAAGCACGAGCATAGTGCCTTTGCCGTGCGTAAGGGCGTTCTGCACCGAACCCGATAAGCGGTGCCGGTCTTCGGCCTTCACCACGATACGGTCGATTACAATCTCAATGTCGTGGATCTTGTAGCGGTCGACCTGCATCTTGGGCGTAATGTCGAGCAGCTCGCCATCCACGCGCACCTTGGTAAAACCTAGCTTCGCTACCTGCTGAAACAGCTCGCGGTAGTGGCCTTTGCGGCCTTTCACCACGGGCGCCAGCACCACTAGCTTGCGGTCGGCGAAGTGCTTCAGAATGTAATTAATGATCTGGTCGTCGCTCTGCCGGATCATCTTTGCGCCTGTGGCATAGCTGAATGCCTCGGCCGTGCGGGCGTAGAGCAAGCGCAAGAAGTCGTAAATCTCGGTGATGGTACCCACCGTGGACCTAGGGTTGCGCGAAGTGGTCTTTTGCTAAATGCTGATTACCGGCGAAAGGCCCTCAATTTTGTCGACGTCAGGTCGCTCTAAACCGCCCATGAAGGAGCGCGCATACGCCGAAAACGTCTCCATGTAGCGGCGCTGGCCTTCCGCATAGATGGTATCAAAAGCCAACGATGACTTGCCCGAGCCCGAAATACCCGTGAATACCACAAGCTTTCCGCGCGGAATCTGCACGGAAACGTTCTTCAGGTTATGCTCACGGGCACCATACACCTCGATAAAGGGGGTATCGACAGCTGGATTGTGTTGTGATGGAGTGTAGTGGTTGGTAGTTGCAGCCGCCGTTAACTCGACCTCGGCCGTGGCGGCCTGCGACAACGGCGAAATAGGATCGGCAATGGTAGCCGGAGGGGTTTTCTTAGCCATGCAAAGCGGTTCGAATAAGTCCGCAAAAGTACGCAAAACCTAGCCCTTTCACTACGTGAACAGCTTATTTGCCAAGCACTTTGCGGATAATAGGCTACTCGATACTAGCACCATGTGGCTGAATGAGCCTCTTGGTAGTTAACGTAAATTAGTATCTTCCGCCGCCGTACTTAACACCTTTTAACTTATTATGGTTTTTAGTAGTACTCTTTTCCTCTTTTATTTCTTCCCGGCTTTTCTAATTCTCTATTACTTAGCTCCTAACCGTTTCAAAAATGCCGTTGCGCTAACGGCGAGCCTGCTTTTCTACGCCTGGGGAGGACTTAACTTTCTGGCGCTCTTCTTAGCCTCTGTTGTCGTCAATTTTGTGCTTATCAGGTACATGGACCGCGCCGAGGGCTGGCAGAAACGTATTTATTTGATTATGAGCATTGTAATTAACGTTGCAATGCTGTTTTATTTCAAATACGCTAACTTCTTTGTCGAAAACGCGAGTGCCATGCGCGGCTATTTCGGCGGCCCACCGCTTACGTGGGAGAAGGTGGTGCTGCCCATCGGTATTTCCTTCTTCACCTTCGAAAAACTGACCTACACCATCGACGTGTACCGGGGCGTGAACAAGCCGCTGAAAAGCTTCTGGGATTTCATGCTCTATATCATGTTGTTTCCCAAAATGATAGCCGGGCCGATTGTTCGCTTCCACGAAATTGCCGGCCAACTCACCGACCGTACTGCCTTCGACACCGTTGATTATAAGCTAGCTGGTTTCTTCCGCTTTGTATTGGGTTTGTCGAAGAAGGTACTCATTGCCAACACCCTCGGCGAACAAGCCGACAAAGTTTTCAACCTAGCTCCTGGCGAGTTATCCATGCCACTGGCCTGGATCGGGGCTGTAGCCTACACTTTCCAGATCTATTTCGACTTTTCTGGTTACTCCGACATGGCCATTGGCATTGGCCGCATGATTGGCTTCCAGTTTCCCGAGAACTTCAATAATCCGTACGTTTCGCGCTCCATCACGGAGTTCTGGCAGCGCTGGCACATCACGCTCGGCCGCTGGATGCGCGACTATTTGTATATCCCGCTAGGCGGTAACCGCGTGAAGCCGGCCCGGCTGTATGTCAACCTCTGGACTGTGTTTATACTGTCGGGCTTCTGGCATGGCGCCGCTTGGAACTTCATTGCCTGGGGTGCTTTTCACGGGCTTTTCCTTGTACTCGACCGCCTATTCTTACTTCGTATTTACAAGAAGATTGGGGCGCTGAGTATCATTCCTACCTTCATCATCACGGTAGTAGGCTGGGTACTCTTTCGCTCTGAAACTTTATCTGGCGCCCTGGATTACATCCACCAGATGTTTGTGGGTACCGCGGGCGAGCTACCCTTCTACACGCTCGAGTTTTGGGCAACCCTAGTTTTGGCGGCCTTTGTCTGCTTTGTGGCTGCCATACCGCGCATGGAACGCTGGGAGCTGGAAACATTGGCACATAGTCACTATTCTATTGCGGGTTCGGTGAGCGTGAGCTTGGTCACGGCACTGCTTCTGATTCTTAGCGTGAGCTATATTATTGGTAGCTCGTTCAATCCGTTTATCTATTTCCGCTTTTAGGCGCCATGATTACCCCTGCCTCGAAAGCAACCGTTGTGAAAGGCTTTCTTTTCGGCTTGCTTCTTCTGCTACTCAGCTTACCAGCTCTGCAAGCTAGGTTTGGCTTCGCCGTCATCCCTCCATTGGATGGGTACTTTGAACGAGTTTCTCCACCCGAAGCAGCAACTTGGTCGAACTTGCTGAGCAGCCGCTACCAGGAGCAGATGGAGCGGTACCTGAACGACCAGCTGGGTTTTCGGGAGTGGTTTATTCGCTTGCGCAATCAAGTTGATTATTCTCTATTTAAAAAGCTCCATGCTACTGATACTGTATTAGGTAAAAACGGGGTTCTCTTCCAGGGAGCGCACATAAAGTCTTACCTAGGCGACGACTTCTTGGGCGAGGATGAAATCAAGTTTTATGCACGGCGACTACGCACTATACAAGATGACCTAGCTCGACAGGGTACGCAGTTGCTATGCGTGTTGGCGCCGGGCAAGCCCCGCTACCAGCCCGAGGACTTGCCACGGACAGCACAGGAAGCATGGGTCAACAAAGCTAATTACCCAGTATTTGCCCGCGAGTTTGCGGCTAACGGGGTGCATACTCTAGACGCGGTGCAACTATTTCAACACTGGAAGAAAACGGCGGCCTATCCGTTATTCCCTCGGGGCGGCACTCATTGGAGTGGCTACAGCATTACGCTGGTTGCTGACACACTATTTCGTCAGCTTGAACACCTCGGCAACTATGATTTACCAAATTTCCGGAGCTTGCCGGGGGTTGTCACCACAACTGATCTGCGCTTTACAGATGCCGACATTGCCAAAGCCCTAAACTTACTGCGAGACCCAGCGCCCTACCCTATGGCATATCCTGAGGTTGTTTTTGAGCCCTTGAAAGGCAACCAAAGGCGCGCCAATGTGCTGCTGATCGGCGACAGTTTCACCCAAAGCTTTTCTGGCTTTTACCACCATCTAGATCATTTACTCGACGGTCGTTCCCGTTTTTGGTATTACAACGAAACGACCTTCTGGCCTGATAGTCTCCCGGCAAGTGAGGAGCGCAACGTGCACAAGCTGAACCTACGAGAGCAACTACAAGGGCGCGACGCAGTAGTACTAGTGGCTACCGAGCAGAACATGAACCGCTACGGTTTCGGCTTTATTGACGAGGCCTATCACCTCTTTCACCCATACACGGCGGCCGATACAGTCCGGCTGGAGCAGCTTAAGCAAGATATTATGCGGATACCTAGCTGGGCAGAAAAAGTGCATAAGCACGCCGAAGATGCTCACATAGCACCGGAAGAAGCCTTAGCGAAGGAGGCCCACTATATGCGTGAACGGGAGCGGTAAGACTTATAAGCCTTTTCATTCTTTCACTAGGCTTAGTCTCTTACCGGGCCTATCATCACACGATTAAGCTAGGCTCACTTACCAAAGCGCCCCACGTATTTATTTTCCTTTTACCAAGAACGTTTACGTGAAGCATTTACTCTTTGTCCTTTTACTTCTATTATTAATTATCCCCGGTTTGCAAGCCAAATTTCGGTGGTGGACGGAGGAACCTTTGAAGGGTGCTTACACAACCGTCGCGCACCCAGAACTATCGTGGCAAGGCTTATTGGAAAACACCTACCAACCAAACCTAGAGCGCTACCTGGAAGACCAACTCGGGTTTAGAAGCAGCTTGATTCGCCTGCGTAATCAGCTTTCCTTTTCGCTACTGGGTGTGGCCCGCTCAACTGAACTTGTTATTGGGCGCGACGATGTACTTTTTCAAAGTTACGTCGTCGATGGTTACTTAGGTCGCAACTATTTAGGCAGCAAGGAGCTTGCATTTCGGGCGCGGCGGCTCAAGATCGTACAAGAGGACCTAGCTAAGCGGCATATTCCGCTGCTCCTATTATTGGCTCCTGGCAAGGCTCGTTACGAACCGGAGTATTTACCGTTGCAGTTCCGCCTCGCCAAACACGACACGAGCAACTATGAGGTCTATATCCGCCAATGCCAACAAGCGGGCATTAATGTGCTAGATGCCAACGCTCTTTTTCTGCGATGGAAGCCGACAACGCCTTACCCACTGTTTCCCCGGGGAGGTACGCATTGGAGTGCCTACGGCGCTGCGCGTGTGGCAGATACCTTGTTTCGCCGGATGGAAGCCATGGCCCAACTGGATTTACCTGATTTTCGCACGTTAGGTGAGCCTGCTCCAGAGCCCGCGTCGCTAGTAGACCTAGAGGAAGATTTGAGCAATGCCTTGAACCTGCTGTATCCATATCAGCCATACCCACTAGCTTATCCTACTATTCAGTTCGACTCACTTAAACCAGCCCAAACTCGCCCTAACCTGCTAGTGGTAGGCGATAGTTTCACTTGGTCGCTTGTAAATTACTTTCCATTCTGGGAAACATTGTTTAATGAACAAACCCGGTTTTGGTACTACAATAACTCGGTATTTACTCTTAAAAAGCCACCTGTGAAAGAAGAGAAAGAGGTACACGACCTAGACTTCAAACAGGAAATAGAGTCCCGTAATTTTATTTTGATGATCACTACGGAGCATAACCTCGAAAAGCGAGATTATGGCTTTGTCGATCAGCTCTATGAGCTTTACCACCCACTGACCGACGCAGAAAACGCTCGAATTAAGGAAATCGAGAAGCAGCTGCTGCGAGTTCCTGGTATGGAAGAGAGGCTTTGGCAGGAAGCCTACAACAGTGGTCGAGGAGGAGAATTGCTTTATGGCAAAGCACGCGAAATCTACGACCGCACTGAACGAGGGCTCGACTTGATGCCACTGTTATCAATGTAGCTGAGATTATACGTTCAGAAACGTACCAATCAAGTTATCGGCTCATTACAAACTTTTATAATACTATACGTATACTATTCTATACTTTCACCCTAAGGTAAATACAGCCTTGTGAAGCTACATATATGCCTTTTAGCTCCCTAAGAACGAATCTTGTCCCTGGCCTTACCTTTTGGTTATGTCTTTTAATTTGGGCTTGCGCTTCTTCTGTCAATGCCCAACAAGTTAACGTTAACATCAACCCACCTTCGTGGGGTCCGGCGGCTCCGGCTGGTACGCAGTACTATTATATCCCGGAGCTAGGTGGCTACTACGACTTGCGCGACCAGCGCTATGTGGTAGAGCGCCAAGGCAAGTGGCAACGTCTCCGAACGATCAGTGGCTACTCACCGAGCAACTTCCACCCCGTCGTGATAGACTACCGCGGCGCTGAACCTTGGGTACAAGTGGTACGGCACCGCCAACTGTACCCAGTAAGCTTACCGCCCGGCCAAGTGAAGCGTCTGGAAAGCGGTAAAGGCCTGCCCCCTGGCCAAGCGAAGAAGTTTTACGGCGGAGGCCCTGGCAACGGGAAAGGCCACGGCAAACATTAACACAAGAGGCGGCGCTAATCACTGATTAGTGCCGCCTCTTGTGTCAACTAGCTTTGCTCCACTAGCTGCTGCCAATTGGTAGTTGGCTCTAATTCGTTAACAGCAGGTATGCGCTGCTTGGCCAACAGCGCTTCGATAAAGATCATGTCAGCGTCGCGGTTCATACCGGCAGCTGCCACGATGCGGCCGCTGTGCATATACAGCGCGAGGAAATCTTGCTTATGTACGTCGCCGTGGTAGATGATATCGTCGACCTGATCCGCGTGGCCGACGTAGCGCAAGCTTT
>Ga0325401_1001398_pt1 | contig 20304 bp, 18 predicted proteins | sample PopdelMetagenome_FD_205666 | JGI IMG/M metagenome (GOLD analysis project Ga0325401, IMG submission 205666) | Populus deltoides microbial communities from Bellville, Georgia, United States - Xylem-PdKOR-R2 | ecosystem: Host-associated > Plants > Phyllosphere > Stem > Wood/Secondary xylem | place... | reverse complement strand
CATAACGCGAGCAGGTTGCGAAATAATGACAATTCTGCCGGCGGAAAGTGATGATGTTTCGCTAAGAGCTATAGCGGAAATAGCTAAGCCTCACAGTCAATCAATTGATCTGGTTTTTATTACAGGGCGTCCCTCGCCTAATCAGATTTCCTATGCAAGTATCGATCGGATCAAAGCTCCCAATTAATTGAGGGAGGACTTCACAACAAAACCATCGCCCGTCTTAGGGCCTAGTTAATCCGCTCCTGCCACCCCAGCCTGCTCTCGCGAAACCGCTCGATCACGTTTGGATTGAGGCGCAGCGTTACCTGCCGCCCCGCCTAGCTCGCAAACGGCGGCTGCCCAGCGGGGTGAGGGTGCAGGACGCGGCGCGCACCACCTTGCCGCTGACTGCCAGCACCGCGCGGTCGAGCTGCTTGTCCGTCCATTTGGGCGTGTTCCCGTCGTTGCGCTCTCGTGACACGGCTGCTTCCACTCGTCGCCTAAATGCCGTATTTCCGATCCATGACCGAATACTCACCCATCGAGTCCGAATTCGCGAACAGCGACGATGAGGCGGCGTATGATGCGTGGTTCCGCGCCAAGGTAGAGAAGGCGCTCGCTTCGACCAAGCCGCGCATCCCGCACGATGAGGTGATGGCGAGGGCGCAGGCGATCATCGAGCGGCACCGGCAAGCGTGACCCTCCCCGTCGTCTGGACGGACGAGGCTACCGCCGACTTCCTCGATATCCTCGACTACATCGGCGAGCGGAACATCGCTGCAGCGCTACGTATCGAGGCGCTCGTTCAAGAGACCGCCGATCGCATTCCTGACCACCCGTACGTCCACCGTCCCGGCCGCGTCCCTGGCACGCGTGAAGCGATCGTCCATCCCAACTACATCCTCGTCTATCGCGTAGGCGGGGAAATCGAGATCGCGGCGGTCCTCCACGCGCGTCAGCAATATCCATAGCAGACCTATCCGCAACGGAACCGGGGGCGAACATGGCATCGACGACATCCCCGCCTGAGCAGCCCGTCATCGACATGGCGGCGTTTGGCCGTGACCTTGCCTGCCGCCGCGCCGCCGCAGGCGATCCCGTCATGCCCCGCAACTCGGGCACCCGCCGCACCGCGTCGAAGCGCGCGCTGCTCGCCGCGATCGATAAGGCGGGCGGGGACTGGTAAGGGGCTCCGCGCCTCCACCTCCGCGGCTCCGCGCCTCCTCTGAACCAACCTCCTTCGCGCCTTCGCGCCTTCGCGTGAACCAAAGAAGGGGCGTCGCGGCGAAGCCGCGCCGTGACGTCAGTCGGCGCTGTGGCGCCGCTGGCCGAGCCCCGCGCCGGAGGCGCTCGCAATTCAGCTGCGCTAAATTTCTCGCTGGCGCGGGCAGGGGCTGTCCTACATCCCCCAATCCTGCATATACCGCTGGTCCCCTTATGTTCCACACAGGAGGACGACCATGCCCGGCCCGCACACCCCGCCGATCCCCGTCACCGCGCTGGACCCAGCAGCCCACCCCGACCACCCGGAGGTCGCCCGCTGGCAGGCCGACATTGCCGCCGGCCGCATCGCCGCCCCCGCGCCCGATCCCGCGATCCGCGCCAACCTCCTCCGCACCGACGCACTGTTCCGCGAACGCGCCCGCTGGATCGGGAGCGCCCGCGCATGACCGCGCTCACCCCCATCGCCGCCGCCGAACAGCCGGTCGACGCCTCCCTCCACGACGCGCGCGGCAACCACCTCCGCCATGACGGCTGGACCCCCGATCGCCGCCGCGACTTCCTCGCCAACCTCGCCGACGGCCACACCGTCGAGGACGCCTGTCGCCTCGTCGGCAAGTCCGTGAGCTCGGTCTACGCGCTCCGCCGCCGCGCCGACGGGGCGGCGTTCGCGCTCGGCTGGCGCGCGGCCACCCTCGTCGCGCGCGATCACCTCGCCGACACCATGCTCGCGCGCGCGCTCCACGGCGTCACCGACACCTGGACGCGAGGCGACGGCACCACCGTCGAGCGCCACCGCCACGACAACCGCCTCGGCACCACGCTGCTCCGCCGCCTCGACAACCAAGCCGACGCCGCCACCCCGGGCGAGGCCGCCGCCGCCCGCCTCGTCGCGGGCGACTTCGACGCCTTTCTCGCGCTCGTCGCCGCCGACGCGCCCGCCGCCCGCGCCGGCCTGTTCCTCGCCGCCCGCCTCGAGGGGGACCTCGCCCCGCTCCACGCGCTCGCCCGCGCCGACGCCTTCGCCCGCGCCCAGGCCGGCACCCCGACGGAGGTCGACACCACCGACCTCGATCCCGCCGCGAGGGCCACCTGGACCCCCGACCAGTGGCGCCGCGCCGAAGCCGCCGGCCTCGTCGCGCTCGCCCCGGCACCGCAGGACGAGGCGTTATCGCCTCCACTTCCTCCACTTGAGGACGCGCCGCCCGTCTGGTGGGACGAGGAACTCGGCGACTGGCGCACCAGCTTCCCCCCGCCCGACGGCTTCGAAGAGGACGAGGCGGGCATGTGGGGCGACGAAGGCTACCACCGCGCGCTGACCGAAGCGGAGGCGTACGTCGCCGACGCCCCCCGCCGCCGCGACCGCGCCCGCCGCCGCGAGGCCGAAGCCGCGACCCGCGACGCTTGGTTCGCCCGCATCGCCGACACCGCTGCCACCCAGCGCGCCCCCGAACCCACCCCCGCCGCCGACGAGCCGGTCGAAGCGCCCTCCGCGGCCGCCCCCACCCCGACCGCCGCTCAGGCCGAGCCGGCCGAAGCACCGTCGTCGATCACGCCCACCGACCCCGCCCGCGCCGAACCGGCCGAAGCCCGTCCCGAACGCCTGGCGCAAGCAGGCAGCCGAAGCCCACTCTCCTTCGTCATCCCCCAACCCATTCCCGTCCGCCACCCCGGCGAATCCTGGAATCGCCTCCACTCCACCAACCCCGCCGGCTCAGAGGTCGCCGGACCGGCAGGGCAGGGGCCGCTCCCGCCACCCCACGCCGCCCTGCTCGGAACACCCCTGCCGGCCGCCCGTTGACCGGCCGACACCAACATCAAGGGACCGATCGCCATGGATATCAGGAAGCTGGGCCTCGGCCTCGGCGCGTTCGCCGCGGGCGCCGCCGCCTGGGTCTGGGGCGCGAGCCGCTTCGGCGACCGCATCGGCGCCGCGCTCATCCCCACGCCCGGCGCGCGCAAGGGCCCCGTCCAGCCCGCCCCCGAGGGCCTGCTGGACGCCCCGCTCGCCCAGCGCCCGGCCGATGCGGATGACGCCGGCATCGGCGCGATCCCCGGCGACAGCACCACTTCTCCGGTCGCACCCCGCCCCGCCGACATGGCCGCCGCCCCGGTCGGCATGGCCGAAACCGAAAAGAACCTGCCGCAGCAAGGCGAAGCGGACGGTCACGTCCCCACCGACCTGCTTGCCGACGATCCCGTCCGCGCCGACGCCAGGGCTCCGGAAGCGTTCCGCCCCGATCCCACCGCAGTCCCCACGGCCGCCGAGCGCGAGGCGCTCCGCCCCGCCACCGGCCCCGCGCCCACCCTCGTCGCCGATCGCGGCAGCGGCTTTTCCGAAGCCGCCGGCGCCGCCTGAAAGGATCCAGCCATGGATTACAAGAAGCTCGGCTTCGGCCTCGGCCTGTTCTCGATCGCCTTGGGCGCCGCCGAGATCCTCGCCCCCCGCAAGATCACCCGCGCGCTCGAGGCGGAGGGGCATGAGGGACTCGTCCGCGGATTCGGCGCGCGCCAGGTGCTCGCGGGCGTCAACCTCCTCGCCGCCCCCGCGGTCGCGACCAACGTCTGGAACCGCGTGCTCGGCGACGCGATGGATTTGGGCGCGCTCGGCCTCGCCGCCCGCAATGCGCCGCGCAACAGGGCGGTCTGGGGCGCGCTCGCCTTTGTCGTCGGTGCCACGGTGCTCGACGCACTCACCGCCCGCGGCCTCGATACGCAGACCGGCAAGACCGCTCCGATCCGCGAACACGCCACCGCCTGACGAAACGCGACATCCCGCGCAGGCGGAGGTGACGGGCGGGCCGCATCATCCGCCCGCTACCTCCGCCAGGGCGGCCGACTGCAATAAGGGGCGGGAAATACCACTGTCCTACATCGCCGTGATTTGACACATGATGGTCGATGCAGTCGCGCGACACCCTCATCGCTTCGATGAGGCAGAATACCTTAGCTCCCTCGCTGACACACCCACCAACGACAACGGCATCCCGAACAGGATGCCGCTATCGCCTCCACTTCCTCCACTTGAGCCCGGTCGGGGTTACCGCCCCAGCGACGCGATCTGCATATTCGCCCGTGCGACCTCCTGGTCGTCGAACGACGGGATCACCGGCGGCGGCGGGCCGGTGGGATCGACCGGTTCGGCGACCACGGTCACGGTGGTTCCCAATTCGGTGGCCGCGAACAGCCGCTTGGCGAAAGCGATCGGCACCCGGATGCACCCGTGCGAGGCGGGAAAGCCCGGATTGCGTCCCGCATGGATCGCGATGCCATCCCAGGTCAGCCGCTGCATGAACGGCATCGGCGCGCTGTTGTACAGGTTGGACCTGTGATCCTCCTTCTTCTGAAGGATCGTGTAGGTCCCGATCGGCGTATCCTTGCCGCCCTTGCCGGTCGACACGCTCGACGCCGCGACCAGCCGCTCGCCGCGATAAACATAGGCCCGCTGGTCGGCGATCGAGATCACCACGCTCACGGGGTCGACGATCACCGCGTCGGATGCCATCGCCGCCTGATCGGCCCAGACGAACTGGTTGGGTGCCAGCGCCACCGCCGTGCCTGCGGCAACTCCGGCCTCCGACGCCAGCGCTGGCGTCGCGATCGCTACCGCCATCACCGCCCATCCACGAATCAGGCTTCTCACCACCGATTTGCTCCGTTACCAACGCGCCCCTTCATCCTCACGAACGATCCTGATCGGAGTTGGTGCCGCGCAGCATTTCGACGAGCCGTGGCACATGCGCGCCGAATATAGCGCGCAAAGGCGCAACCTGCGGCAATGGTTGAGGAAAAACTTCAAGCGTTGCGCTATATCGAGGGTCGGAATCACGGGCACATTCGGGGATTTGATGATCGACGACGTCCACGCGGTGCGCGACCGGCGCGCCCTGCTGAAGAACGGCTTGGCGCTGGCCGGGGTGCTGACCGTCTCGGGTACGAGCTCGGCGGCACAGCGGATGGTCGCCGCCGGCCCGGTGCCGCTGGTACCGCCGGCGATGACCCAAACGACGGTGCCCGCCCAGCCGGTAGTGTCGCCACGGGTGGTCCGTCCCGATCTCCTGCGCCGCGCGACGGGGGCGCTCGACGCCCATGCCGGTCGCATTGCCCGGCGCGACCGGATCGCGATCGTCGACTTCGCCGCCGGCTCCAGCCAGGCGCGCTTCCACTTCGTCAATGTCGGCGACGGGCGCTCGACCTCGTTCCTGGTGTCGCACGGCAGCGGGTCCGACCCGTCGCACACCGGCTATCTCAAGCGCTTTTCCAACGATTTCGGCTCCAACGCCTCATCGGAAGGGGCCTTCCTCGCCGACGACTATTATGTCGGCAAGCACGGCCGATCGCAGCGGCTGATCGGGCTCGATCCGACCAACTGCAACGCGCTCGGCCGGGCGCTGGTGGTCCACTCGGCATGGTATGCGAACAAGGACATGCTGACCACGCACGGGATGCTGGGTCGCAGCCAGGGGTGCTTCGCGGTCGGGGAGGCGGATCTCGATGCGGTGTTCGAGCGCCTGGGGGCAGGCCGGATGATCTACGCCGCCAAACTCGCCTGAGCGGCGGGTCAGTCGCTTATCGCGACGCGGATGTCCTTGAGCGCAAGGTCAACCAGCATCCGCATCGCCGCGGCCGCTGCTTCCGGATCGCCCGCGGCGATCGCCTCGTGGACGCGGAGGTGGTCGGGCACGGGGTCGCGGGATAGTTCGCGCGACCGCTGCTTGAACAGGTTGGTCCAGCACACCGCCGCGCCGACGCTGGCGCTCAGCGCGATCAGCGCGTCGTTGCGGGTGGCGTGGAGCAGCGCCGCGTGGAATCCCGATCCGGCGACCTGCCCCGCTCGGTGGCGAGGCTGTGGCGGCGCATGATCTCCAGCGCGTCAGCCATGCGCGCGAGATCGGACGCATTCCGCCGCTCGGCCGCAAGCCGTGCCGCCCCCGGCTCGATCATCGACCGCAGCAACTCGAACAGGCTGCGGACAGCTGCATGTCGGAATTGCCCGAGGACGCCTACGCGAGGACGTCCGGGTCCAGCATGTTCCAACGCTGTCGGGGAAGGACGCGGGTGCTCGCCCGCGTCCGGCTCTCCACCAGCCCCATCGCCGCCAGTGTCTGCAACGACTCGCGATAGGCGGTCCGTGATGCGTCCAGCGCTTCGGCGGACACCACCTCCGCCGACAGCGTGTCGCCCGGCTGGTACTCGCCTAACAGGATCGCGATGCCCAGAGGGTGGCGATCGCCCCCTTGTAGCGGCGACCGGTATCGCGCCGTTCACGCGGCACGTTCGGCGTCTCAGCGGTCAGAACAGTACCAGCGGCGGGGTCCGCGAGCGATCCTACATCAAGCAGGCAACAGGTTTGAAGCACGGTTGCGCACGGAGCGGAGTGGGCGCGGCAAGGCCATTTCTGCCCCGCCGTTCAGCGCAGCGCGGGTGTGTCCAGCTTCAGCGCGGCCTCCGGGATCACCTCCACCTGCGGGAAGGCGGCCTTGAGCCTGGGGAGGAACTGGCGTGCGTCGCCGACCACCACGACGCTTGCCGCGGCGGGATCCATCAGCGCTGCGCCTGCTGCCTGCGCCGAAGCCGGGGTCACCGCCTCCACCTCGCTCGTGTAGCGGCTGAGCTCGACCAGCGGCACCGATTGCAGCAGGTAGTCGCTGATGATGTCGGCGATCCCGTCGGTCGTCTCGACGGTTCGCCCGAAGTTGCCGACCAGCACCGCCTTGCGCGTCGCCAGTTCCGCCGTCGGGATCGGGCTGCTGCCGATCCGCGTCATCTCGGCGACGATCAGCCCTGCGGCGTCGGCGGCGGTCGCGTTCTTGGTCTGGGTCTGTGCGGTGATCGACCCTGGCAGGCGACGGGCCTGGACGGCGGAAGATGCACCATAAGCGAGGCCGCGCTTGATGCGGATCTCCTGGTTCAGCCGCGACGAGAAACCGCCGCCCAACACGGTGTTGGCCACCGAGAGGGCATAATAGCGCTCGTCCGCCCGTGCGATCCCGGAGCGGGCCACCACCACGCCAGCCTGGCTAGCCTCGGGTGTGTCGACAACGATCACCCGCCGCGCCGGCGCCGCACCCGCGTGAGGCGCGACCGCGGGTGCGTCCGGCGTCGCGCGCCAGCTGCCGAGCCGTACCTCGGCGACCTGCCGGGCGAACGCCGGGGTGATGTCCCCGACCATGACCAGGGCAGCGTTTGCCGGTGTCCAGGTGCCGCGATACGAACGGACCACGTCATCGCGCGTGATTGCCTTGAGTGACGCAGGCGTCCCTGCGAGCGGGGCACCATAGGCACGCTCGCCGTAGACGGCGCGGCCGGCGACCAGCTGCGCGAGCTGTGCCGGGCTCTTGAGCTGGACGGTCACGCGGTCGATCGCCTGGGCACGGGCGCGCTCGATTTCGGCGGGAGCGAAAGCGGGAGCGGTGGCGACGTCGGCCAGGATGTCCATCGCGGGTGCGAGCTGGTCCGACTTCACGGTGATGCCGACGTTCATGCCGTCGCGCTCGCCCGATGATCCGATCGCGCCGCCGAGCGACTCCACCGCCCGGGCGATCTCCTCGGCGGAGCGGGTGCGGGTACCCTTGGTCATCAGCGTCGCGGTCAGATCGGCCACGCCCGCGCGCCCTGCCGGATCAGTAGCGCCGCCGCCGACGGCGACGAGTTGCGCCGTCACGAGCGGCAGATCGTGACGTTCGACCGTGACAAGGCGCAGGCCGTTGGACAGGCGCTGCTCGACGACCTGCGGCAGCGTCGGCGTGACAATCTTGCCCGGCGGCGGTGGCGCGATCCGTTGCCCTTCAGGTGCGGGCGTGACGACCGCCACGTCGGCGGGCACCGTGAGTGGACGCGTGACGACGGTCGGCGCGATCGTGACGGTGTCGCCGGTCTTGCTCGCTTGGGCGGGAAGGTAGCGAAGCGCGGCGGACCGGTGATCGCCGAGGTACTTGCGCGCGACCCGCTGCACGTCGGCGGCGGTCACCGCCTGTACGGCGGCGAGCTGCTTTTCATCGGCGCGCGGATCGCCGTCGATGATGATGCTCGCGGCGAGCACCCGGGCCTTGCCCTCGGCGGTCTCCCGCTGCTTGATGGCGGCGGTCAGGATCTCGTTCTTGGCTTCCGCCAGCTCGGCCGCGCTGACCGGAGCATCGCGGAAGCGCGCGACCTCGCGCCGCAACGCCGCCTCGCCGGCCTCCACCGACTTGCCGCCCGCCATGATCGCGAAAACCGCATAAGTGCCGGTCGAGGCGCGCGTGTCGAACGAGGTCTCGGCGGTCTGGGTGAGCTGGTCGCGATACACGAGGCTGCGGTACAGACGCGAGTTCTCACCCGTCGCCATGATCGCGTCGAGCACCCGCAGCGCCGGCACGTCCCGATCACGGTCGGACGGCAGCTGCCAGCTCAGCACCACGGCCGGCAGAGGCGTATTGGGCTCGTAGACGGTGCGGGTGACAGGCGTCGTGCGCGCGGGCTCGACCGCGGTGACCCTCGGCAGATCGCCCGCCGGCTTTGCGATCGGGGCGAAATATTGGTCGATCCAGCGATCCAGTTGCGCCGGGTCGAAGTTTCCCGCGATCACCAGCACCGCGTTGTCCGGGCGATAATAGGTCGCGTGAAAGGCGCGAACATCGTCGATCGTCGCCGCATCCAGATTGGTGACGTCACCGATCACGCCGCGCGCATAGGGGTGCACCGAGTAGCTGATTTCCGGCAGATAGGTCTGAAACAGCTTGCCATAGGGCCGGGCCAGCCCCTGGCGATATTCCTCCTTCACCACGTCGCGCTCCGACGCAAAGCTGGTCGGCTCGACCACCAGCGCCGCCATACGGTCGGCCTCCGCGAACAGCAGCCGCTGGAGGTGATTGGCGGGCACCACCTCGTAGTAGTTGGTGTAGTCGTCGTTGGTGGACGCGTTGTTGTAGCCGCCGACATCCTCGGTCAGGCGGTCCATCTGTTCGGGGACGAGATTGCGCGTCGCCTTGAACATCAGGTGTTCGAACAGGTGTGCAAAGCCCGATCGCCCCCGCGGATCGTCGCGCCCGCCGACGTCGTACCACACCTGGATCGCGACGTTGGGCGTGGTCGTGTCGCGGATGGCGTAGACCCGAAGCCCGTTGGCAAGCGTGCGGGTCGTGAACGCGGTCGGCCGGACGTCGACGCTTTGCGCCGGCACCTGAGCGAGCGCGGGCAGGGGCAGGACGGCGCCGGCGAGCAGCGTGAGGACGAACAGGCGCATCTACTTCCTCTTGTCGCGCGTGGCGTAGAGCGCGGCGGCGGCGACGGCTGCCGAACCGATGCCGACGCCAAGGCTGATGGTCGCGATCGGCCAGTGCCGCGCCCGCCTGGTGAGCGCCGTTGCGGCCGCCTCGGCCTGGACCTTCGCGGCGGCAGCGGCGGCGAGGATCTCGTTGGGCTGGTCGACGGGATCGGGGGTGTCGGTCACGCTTACTCTCCTTTGGCCCGGCTGTAGCGCGCTCGGAAGCTGTTGGCGAACCCCGCCAGCCGGTGCCCGGCGATCGCCGCGCGCAGATCGGCCATCAGCGTCTGATAGAACCAGATGTTGTGCTCGGTCATCAGCATCGCGCCCAGGATCTCGCCCGAACGGACCAGATGATGCAGGTATGCCCGGCTCCAGGTCGCGCAGACCGGGCAGGGGCAGTCGGGGTCGAGCGGTCCCGTATCCTCGGCGTGGCGTGCGTTGCGCAGGTTGAGCGGCCCGTCGCGGGTGAACGCCTGGCCGGTCCGGCCCGAGCGGGTGGGGAGCACGCAGTCGAACATGTCGACGCCGCGCTCGACCGCACCGACGATGTCGTCGGGCTTACCGACGCCCATCAAGTAGCGCGGCTTGTCGGCGGGCAGCTGTCCCGGCGCGAAGTCGAGACAGCCGAACATCGCCGCCTGGCCTTCGCCCACCGCCAGCCCGCCCACCGCATAGCCGTCGAAGCCGATGTCCATCAGCCCGTCGGCCGATGCACGTCGCAAGCCTTCGTCGAGGGCACCCTGCTGGATGCCGAAGATCGCATTGTGCCGGGCGTGCTCGCCGCCCTGATCGAAGGCTTCGCGCGACCGCTGCGCCCAACGCATCGAGCGTTCCATGGCGGCGGCCTGCACCTCGCGGGTGGAGGTCGTTGGCACCAGTTCGTCGAACGCCATCACGATGTTGGAGCCGAGCAGCCGCTGGACCTCGATCGAACGCTCTGGGGTGAGAAGGTGGCGGATGCCGTCGAGATGGCTGCGAAACGCTACGCCGTCCTCCGACCGCTTGGTCAGTTCGGCGAGGCTCATGACCTGATAACCGCCCGAGTCCGTCAGGATCGGCCGCTCCCACCCGCTGAACGCATGCAGGCCGCCCAGCCGCTGCATCCGCTCGGGTCCGGGCCGGAGCATCAGGTGGTAGGTGTTGCCGAGGATGACGTCCGCCCCCGCCGCTGCGACGTCGCCGGGCTTCATCGCCTTAACGGTCGCGGCGGTGCCGACCGGCATGAAGGCGGGGGTGCGGATGGTGCCGCGTTCCATCGCGATCGTGCCGGTGCGGGCGCGGCCGTCCGTGGCGGCGATGGTGAACTGGAAGCGAGGTGGCATGTGCGGGGCTTTGACAATCGGTACGGGGGGTGTCGAGGCGGACGTTCGAGTATCGCGACGTACACGGATGGACGAGCGAGGCCGACCTATCGCCGGGGCTGCTCAGCCTCGTCCCGCCCACCGCGCCGCCCCCGCCGCTCCGACCCGCCGCCGACCTGGGCGCGGATCGTGAGGAGCTCGGCACGAGAGAGTGCCCCGTCCCCGTTGCGATCGAGCCGAGCGAAGATGCGGGACAGGGCGCCTTCCAGCTCGGCCAGGGTTATGCGGTCGTCGGCATCCGCATCGACCTCGAACGGGCTGGGCAGCGCGTTGCGGTCACCCAGCCAGCGCTCGGCCCAGTCGGCGAAGGCGATGTAGCCGATGCTTCCTCCGCCGTTCGTGGCGACAGCAGCGAAGGAGCGGCGCACGCCTGCCTCAATTTCGGCGCGGGTCGTCCGCGCGTCGCCGTCCGCGTCCCACCCGGCGATCGCGGCGGCGACGGGTTCGACCACCATGGTCGCGGGCGGCTGGGCCGGGCGTTGCGCCTGTGGCGGAGTGGCCGGCGACGGGGTGGCCTGGATCGGCAGGAGGGCGAGCAATGCGGCGGAAAGCATGGCTCGGCTTGTAGCCCATCGGCTTGCCCTGCGAGAAGATGGCTTGCGATGCGGCCGGTCCTGCTCTTTGACAGCGGGAACAGCGAAGGAGGGCGAACATGAGCGAGGCCACCTATCCGGCGGCGGCAGGCGCGCGGATCGACCGGGCGGACTATGAGCGCCGTTGGGCGGCCGCGGCCGGCGATCCGGAGGGCTATTGGCGCGAGGAAGGCCGGTGCCTTGACTGGATGGTGCCGTATACCGAGGCCAAGGACACCTCATTCGCCGAGGCCGACTTCCGCATCCGCTGGTTCGGCGACGGGCAACTCAACCTGTCGGCCAACTGCCTGGACCGGCATCTCGCAACGCGGGGCAATCAGGTTGCGATCATCTGGGAGGGTGACGAGCCGGGCGAAACGCTTAGCGTCACCTATCGCGAGCTGCACGAGCGGGTGTGCCGCTTCGCCAATGTCCTCAAAGGCGAGGGCGTGGGGCGGGGGGACCGGGTGACCCTGTACCTGCCGATGATCGTCGAGGCGGCGGTGGCGATGCTCGCCTGCGCGCGGGTGGGTGCGATCCACTCGGTGGTGTTCGGCGGCTTCTCGCCCGACAGCCTGGCGAATCGGATCAGGGATTGCGACAGCCGGCTGGTCGTCACCGCGGACGAGGGGCGGCGCGGAGGGCGGCGCATACCGCTCAAGGCCAATGTCGATGCGGCTCTGGAACGCTGTCCGTCCGTCGAGCGGGTGTTGGTGGTCAGGCGGACCGGGGCCGAGGTGGCGATGGCGGACGGCCGCGACCTGTGGGTCGAACCGCTGGCAGCCGCCGTTTCTCCCGATTGTCCGGCCGAACCGATGGGCGCGGAGGACCCGCTGTTCATCCTGTATACCAGCGGTTCGACCGGCAGCCCCAAGGGCGTGCTGCACACCACCGGCGGCTATGGCGTTTGGGTCGCGACGACGTTTCGCGACGTATTCGACTATCGCGATGGCGAGCTATTCTGGTGCACGGCCGATGTCGGCTGGATCACCGGGCACAGCTATGTCGTCTATGGCCCGCTGCTGAACGGGGCGACGACGGTGATGTTCGACGGGGTGCCGAACTATCCCGATCACGGCCGCTTCTGGGAGACGGTGGACCGGCTCGGCATCAACATCTTCTATACTGCCCCTACCGCGATCCGGGCGCTGATGCGCGAGGGCGACGCCTGGGTCACGCGCCACGACCGCGGCTCGCTCCGGCTGCTGGGATCGGTGGGCGAGCCGATCAATCCGGAGGCGTGGGAATGGTATCACCGCGTCGTCGGCGGCGAGCGATGCCCGATCGTCGACACTTGGTGGCAGACCGAGACCGGCGGCATCCTGATCTCACCCCTGCCGGGTGCGACCGACCTGAAGCCGGGCTCCGCGACCAAGCCGCTTCCGGGCGTTCAGCCGGTGCTGGTGGATACGGAAGGCACGGTGCTGGCGGGTGCGACGGAGGGCAATCTGTGCATCGCGGACAGCTGGCCGGGGCAGATGCGTACAGTCTGGGGCGATCACGCGCGCTTCTTCCAGACCTATTTCTCGACCTATCCGGGCCGCTACTTCACCGGCGACGGCTGCCGCCGCGATGCGGACGGCTACTACTGGATCACGGGCCGGGTGGACGACGTCATCAACGTGTCGGGCCATCGGATGGGCACCGCCGAGGTCGAATCCGCATTGGTGTCGCATCCGAAGGTCGCGGAGGCGGCGGTGGTCGGAATGCCGCATGAGGTGAAGGGGCAAGGCATCTATGCCTATGTGACGCTCAACGCGGGCGAGGAGGCGGGCGACGATCTGCGGGGCGAATTGCGCCAATGGGTCCGGCGCGAGATCGGGCCGATCGCCAGCCCCGATGCCGTCCAGTTCGCCCCCGCCCTGCCGAAGACCCGCTCGGGCAAGATCATGCGTCGCATCCTGCGCAAGATTGCGGAAGGGGACACGGACAACCTGGGCGATACCTCGACCCTCGCCGACCCCTGCGTGGTCGACCACCTCATCGCCGATCGCATCGGCTGACAGTCACGGAACCGTAACGGTCGCGTCATCGGAGAGTCGCGGAACCAACATCCTGCTGTCATCCAGCCCCCCTAGTCGCCTCATCGAGATTAAGGGGGCCGGCGAACAGGCTCCCCGATCGACAGGCGATCATCCGGGGAGTTTTTGAGCGATGACCAGGTTCCAGCGCACCTATATCACGCTGCTTGGCAGTGCAGCCGTCCTGTCCGGGTGCGGCGGGGCGGACGATGTCGCGTCGCCGGGTGCCGGTAGCGTGACGATCGTCACTCCGGCACCGACCCCGGCGCCGAGCCCCACCGGCACCCCGACGCCGAGCGCGATCACCGCCGCCCAGTTCGCGGCCGCGACGACCCAGAACGGCACCACCGTCACTGTCGACGAACAGCTGGCTTTGGTGAACGCCGGCACGAACAACAACGTCAACGGCGTCGGCGCGACCGTGAACGGGATCTACCCGACCACCGCCACCTCGCTGACCGCTGCGGCCAACCCGGCGACGATCAACCCCTTCTTTCAGTCGGCCAACTTCGTCGGCGCCTTAAATGGCCCCACCGACACCTCCTTTCAGGGCTGGACCTGCAATTCCACCACCGCGCAGTTTGGCGGGTCGGGTGCTGCCTGCACCGCAGTGCCCGCAATCGGCACCGGCGGCGCAACCGCGACCTGCCCGACCGGCACCACCGACGATGGCACCGTCCAGACCTTCCGCGTATGCCGCCTGCCGACCGTCATTACTGGTACGCTGTCACTACCCCGCATCGCGGGCGTGGTGTACCGCTTCCGCGGCCAGACGGAGGTGGGCGACGTCACCAGCGGCGTTAACGGCACACTGACGATCGCCGCCGGCGTAACGCTGGCCGCTGACTCGTCAGAGTCGACCAACGACCTGATCCTGGTGAACCGCGGCAGCCGCATCAATGCGGTTGGCACCGTCACCGAGCCAATCATCTTCACGGCACAGCAGAACCTCAATCCGACTGGAACCAGCGACTCCAGCCAGGGGTTCTGGGGCGGCATAATCCTGCTTGGCCGCGCGCCGATCGGCGTCTGCGGCGGCACCGGCGTTACCAATAACGCTGAAGGCTCCAACGCCGCCTGCACCAACCTGATCGAAGGCGTGACCGGCCGCACGTATGGCGGCACTGACTACGCCGACAATTCGGGTACGATGCAGTATGTCCAAATCCGCTATACCGGCATCCAGATCACCGAAGGCAATGAGCTGCAGGGCCTGACACTGGGCGGCACCGGATCGGGCACCACCATCGACCACGTCCAGAGCCACAATTCGGCCGACGACGGGATAGAGATCTTCGGCGGTGCCACCAACATCCGCTACTTTGCAGTGACAGGTGCCGACGACGACGGCTTCGACATCGACTTCGGCTACCGCGGGTTCATGCAGTTCATCATCGCCGCCCAGCGGCTGAACGGCGCGACTATCGACTCGTTCTCCACCGAGATCGACTCGAATAACAACGAGGATCTGCTGCCGCGTACCTATGCGCGCTATGCCAACTTCACCTTCATCCAGACGGCGAACACAGCACCCTTCGGTGCGTTGCGTCTGCGTGGCGGCGCGGACGGACAGTTCGTCAACGGCATCATCAAGTCGGTCGTGCCCTGCCTCAACATCATCGCCGGTAACGGCGCGACCGGGAACGATCGCAGCACCGTACGCCCGGCCAATGCGGCGCTCCAGGATGCCGGCGCGCCGACGTTCAACTCGGTCTACTTCGCCTGCTCGGGCCGTTGAGCCCGTCCGCGAAGTCTGAGCATGGCGCCGGGGTGGCTGCACCAGCTGCCCCGGCGTCGCACCGCACACCAGTTCGGAACATGGCCATGACCCAACGCCTGGGCCTTTCCACCCTTCTGCTCCTGACATCGACGCTGGTCGCGCCGGCGGCGCTGGCGCAGTCGGGCGGCACCTCGTCGCCTGCCCCATCCAGCTCCGGCGCAACCGGCGGTGTGCAGGGGACGCCCCCCGCGCAGACCAGCACGCCCGCGGCAGGGCAGCCGGCCGCCGGACAGTCCGGCGCCGACGCAGGCGACACGGCCCAGGAAGAGGTGGAGATCTCGACCCCCGGCGGCAACGACAGCGGCGGCGACATCGTCGTGGTCGGACGCAACATCCCCAACGTGGTCCGCGCCACGCCGCAGGTCGTGTCCGTTCTGTCCTCCGCCGACATCGCCCGGTCCGGCGAGGGCGATATCGCCGGTGCGCTGACCCGTGTCACCGGCCTGTCGGTCGTCGGCGGCGGCTTCGTGTACGTGCGCGGCCTGGGCGATCGCTACTCGTCCTCGCTGCTCAACGGTTCGCCGCTGCCCAGCCCCGAACCGCTGCGCCGCTCGGTGCCGCTGGACATCTTTCCGACGACCATCGTCGGCTCGGCGCTAGTCCAGAAGACGTATTCGGTGAATTACCCCGGCGAATTCGGCGGCGGCGTCATCAACCTGACCACCAAGGCGATCCCCGAGAAGAACTTCGTGTCGATCGGCGGCACGATCGCCGGCGACGACTACACCACCAGCGAGCGCGGCGTGACCTATTATGGTGGCGACGCCGACTGGATCGGGTTCGACGACGGCACGCGCGACACCCCGGCCTTCATCCGCAACGCGCCCCAAGGCTCGGGCCTGATTGCGTCCGATCAGGTGCTGCGACTGTCGAACGCTTCCACCACGCTGCTCCAGCGCAACAACCACATCCCGGCTAACTGGTCGGGCGAGCTGAGCGGCGGTTCGGTGTTCGACTTCGGATCGGACCGGCTCGGCGTGATCGCGTCGATCAGCGCCAGCAACACCTTCCGCACCCGCCTGACCACCCAGCAGGACAGCACGGACGAGAGCGGCGCGCTCCGCAACGACTTTCGGACGCTCATCACCGACAATCGGGTGGTCGCGAACGCGCTGCTCGGGATCGGCTATGAGTTCGGCGACAACACCGTCCGCTGGACCAACGTCTACATCCACGACACGTTGAAGCAGGCCCGAAGCGCCCTGGGATTGAACTACACCAACTTCAGTGGGACGCGGCTTCAGCAGAACACCTCCTGGTTCGAGCGCCAGCTGATCGAATCGCAGGTGGTCGGCGAGTTCAAGCTGACCGACTCCATCTCGCTCGATGGACGGTTCGCCTACGCCAACTCCAAGCGCAAGGCGCCCTATGAGCGGCAGTTCGACTATCTGTGCACCGCGACGCCGGATCAGGCGAACCCACGCGCCACGGTCCAGCCGGGGGCCAATGGCGAAATCGCTTGCGACACCCGGACCAATCCGAACGCGGTGACCCCCGGTGTCTACGCCGTCACCTCGCGCTTCACGCCGTTCGCGTCGATCATCTTTTCCGACCTGAACGAAGATCTCTACACCGGTCAGGCCGACCTGACCTACAAGGCGTCGACCGAGCGGCCGCTGACCTTGTCCACGGGGTACTTCTACACGGACACGCAGCGCAGTTCGACGCGCCTCAACTTCAGCTATCAGACCAGCAACGGACCGAACTCGGTGCCTGGGTACCCGTACAATCTGTACCGGCCCGATTACCTGTTGTCGCCTGACATCGTGAACAACGCGACGCCCCTGGTTCCGGGCCAGCGCACCAGCATCCAGCTGTTGTTCAACACGCCGCTGGGCGCCTACGCCTACGATGCATCCCTTCGTGTCCACGCCGGCTACGTCCAGGCCGAGGCTGAGGCCACCGGCGGGCTCCGTGCGGTGATCGGCGTCCGCTACGAGAACGGGCGCGAGCGCGTTACGCCGATCGGCGCGGCGACAGCGACGCTGTCCAACGACTATTTCCTCCCCGCGTCGACCATTACCTGGAACTTTGCGGAGAACCAGCAGCTCCGGGTCAGCGCCTCCAAGACACTGTCGCGTCCGCAATTTCGCGAGCTCGCGCCTCAGCAGTTCCGTGATCCTGATTCGGACCGGTTGTTCTTCGGTAATCCGGCACTGCAGGACTCCAAGCTGTACAACCTCGAAGCGCGCTACGAGTGGTTCTTTCGCCGCGACCAGCGTTTCACGCTCGCAGGCTTCTACAAGGAGATCAAGAATCCGATCGAACAGGTCGGATTCTTCTTCAGCGAGGATAGCCGGGTCAACACCGGCTTCACCTATCTGCCGCGCGGGACGCTGTACGGCGGCGAAGTGGAAGTCCAGAAATACTTCCCGCTCGACTTAATCGACAGCGACTTCTTTGCGACCCGGCGGCTGCTGGCCATCGCCAACTATACCTACACCAAATCGCAGATTACCGCCGACGGCAGCTGTGCGCCGCTCGCGAACGGATCGAGCGACAGCGCTCCCGGCTGTCAGACGGTCGGCGGCGTGGGCTTCGCGCCCGCCAACCAGCAGTTCCAGGATGGCGCTCCGCTGACCGGCCAGTCGGATCACCTGGTCAACCTTCAGTTGGGGATCGAGGATACGGACAGCCTGTCGGCGCTGACGGTGTTGTTCAACTACGCCAGCAAGCGCGTCACCAACCGCGGCCCCTTCATCGGCGGCATCCGTCAGCCCGACATCTTCGAGTTGCCGGGTATCCGCCTGGACGTGGTCGCGCGTCAGGGCATCAAGCTGCCGTTCGGTGGTCAACAGGTGGATTTGAAGTTCGAGGCGCGCAACCTGACGCGCACGCGCTTCCAGGAGTATCAGACCTTTGGCGAGGACAGGCGCGTCTACGCCAACCGCTACATCCAGGGACGCACCTTCTCCCTGGGCGCCAGCCTGACGTTCTGACGACGGACGCCGCGTCGCCCGCGGGACGGCGCGCGTCAGGCGCGGGGTGGTGCTCCGTCCAACGCCGCAGCGGCAACCGTCGCGATCGCCTCCACCACCGGGCGATCGTCTGCCAGTGCGGCTGGAATGCCGAGGCCCGCTGCCGTCAGGTGCTCGGTCACGTCCATCGGCGTACCGCTACCGGCGGCAGCGGCGAGCGCAGCTGCGGCAGGGTCGACGATGGCGCCGCCTCCTCGCGTACGCTGGATCAGGAACGCGATCCACGCGCCATAGGCGGCCACGATGTGGGCGGGTACCCGACCAGCGCGGCGGTTCGCCACCAGCGTATCGCCCCAACGGTAAGGGAGCTTCTGCGAGCCGTCCTGCGCGATCTGTTCGAGGCGATGATGGATGGCCGGGTTGCGGAAACGCTGGAGTACCGCCTGCCGGTACGCGTCGAGGTCTAGCCCGGAGACGGCCGGCAGCATCGGCTGCACATCCTCCGCAATCAGCGACTCGACGAACCGGGCCAGCGCCGGATCGGCCATCGCATCGGCAACGCTGTCGCGGCCGCGCAGCAACCCGGCATAGGCGAGGGTCGAATGCGCGCCGTTGAGGATGCGGAGCTTGGCGCGCTCGTAGCCCGAGACATCGGCGGTGACGATCGCGCCGACCGCGGCGAGATCGGGGCCGATGCCGCCCACGTCCTCGATCACCCACTGCGCGAACTGTTCGCGCTGCACCGCCGCGCGGTCCTCCAGCCCCAGGGCGGCCGACACCGTCACATCGAGCGCCTCGTCGCTTGCCGGCGTGATCGAGTCCACCATCGTGGAGGGCACGCGCACCTCGCCCATGATCCAGTCCGCCAGGCCGGCGTCGGTGCGCCGGGCAAAGGCGGCCAGCGCTCGGTGCAGCTTGGCGCCGTTTTCGGCGAGGTTGTCGCACGGCATCGGTACGAACGGCGCAACCCCCGCATCACGGCGCCGTTTCAACCCGGCGACCAGCCACCCGACGACGCTGCGCGGGGGCCAAGCTCCGCTCAGATCGCGGACGATATCGGGATGATCCAGATCGAGCGTGCCGTCGGCCTTCAGGCAGTAGCCCTTCTCGGTCACGGTGCTGGTGACCAAAGCCGTCGTTGGCGCGGCAAGCAGGGTCAGGACAGCGTCAGACTCGTCCGCAGACAGGAAGGCCCGGTGCGCATCGATGACCCGGAACGAGGGTGCCGCATCGCGGATGGCGAGGGTGTAGAGCCCGTCCTGCTCTGCCAAGGCCTGCACCGTTCCCTGGCTGCGCATCGAAATCGCGGCGATGCCCCAGCGCGGGTCGTGATCGAGCAGGCGATCGACATAGGCAGCCTGGTGCGCGCGATGGAAGGCGCCGGGACCGAAGTGGACGATGCCGATGCCGCTTGCCCGATCATGTCGGGGCCGCTCGACCCCGGCGGAGAGTTGCGACAGGGTAGCGCGAGACAATCTGGTCATTGTGCCACCGCGATCGCTGACCCCTGCGGTTCCATGTGCATCCTTGCCTTCCTGTTCCTTCGCCCGGCGGTCAGGCATCGATCGGATAGAGTGCCGCCGCGATCCGGCGACCTTCGCCGCGCAGAACGCCCCAGGCGCGCGCAGCGGCGCGGCTGTCCATCGCTTCCACTCCGATCCCACGGGCGTCCAAGCCGGTCACGAGCGACGGCGGGGGGCGCCGTATCGTTGCGCCGGTGCCGAGCAGCACAAATTCGGGGCGGGGTTCCAACACCGCCCCCAACGCGTCCGCGTCGAGCACTTCGAGTGGCGGCGGCACCCAACCCCACGCAGCCTCGACGTTCAGCAGCAGCGCCGGGTAGTGTTGGTCGGCGATCCTGAACCCGCGGGGGCCGAAGCCGTGGACGACCACGCCGCCCGCGGTCCGTTCGCGCGCGACGTGCAGGCCGGTGTCAGGCACGCGGGCCGACGCGCTCGGCACCTTCCATGGCGTCGCGCTTGCCGATGCGCTCACGATCCGGATCGGCGCGCAGCCCCAAAGTGATGAGCAGCGACGACGACACGTAGATCGACGAATAGGTGCCGACCACGATGCCAAGGATCATCGCGGCGGTGAAACCGCGCAGCACATGCCCGCCGAGCAGCAGCAGCGCCGCGAGCGCCAGCAGGATCGTCAGCGAGGTCATCACGGTGCGGGGCAGCGTCTCGTTGACCGACAGG
>Ga0325401_1001390_pt1 | contig 20329 bp, 11 predicted proteins | sample PopdelMetagenome_FD_205666 | JGI IMG/M metagenome (GOLD analysis project Ga0325401, IMG submission 205666) | Populus deltoides microbial communities from Bellville, Georgia, United States - Xylem-PdKOR-R2 | ecosystem: Host-associated > Plants > Phyllosphere > Stem > Wood/Secondary xylem | place... | reverse complement strand
TTTTTTTTTGTTTTAATTGGTTTTTGGTTTTTTTCCTCATCTGATCGGGACCCATATTTCGATGAGGAGAAGAAAGCCGAATCCACAGATTCGTATGGTCAACGGCTACCCTACGTTTCTCTCCACCCCCCTTAGCCTTTGCTTTGCCTCATTGCCTCCCCCTACCTCTCTCTAAGCCCATATATACTCTCTCTTTTATTGCTTCTATTATTATCTTTTCATATATCTACTTTTAGCACTTGCCCAAACCATCATTGTTTTGCTCTTCTTCTGCTGGGTTTTATCTCTCTCGAATATTGCAATTTGTTTTGGCAACTAGGTGACTCAGAGTTTTCAATTTAACATTATCTCGCATGAAAGTTTGTTTTTTTGTGAGGTGAAAGGATTTGATTTGGTGCTTTATTGACCACTTCTGGACTTGCTATATATCTGAACATTCTTTCTGATTTGTTATTGAATTTCTTCAGCTCATCGGTAACTGTTTGATTCGATAAGCTTTTTTGTTTTTTGCTTCTTTGAATCTTTTAGGATTGGGAGCTGGTGGCTTTTGTAGTTTGTCAATGAGCGCTTTGGATGAGGGACATTTCAATGCAGAACTTGAGAATGGAGTGAAACTTAATTGCCTTGGTCTGGGAATTCAGGACCAACCAGAGACTGTAGCTATCGCCGATGCTGTGAAAGTTCTGTTGCAAGGTCTTGGTGAGGATATTAATAGAGAAGGCCTCAAAAAGACCCCACTTCGCGTTGCCAAAGCGCTTCGAGAAGGAACCAAAGGTTGTTTTCCCTTACAAATTCCAATTTTGTTTTCACTTGTTGTTTGTTTAATAATCACTCCTCTCTGAATCAGGGACGCAAGTGCCCAACTGTTTGCTCTTCGTATATGAACTTGGATAGGAAACTTCCATACTTGCATTCCAGCCCTAAACAATATTTGTCATTACATGGTTGTGTTTTGCTTTTGGCCTATAGTGTCTTTGCTTGGTTCTTTGCCTCTCTTTTTTTAACCTCCTGGCCTGTGCAATGACCGAATTATCTTTTCTCAATGAGTTTGAGGCTTCCCTTTGAGGCATTCTTTCATGTGGTTCAGTGTAAGTTACCAAAGCTGCCTTGTAGGCTCTAAACGGCTCGGAGTATAGTGTAAAAAATCTTTTGAAATTGTGTAATGTTTCTGATACAGAATGAAGAGAAAGAAATGAGTTTATGGTTCAAATATCATTTGATATATAAAGGGAAGTTTGACTCTGCTAAGTACTCACTGTGGCAAATCATTTATCAATTTTTCAGGTTATAAACAAAGAGTCAAGGAAATTGTGCAAGGTGCTTTGTTTCCGGAAGTTGGTTTGGATGATGCAGTTGGTCAGGCAGGAGGAGCAGGCGGGCTTGTGATTGTTCGGGATCTTGACCTGTTTTCATACTGCGAATCTTGCTTGCTTCCTTTCCAGGTTAAGTGTCAAATAGGTTATGTCCCATCTGGTCAGAGGGTTGTAGGATTAAGCAAACTCTCTAGAGTTGCTGATGTGTTTGCCAAACGACTCCAAGACCCACAGCGTTTGGCAGATGAAATCTGCTCAGCTCTGCATCACGGCGTCATGCCAGCCGGTGTTGCCGTCGTACTCCAATGTTTACATATCCAGTTCCCAAATATAGAGTCACTTTTTCTTGACTCCAATCACCAAGGATGGGTTAAGGCAGTGGTCCATTCAGGTTCAGGTGTTTTTGAAAATGAATTAGCTGATGTTTGGGGTGATTTCTTAAGTCTCCTGAAGTTCAGAGGTATAAACTTGGATAAAACTCAGATGAAAGACTCTGTGCGGCAGTGTTGGTGTCCATCCCGATATTCCTCAAGTGCTAAAGTTATTGGGCCACCCAACCGAGGAATGGTTACAGCAGTTACTTCAATTCTCAGCTCTTTGGGTGAAGACCCATTACGGAAAGAGCTTGTTGGAACTCCCAGTCGTTTTGTCAAGTGGTTGATGAACTTCCAAAGCCCAAATCTGGAGATGAAGCTGAATGGCGTTGCTTGTGGCAGGATGGATCCTCTTAAACAAAACGGGCAAGTCAGCCATAATAAACAACAGATATATACTGAGCTGTGTCTATCATTCTGGTCCCAGTGCGAGCATCATTTACTTCCCTTTTATGGTGTTGTGCATATTGGGTACTACTGTGCTGAAGAAACCACCCCTCTCAGTAAATCTCTTTTACAGTCGATAGTACATTTTTATGGTTTCAAGCTCCAAGTACAGGAAAGACTTACCAGGCAGATTGCCGAGACTGTTTCTTCATTGTTAGGTGGAGATGTGATGGTTGTTGTAGAGGCTAAGCATACATGTATGATTTCCAGAGGTATTGAGAAATATGGAAGCAGTACAGCTACAATTGCTGTGCTTGGTCGTTTTTCGACCGACCCAGCAGCAAGGGCCATGTTTTTGAAGAACATCCCAAATCCTGCTTCTGGAGGATCATGATTCTAATTCAAACCTTGCTATTCTGGTCTTTGCAAGTGGTTTGAGTTAATCTCTACGCCTTTCCTGGTTGCATATTTCTTTTGCAGTTAGTGCTGGCATGAGAGATATAGGTTGCCGCAGATCCTTCCATGGATGACTGAGCGCGTCCTGAAGAGCTTGCCCGAGTTCTCTTTCCCCTCCCCTCTTTCACCATCTTCAGTAGCATAAAACCCCTAGAAAGAAATTATAATGGTCTGTCATGTTTCATGATTACTTTTTTTGGCATAATTTTCCTGTCAAACTTGTGGCTGAAATTTAGCAAATTCAAAAACAGCATACCAGTTCATCACAAGAAAAAGAAATAGAAATTTGAATGCTTATTTACATTCAATACTTGGTTCTTGTTATACCGCTCTAGACTTGACAAGTTTAGGAAAGCTGAGTGTTTGGATATTGTGATAGCAAAAAAAAATAAGATTGTTTTCTTATGCACGATGATATGTTCATGATTCTGATGATACAAGCTTACCGACAAGTTAATTTATTATATAATATGCTTACTGAAAGGGTGAAAAAAAGGCCACTGAATAGCGTTTTTTTGGTTGCACATACCAACGAGCGCAAGTGCGACCTCCGCTAGCACTTGAGCGGTGCTAGTTTGGAGGGAAAAAAACCCCCCTGTGCTGTTGTTGAGAAAAATAAAAGAAAAGAAAAGAAACAATAAAGAACATAGTAAACAACATTATTACAGCTTCCTAGGGTTCTGTACGTGATATGAAACAGACATCCTTGCTCTGATAACTAATTTACGGCAGGAGGGTTATCAATGAAAATATAAACTGAGCACTATAGTCTATATATATACTCAAGGAAGTAAAGCCTAGTACGAATTTGATTGGCCAGGAGTTCTGTCAAACCAAAATCAAAACCAGCCAAATCTACAAGCTCTATTTTTGTAGGCTCGTTAACTTGCTGATCGTTATTGAGTCCAATGGCTCGGCCAGGTAAGCTTGAGTTCGTGCTGATAATTCTTGTGCCACGAAACGCATGGTGGGTCGTGCCTCTGGGTTGTTTCGTGTGCATGCTAAGGCCACTGTAACTACGAAAACAACTTCCTCTGCTGCTTGGCCAGTAGGAGCTTCAAGCCGGGGGTCTAGCACATCCTTTAGAAACAACTCTGGATCGTTTGACAGTGATGGTTTTATTGATGATAAGAGCTCTCCCGGGTGCTTTCCCATCATAACTTCCAAAGCCACCACCCCAAAGCTGTACACATCACATTTGTCTGTGAGCCGCATTGTTTGCGCCAGCTCTGCGAACACCAGGCAATCAAAATGAACATTGGAAATATTTAGTCAAGAAGGCAGGCAATTAACAATGACAAAATGCTAGACCGGTTGTGAGGGTTTTGTTTGGCTAGAGAGGGGGCAAGATTTGCAAATGTGAGACCTTTCTAAAAGGAAACCTTTCCCAGCAACATGAATGAACAAAGAAAACATTTCAGCATTATGCCATGTTGCCCATTTCCTTGTTATAGCCTGTTAAAGCTTTCATGACTTCGGGAGAAAAGCTATCAAAACTCAATTTCCGAATACTTGGAGTGACAAGAATAATCTGTTAAGAATGCACCCTTCAGGATTGTGAGCTTACCTGGAGCCATGTAGCCATAAGACCCAGCAACTGCAGTCCAGTTGGAGGAGTCTGTATTCAAGAGTCTTGCTGTGCCAAAATCTGAAAGACGGGGCTCAAAATCTGTCTCCAGCAAAATGTTGTTCAATGATATGTCCCGGTGTACAGTGGGTGGAGAACAGTCATGGTGCAAGTAGGCAACTGCATGAGCTACTCCTCGCACTATATTCACTCTCCTGCCCCAACCAAGCTCCACTTCCCCTTCTATCCCATACAATACTTTTCCCAAGCTTCCTCTTTCAACATACTCGTAAACCAGGTACAAGCAGCCCCTCCTGGAGCAAAATCCAAAAAGCTTTATGATGTTACGGTGCCTAACTTCTGTCAGCAGTTTAATCTCATTCTCAAAACTCTGGCGATTGAGTGCTGGGATGTCACTGGAGTCTGACATGTTGAGTTTCTTGACTGCAATCACTTGACCTGTAGACAATACTGCTTTGTAAACACTGCCAAATCCTCCTCTTCCAATGCAGTACTTCTCATTGAAGTCATCAGTGGCATTGACAATATCCCCAAATGTTAACTTGCTGTCTCTTTCCCATACCATTGACTCAGAACTCTCACCATTATTGATGCGTTTGATCTCTTCATCAAGCAGTTTGGTTTTTCGGCAACATAGCAGAACAGCGAAAATAGCTGCTACTATTAATAAGCAACAAACTGGAACGATAACACCAATAAGAACCTTTTTGTTATGCTTTGAGGACTTGCGATTGTCTGTTGTTGGACATTGTGATAATCCTTCTACATTACCGCACAATCCTGAATTTCCAATAAAAGATCTTGCAGATGCATTTTGGAAAACGCTTCCAGTTGGTATAGGACCTGTCAAGTCATTGTATGAGAAATCATAAGAATGTAGGCTAATCATGGTGGACAGTGAATCTGGGATTCTTCCTGAGAGATGGTTATGTGAGACATTGAGATTCTCCAACATTGAAAGCTTTCCCAAATTTGAAGGTATGGTTCCTGAGAGTGAATTGCTGCTGAGATCCAACAAGTACCGCAAGTTTAAGTTGCCCAGCTCGAAAGGTATTTCACCAGAAAGATTGTTGTGGCTCAAGTCCAAGCTTGATAGCTTCTCATAACCCCCAAGCTCTTTCGATATGTTTCCAGTCAGCTTGTTATCAGATAAGTCAAGAGATTCAAGCCTTGTCAAGCTGCCTAGACCCTGAGGTATCTCCCCTTTCAAATGATTGTTGCTCAAATTGAGCATGAATAACATGCTTAGATTTCCCAACTCACCAGGAATCCTCCCAGTCAGGTCATTGGAGTCCAGACTTAGAAGTCCCAGCCGGGGCAACTTCCCAAGCTCGGCGGGGATTTCACCAGAAATTCTGTTTCTTCCCATCTGTAAATTGGTGAGGTTTTCACATTCTCCCCAATCTGGTGAGATTTCACCAATAAATTGATTGTCATTAAGAGCAACAAAAACAAGATTTGGAAGAACACCAAATGCATGAGTGATGTTTCCAGTGAATTGGTTATCCTCAAGCCGAACTCGAGTTAGTCCTAAACAATTCCTCAAGCAGGTAGGCAATGCCCCTGTAAAGTTGTTGCTATTGACAGTAAGTTGTTGAAGACGCAGACCACTACACAATTCAGGCGGCAGTTCTCCAGAGAAACTATTGTTTGAAAAGCTAGCATACACCAGCGAAGGAATGTTCTTCCCAAAGTTACTCGGAATGCTACCAGAGAAGTTATTGCCGAACAGATTGATAGAAGTTAAAGAAATAAGATTTGAAATGGTCTCTGGCAACTCCCCATGGAATTGGTTGGTGTTGAGATCAAGAATGTTCAGTGCTGTCATATTTCCAACTTCTGGTGGAATTGTACCGTTGATGTTATTGAAAAAAAGATTCAGGGTTTCAAGATTTGTGAGATTCCACAAGGTTGGAGGAATGGGGCCAGAAAGCTGGTTTCCTGAAAGGTCTAGACTAGTCAACTCTTCCAAGTTTCCTATCTCGTGGGGAATGGAACCAGAGAATGAGTTATTATACAAAAAAAGATACTGGAGCATTGTCAATTGCCCGATTTCTGGAGGAATATTTCCAGAAAAATTATTGTTCTGAACTTGAAACGAGGTCAACTCGGTCCAGTTGGATATAAGGGCAGGTGAGATCTCACCTGAGAAGAAATTCTCAGATAAACCCAAGTCGGCTATTTTAGAAAGATTGGACAAAGAAAAAGGCAATTCCCCACTTAGCTGATTATCAGCCAGGGCCAAGTAGGTGAGGTTAGTACAAAGGCCAAGCTCAGGAGGAATGGTTGAGTTTAAGGCATTCATTCTGAGATCAAGTTTTTCCAGATGCTTAAGTTTACCTAGAGAAGATGGAATAGTCCCCTGAAAAGAATTACTGAACAGTTCAACAGTTCGAAGACCAGATATCGAACCAATGCTTTCAGGAATTTGACCACCCAATAGATTAGTTTGTAGACTAAGGCTTTTGAGATTGGAAAGCATCGAGATTTTGGGTGACAATGGTCCTTGGAATGAATTGTTATAGAGATTCAAGGTCTCCAGCTTTCCCAGATTGGTGTACGCCAACTCTGGTATCTGGCCAGTGAAGTTATTGAGTGACAAATCCAGAAACGTCAAGTTCCGGCAACTGGTTATGAAATCAGGGAATTCCGAAGTAAGTTCATTGAGAAAAAGGCTAAGATATTCCAATGAAGGCATGGAAAATTTAGACCAGTCAGGGGTTTCCAGGTAGTTTGCTCCAAGGTCTAAGTGCCTTACCTTCAGAAGATTGGAAAGTTGAGAAGGGATGGTACCGTTGAGATTGTTGTTGAAAAGACTAAGATACTGAAGCTCTGTCAACTCTGAAATCTCCACAGGTATGCTGCCCTCGAAAAAGTTGACGCTGAGGTCCAAGTAAATGAGCTTGGAGAGGCCGCCAATGGCTGATGGGATCGCCCCACTCACAGTGTTATTCTGGATGTCAAACCTGGTGAGATCAGTAAATGGGGTGAAGTTGAAGTGGGCAAGTGTTCCATTTATTTCTAGGCTGGGGAGGTTTATTTGAGAAACTGTTCGAGAGGTGGAGTTGCAGGAAATGGCAGTCCAGTTGCAGAGGTTGTTGAGGTTGGAAGGGGACCATGAACGGAGAGAAGGAGGTGGAGAGGTTAAGGTGTTTTTCCATTGGATGAGAGCTTCAGCTTGTGTTCTTGCAGATGATGTTGCCTTCAAAGGAAGAATGGAGAGAAAGAGAGAGTGGAAGAGAAGAGCAGCATAAAGCTTTTGAGAGGCTGCCATGATTAGGATATGGAGGTTGGGTATGATCTTGACTGTGAGCTTATTGTCGCCTTAGAAGGAGGATTGCTTTGAAGCTCCCTAGTTAGTGGTCTGAAAACGTTGACTCTGGCATTTCAAGTCCTGAAAATGATCAAAAGGGTAAGTATGAATAATATGCAGTAGGGCCATTAAAACAAAATGTTGAAGAAAGAACTTAAACGTGAAAATACAAGAAGATTTATTAATGAATCACATCTATCCTTTTCTTTTACTCTTTGACTTCTTCCAAATTAATTCATCTAGATCTGAGAATTTTTTTTATTTTAAAAAATAATAAAATTGTGTTTTTTTCCTTTCAATCAAATAACATTTAACATGGCTAATGGGAATGTAATAGTCTTTTTATTTTTTTTATGAACAATAAAACTATTAAAATACCCTTGATATATATATATATATATAGAGAGAGAGAGAGAGAGAGAGAGAGACTAGGTTTCAGATTTCTACTCTTGAATGCACAGTTAAAATACTTATTTAATTAAAATAAATTTTAACTTACCAAACATGATTGGGACAATAACCGGTAGTTGATTTTTTTTTTTTTTTATTCTCTTGAAACGCGTTTACAGCATATAGAAAGCATTTTATACAGGAATAAAAAAATATAGATACGCAGCGTCACACCTGCCATCTACTAGTCATTCTCAAGGCATGTATATAAAATAAATAAATAAATAAACAATGGCCCTCGGTTTCTGAGAAGGACTCGCACTTTGCATTTGGGTTTCTGTTCTTTACGCGAATGAAAAGGGTTGACCATTCAAAAGTCCATGTTATATGGCTGGCTATGTGGGCCCTCGTGTTGCCGCTCATACCTCGATGGTGGAGAATTTACAATACTATCCTTTGCAAGGGCGAAGACAAAAAGGATGTTCTCATGCCCAAATAATATATTATACTTGCAATCTTTTCTAAAATACAGTGGCCCTAAAGTATAATGATTAACTGAGTTCACCGTCTGACTTAAAAAAAAAAAAAAAAGGAGGCCAGCCCACATAGTCAAAGTCAACTTTTGAACTAGGGCAAAAGAAAGACTTCAGAGTTCTCTATCCACACACGGCCCCATTGAAATTTAGGGTATCAATTGACCGAGATTAACAACTCTTTTTATTTTTATTTTTTAATTTAATGTTAAGACTTACGGGTTCATTTATCAAAACCTAAATATGCAGAAATTTCAAAGATGTCAGGCGTGTGTACCTTAGCAACTAACCAACTGCTGGACTGAAAACATATGAACAATGCTCGCATTAAGTGACGTGCTACTATTCAACCCTTTTTTTTTTTTCCTTGCAAAAACAGAACACCGTTATAAAATGAGATAATAATAGATTCCAACTAGGGCAAAGTCACTCAGGCGTTTCCAAGACGGTGACTGAATATGTAAGATATTTTTTACAACTTTTAGAGAATTTACGCATGCTTAAGTATAACAACTTGAAATCAAACTCCATTAAAGGACGTATTGGAACCTTTACATCTCCACGCAGGTAAAACATTTCTATGTTAGGTCACATGTATATAACAGAAATCGTAAAAAATACCTGCTTGTGTTACTTGCGCGACCTATAGGGTCCCAAGGGGATAGAAAAACCATTGCTTCTCCTTAATGCATGGTAATTGGGTGCATACTTTGCGTTATGATTCCTGGTCACATCTCAGGGATTTTCACAACTAGGTGCTTATTTCAGGGAATCCTGAACTTCTGCTTTCCTCTTTTTGCAGTTCAGTCTAAGCAAATCCTTCAAAACACTGAGGAAGGTTAGAGAGCCAGCCTAAAATCAAAATACACTGTTTTTTAACCAAGTTACTTCATTTTGATTTCACTCAAATCATTGAGTATTCCCAAGATATAGATTTCAACAACCCAATATAAGTGCATGGAAATTCAATGGTCAAAACTGCTTTAATAATATTTCCCTCTCATCAACAATATTTTGACCGCATTTATATAAAGAAAATAGACTAGGGTTCACACACATGCACACTTTGTAACCACTTCCTCTATGGTTTCATACTCCATGCGTCTATATGTGTCTGCCTATGCATTTATGACCATGTCTAAACATTTTTATACATTAGGAAATGCTTAATTTAATCAATCACTATCCGGTTGAATTTCAGAGAACCCAGAAAGAGAAGTCCTATGAAGATGCACAAGAGCAAGAAATAAATACGCAAAACTATAAGTCTCCATAATGATCAAGAAATTATATTATTTAGTAATTTAAATTAAACTTTTTGACTTGGTATATTGCAACTTTTCAAAGCTCGCCAAAGGAGGATAACCTCTTAAGAGATAGAAGATCAAAAGGAAGACATAGAACGTCAAAAATATAGCGACGCAACAAACTGTAACTCCCACCTTGCAAATAATATTCTCCTTGACAGCTTCTTTGAACAATTCAGGGAAAATAAAGGATCAGAGATTTTGATGAAGCTGATGAAACTGCAACCATGACAAGAACACTGCAGAGGATATTTCACTTTCTCATTCTCTCTTCTGCTTTTGTGCTAATCACTGCACAGAGAGAAGCGGAAACATTGCTAAACTGGAAAAATAGTTTGAACTTTCCAACTTTACCTTCATGGACGCTCAACAGCAGCAGTAGCCCATGCAACTGGACAGGAATTCGGTGCAATGGAGAGGGAAGCATTATTGAGATAAATCTCGAGAACTCAGGCCTGGATGGAACTCTTGACAGGTTTGATTCCTCATCGTTTCCTAACCTTAGTTCACTCAATCTCAATTTGAACAATCTCGTAGGAGATATCCCATCTGGAATTGGGAATGCCACAAAACTCATTTCACTTGATCTCAGTAGCAACAATTTCACCAATCAAATCCCCCTAGAAATTGGTAACCTTAAAGAACTTCAAGTTCTTCGTCTCTACAACAACTCACTCACAGGCCCAATTCCACATCAGCTAAGCAACCTACAAAAGTTGTGGCTTCTCGATCTTAGTGCAAACTACCTAAGAGATCCTGACCCTGTTCAATTCAAGGGTATGGCATCTTTAACAGAGCTGCGGCTTTCCTATATCCTTTTGGAGGCAGTTCCTGCATTCATTGCTGAGTGCCCAAACCTGATCTTTCTTGATCTTTCAGATAATCTAATCACAGGTCAGATTCCTATGCCATTACTATCTCGTTTGAAAAGACTTGAGTTCCTGAACTTGACAAAGAATTCAGTTGAAGGACCTCTTTCCACAAATATAGGAAATTTTAGAAATCTTCGACACCTGAGGCTTGGAATGAACAAACTGAATGGTACAATACCATATGAAATAGGGCTTCTCTCAAACCTTGAAGTTCTTGAGTTGCATGAAAATGGGTTTGATGGTCCAATGCCCTCTTCAGTTGGGAATCTCAGGATGCTTCGAAATTTAAATCTCAAATTGTCAGGCCTGAATTCCAGCATTCCAGAAGAACTTGGTTTGTGTTCCAACCTCACTTACCTTGAGCTATCATCCAACAGCCTTATAGGTGCATTGCCTCTTTCCATGGCCTCATTAACACAAATCAGAGAGTTCGGAATATCTGACAATAAACTATCAGGAAACATCCATCCATCTCTCTTATCCAATTGGTCAGAGCTTGTTTCCTTGCAACTCCAAATAAATAATTTTTCTGGAAAAGTTCCACCTCAAATTGGAACTCTCCATAAGCTCAAGCTTCTGTATCTTTTTCAGAATCGATTATCAGGTCCCATACCACCAGAAATAGGAAATTTGTCGAATTTGATAGAGCTTCAATTGGCCGACAACTTTTTCACCGGTTCCATCCCTCCAACTATTGGAAATTTGTCAAGTCTCACCAAATTGATTCTTCCTTATAACCAGCTCAACGGAAAACTTCCTCCTGAATTAGGTAATATCAAAAGTTTAGAAGAGCTTGACCTGAGTGAAAATGACTTGCAAGGAACCTTGCCTTTGTCAATAACTGGCTTGAGAAACCTCAATTTATTTTATGTTGCTTCCAACAATTTCTCAGGAAGCATTCCCCAAGACTTTGGCCCTGATTTCTTGAGAAATGCAACCTTCTCCTACAACAATTTTTCAGGAAAGCTTCCTCCAGGAATTTGTAATGGAGGGAAGCTTATCTACTTGGCAGCCAATAGAAATAATCTTGTGGGACCAATCCCTTCAAGTCTTAGGAACTGCACAGGACTAACCAGAGTCCGCCTTGAACAGAATCTTCTGGATGGAGACATTTCAAATGCATTCGGCATGTATCCAAACCTGGAGTATATTGACTTGGGAGACAACCGGCTCTCTGGCATGTTATCATCAAACTGGGGACAGTGCACAATCCTCTCAAACTTTCGCATAGCAGGCAACATGATGTCAGGCAACATTCCACCGGAGCTTGGAAACTTAACAGAGCTACAGAATCTTGACCTCTCTGGCAACCAACTGATTGGGAAGATTCCAATTGAGCTTTTCAGCTCTTCAAAGCTCAACAGATTTAATTTGAGCAACAATCAACTCTCAGGTCACATACCAGAAGAAGTTGGAATGCTTTCACAGCTGCAGTATTTGGATTTTTCACAAAATAATCTAAGTGGGCGGATACCAGAAGAACTTGGAGACTGCCAGGCACTTATCTTCTTAGACCTGAGCAATAACAGACTGAATGGGACAATGCCATACCAGATTGGGAATCTAGTTGCCTTGCAGATTGTGTTAGACCTCAGCCAAAACTTGATCACTGGAGAGATATCCTCACAGCTTCGAAAATTGACAAGACTGGAAATACTGAATATTTCTCACAATCATCTTTCTGGCCCAATACCATCTTCCTTACAAGACCTATTGAGCCTTCAACAAGTTGATATATCACATAATAATCTCGAGGGGCCTCTCCCAGACAATAAGGCTTTTCGGCGAGCTCCTGCTGCATCATTGGTTGGCAATAGTGGTTTATGTGGGGAAAAGGCACAAGGTTTGAACCCTTGCCGCAGGGAAACTTCATCTGAAAAGCATAATAAAGGAAACAGAAGGAAGCTGATCGTTGCCATTGTCATTCCACTATCAATCTCAGCAATCCTATTAATTTTGTTTGGGATTCTCATCCTCCGGCGTCATTCCAGAGCTGATCAAGACAAGATGAAGAAGGATTCAGAAGGCGGAAGCTCATTTTCTGTGTGGAATTACAACAAGAGAACAGAGTTTAACGATATAATTACAGCAACAGAGAATTTTGATGATAAGTATTGCATAGGAAATGGCGGTCAGGGAAATGTGTACAAAGCAATGCTTCCATCAGGAGATGTTTTTGCTGTAAAACGTCTTCATCCTTCTGAAGACAATGAGTTCAGTAAGGAATATCAGCTTAAGAATTTTAAGGCTGAAATGTATTCGCTAGCTGAAATTCGGCATCGGAACGTTGTAAAGATGTACGGGTTCAGTTCCTGTAGCGGATCATTGTTTTTTGTATATGAGTTTGTTGAGAGGGGAAGCGTGGGTAAGTTGTTGAATGAAGAGAAAGAGGCAAAGCTCTGGAACTGGGATTTGAGATTACAGGCCATCAAAGGAGTGGCACATGGGCTGTCTTACTTGCACCATGATTGCACACCAGCTATTGTGCATCGAGACATATCAGCAAACAATATTCTGTTGGATGCAGCGTTTGAGCCTAAGATTTCTGACTTCGGGACAGCAAGGCTGCTAAGAGAAGGTGAATCTAACTGGACACTCCCAGTTGGTTCATATGGCTATATTGCACCAGGTACCTTTATAACCCACACCATACCATAAAACTAGCAGCATCTTCAAGTGTTTCTTCTTCTAAAACATGAAACCATTTGTACAATATTTCCATGTCTTGAAACCACGATTCCTCTATGTTTTGCAGAGCTAGCCTCTACAGGTCAAGTGACAGAGAAACTAGACGTGTATAGTTTCGGAGTTGTTGCGCTAGAAGTACTAATGGGGAAGCACCCTGGAGAAATGCTTTTACATTTGCAATCTGGAGGGCATGATATCCCCTTTTCAAACCTTTTAGACGAAAGGCTTACACCTCCAGTTGGTCCTATCGTCCAAGAACTGGTTTTAGCAACGGCCCTCGCATTGTTATGTGTACAGGAAAATCCCATATCCCGGCCAACGATGCATCAAGTTTGCAGCGAACTTTCGGCAAGAAGAAGCCTACATGTCCCTGCACCTATCCGCCTCCTCACGCTGCGAAATCTGATGAACATGCTTAAGGATCAAGCATCATCCTCCGTCACTTCTTATGTGTAATTTGTGTGTTTCTTATTCTACACTCTTTCAAATAAGTTCAAATAAGAAAATCAGTGCGCTGCGCTGGTGTGTTTGCTACAACTTAAAATGAAGGGGAGATGCTTGATAAAATGTCCAGCCAGAACCACGTGCAGGAACTTCATTTATAATTTTATTTTAAGAGCGACAAGAAAAAAAGGAAGTGCCGGCCAATTACCTGAACTCGGATATGGTTGATCGGAGAACTGTATGCTGCAGAATAGGGCGACAGGAAAGACCGAATTGCCATCGTCAATTTTGAGAGCGAGAGAGAGTGGCCCTCATCTAGCGAGCGAGGAAGAATACATCCTCTCGGGTCTCGTTTTTAGTATCTTCCCCGCCCTTTCGGTGATGAAAACGGCGTCGCTTCCCTTGTTTTAAGTTGTTTGAACTTTAAACAGGCCCCTTTTTTATTATTATATTGGACTCCACGTCTATAAAACTCACTACCCAAATACAAGGAATTTACTTTTGGCTATTGATTAAAATCTCATTAGTCTCCGAATTAAATCACTTGCATGCCTCTAGTTTTTTTAATAAATTGTTTTTTTTTATTAATTCAGTTCAACCATAAATTCTTATTAGTTTTCATCCATGAAAAAAATCACTTGCATGCCTCTAGTTTTTTTAATAAATTGTTTTTTTTTTATTAATTCATTTCAACCACAAATTCTTATTAGTTTTCATCCATGAAAAAATAGATTTTGAGAATGAAAATATCACATCCTCCTCGTCAAGAACAACACATCAATTATGAAAAAGAAAAAAACATGGTGATTTTTTTTTTTATTGAATTCATATAAATTTTATTGAAATTTCTACTGAAATTTTAGCAGAATCTCACCCATAACAAGAAATCCCAAGTTATCGACAAGTCACCTGTGCACATCTATTATTCATTATTTATACACATTCTAAACATTCCAAGTCTCAAATATTCAAGGGTACAAACGCTATATTCCAAATGTTCATCCTTTAAAGTGAAACATAAATTAATTCTTAGATAAACAAAATAAACATACATTAAGATTACAAATACATAATAATACACTTTACGTTCAGATATTTGATTTAAAGGATGCTACTACAGCTCATGCATATAATTTCTTGAAAAACATAATATATCAACGTACATTTAGTTTTTAAATAACACAAAAACTATAAGATCTAAAATATTATTCTCTATCGTGAATATGATGGACCTACAACAACATAATATTTAAAAATAATTATATTAAAAGCAATAATGTTATGGAGAAGAGAAAACGATGATATATAAATACATATATTTAATGCTATGTACTATCATAATTTCTTACAATTCCCGTCTAATGCTTCTAAGTTCATTGTTTTGGGAGTCACTAAATAATTCTCTCCTCCCTTTTCATTCCATAAATTTTAATAAACATCTGTATTTTTAGGGTCGAAGGGATAATTCCTTCAAGATGCCGATCCTCATTTTATTAACACTTGATTCTGAATCTTAACTATAAAAAAATATTAAAAATAATGACTGGCCCTAACTAACATAATAATAATAATAATAATAATAATAATAATAATAATAATAATAATAATAATAATGACTGATGAACCTAGAAAATATCATAATATCCCAAATAATGATGCCATTGATTCTTTTTAGAAAATAACAAAATAATTATTTTACTATTTCTTTCCATAATGCAATGTATCTTACACTGTTTGTTATTTTTTAAAAATTAAAATAATTCATTATCAAATAATCTATTTTTGCAACAACGTAAAGCAGTCACAAGTAATATATATATATATATATATGGTGAGAGGCTCGAATTCTATATCTCAAAAGCTACGAGACATAAAGGATTGTTTGAATCATGTTTTTAAAAAATTTGAAAATTTTATTTTAGTATTAAATTAATTTATTTTATATTTTTAAATAATTTTAACTTCTGTCGGCCAACTGTTCCGTCACCCCATCATTACATCCTTATGTTATTCTAACAGAATTACCATTTCTTCGTTTGAGGCACGCAGTCGCTCAACTGCTCTGATTGGTTAGCCTAGCAACCAAAAAAGCCCAGTATGCAATGGAGAAACAAACCCTAACTCAAAGGGTCCTCTCTTCCTTCCTCCTCTCCCCTTTCTCTGTCTCTTTCTATCAGAGAGAGTTATATTTCCAATAACCTCAAAAAACTGTTAATTGATTGGTTGATTGACTTGATAGAGATTAGAGTGATCTATATATAGAATAGAAAATGGATCCAGACGAAGGAAAGTTGTTCATAGGACGAATAACATGGGACACAACGGAAGAGACACTAAGAGACCTCTTCAACCTGTACGACGAGGTCTCTCAGGTTATAATAATGCGTGACAAAACGACCAGTCGTCCTCGTGGCTTTGGTTTCGTTGTTTTCTCCGATCCTTCCCTTCTAGATCCTGTTCTCCAGGATAAACACACCATCGATGGCCGTTCTGTAATGACTCTCTTCATTTTCTTCAAATTCATCTAATTTTCTTTTTTGTGGAACTAAGCTACAATGGGTCCCTTAATTTATGTGTTTTTGTTTTTCTTTCTTTCTATTTATGGATAATTTGTGTTTTTTAAACGTTGATTGCTGCAAAAAAATATGGGGCAGCTCACCAATTGTAGACTAATTTTTTACGTACATATATTGGTTGATTTATAGTATTGTTTATTATCATGGTTTGATCTATTTCTGTAATGTAAATGTTTTTGGAATTATTTTTTTCAGCAGTTTTAATTTTCTTCTTTAGCGACATAAGTGGAGGCGAAAAGGGCTTTATCCAGAGAAGAACAACACACCTCATCTAGATCTGGAAATTTTAACTCTGGTAGAGGCTCTGGTGGTGTAGGTAATTTTAGGACTAAAAAAATCTTTGTTGGTGGCTTGCCTCCCACCTTGATGGAAGATGCATTCCGTCAATATTTTCAAAGTTATGGTCACATATATGATGTGGTACTAATGTATGACCAGCAAATTCAAAGGCCTCGTGGCTTTGGATTTATTACCTTTGATACGGAAGATGCAGTTGATAATGTACTCCAGAAGACCTTTCATGAGTTGAATGGTAAACTTGTAGAGGTAAAACGAGCACTCCCGAAAGATGCAAATCCAGGTGGTGAGGGGCGTGATGGTGGCCATCGAGGTTATGGCTCCTCTGGAGCCAATGTAAGTGCAGCTGATGGTCGAATGGACGGAAACAGATATATGCAGGCCCAAACTTCTGCAGGTGGTTACCCACCGTATTCTGGTTTTGCTGCACATAGTTATGGTTATGGAGCAGCAAATAGTGGAGTTGGTTATTATGGAAATTATGGTGTTGGTGGTTATGGTGGTGGAAATACTGGATATGGTACAGGAGTGTATGGCATGTCTAGCTCCGTAAAAAATAGCTAGAACAGCCAAACTCCTTCCAATTATGGTGCTTCTGGTTATGGTGCAAATGCAGGCTATGGGGCTGCAGCCCCCTGGATTGCTTTTGGTGGTGGCTGTCCTGCTTCTGCTCCTATGGGTCAGTATCTAGCAGGAGCTTCTGTGTATGGGAACCAAGGCTATGGTTATGGTGATTATGGTGGAAGTGATGGTCCTTATTCTGGTGGCTATGAGGCTGCTGGTGGGCATGCTGGAAATGCTCCAAATGGTAGTGTTGGCAGCAAAGCTGGTGGGGGAGAGCAACAAGGGAGTGGTGGCGGCTACGAAGACAGTAATGGGAATTCAAGATATGCAAATGAAGCCTGGAGGTCTGATCCTTCACAAGCCTCTGGTGGTTATAGTGGTGCTTATTCAGGATAGGCACCCGCACATCAGTGATTGATGATGCCTTCAGGTTTTTGTGAAATTCATAAACATGCATCTATTTTTCTTTAACTAGTTGTAGTTTGCAGTGGCTTTCTGCTAGTATATAATGACTAGTAGTTCCAAGCAGTAGCTGCACCATTTCATTAATAGCATTTGCTTTTCAAGTCACAACTGTTAACTTCATTTCGTATTTTGCTTAATTGATAACCTCTTAATCTTTTAAAGCTTGGAGTGCTGTTCTGAGCCTTTTCTATTATTATATTGATGTCATTTATGCAGGCATCTGATTGATGGCTCTTTATTAGTTAGCATCTACTGATCTGCTTGAATTTACTGGCATTTTGAGTATATTTTATTGGATGTCTGATTTTCATAGCAGTAATGCTTAGCTTTTATATGTGGTATGTCATGATTGAGATTGAGTAGAGATTTTCAAATGTAGTGAAGTTTAAGGATACTGTGCTGGAGCTCTTAGCCTAGATTCCTACCTTGTGAATAGAAGCAGTAACCAGTTTGGTAGTAAATTTTTGTGAGAAAAGATAATTTCCTCCTGTATTTGCAATTTTTGTACAGGAGAGAGCATTCAACTTCAGTTTGGAACTTGTGGAACTCAAAAGGTGGTAATTGGGTTTGTGGCGAGGACTGGAATTTAAAGTGGGCTCGCTAACGATGCTTTTTTCACCGCAAAATATATAGTAGGGCTGAAGTCTTTCCATTATGAACATGGTATTGTAAGTTGAAGGATGGTATAACTTTCCTGCTCTGATTCATTTTTTTATCTATTTCTTTAGAGTTACCAACATAGAATTATTCAGCCTTTTGGGAGAGAGAAAAGCGAATGAATTATGTATTGTCAGTGAAAGCCTGTGTAGTTTTGGTGAGAAAAAAACATAGCTTCATTTTAGCCCTCTAGTCGGTCTACCTCATCTATTCTTGGTTCTTTGTCCTTGTGCAATAACTAATTATCATTTGCATCTTAACATTTTTTGTTGCACTTTAGTGTTGGCTAAGTGCAAGCAGATCAATCTCTAGAATCAGTGGTGCCCGCCAACTGCATTGCCTGGTAGAAACGGTGTATCTTGTCATCTTTTATTCCTCTTCCTCTTCTTACTGGTTTCGTGCTGTCTATTATTTTTTCTTCTTGATCTGGTTGTTATCATCTGCAATTCCTTGTTTCCTCTTATGTTTTTCATTCTGATCCCATTTGAGTTCTCATTTTTAGTTTAGGTACTTATGATTAAGCATGTCGAAGCCCTTTTCATGAAACTGGGATATGGCTGGAGGTGTCCAAGAAGCCACCAAGTTCATGGAGAACATATGGTGACCAGTCCAAATGCTTGCTAGAAAATGGAGAGACAATTTTCAGATGTAACTTCCAGCTTAGTTGTTTTATGAATAGGTTTTAAAATAAGCTGAGTAGCCTACAATACCTCATAGACACAAGGTATCTTGTGCATAAAACACACTATTGGTTTGTGTATTTCCTTCGTTAGAGCTTAATAAATGTTGGGAAGAGTTGTTGAAAATTGTTGCGCATTTGCATCCTTGCTTGGATGTTTGTTTTGGTATCAGATCTCTGGGTTTTATCTTTATTGTGAAGTTTGCAAAATTTTGTAGCCCAAGTATGTATGAATCGTCTATAGAAATGATTCAGGAGAGATTAACATGTCTCGAAGGCTTAATTGCTTAATAAATGATAAGCCAAAGACAGCCGTGGAAAACGCTGAAGGTACATTGATCTTATGCAAACACAAGTTGACAGTTGCAAGTTGTGGAGGAGGAAATTTCTGTCTTAAGGAGCGTAGCGTAGCGATAAACACTGCAATCATCTTAGCATTATAAAAAACAATTAAAGAAAAAACAAAAAAAATGTGAACTAAACAATTTAAAAAAGAAATATGGTTTAATTAAAATTTAAATAAAAATAATAATATAGAGAAAATAAATAAACAAATAAGAGGGAGGGTATTAATTATTTAAAAAAAAACAATCAAAAGTTAAAAATAAAAGATGCTAGGCTTTGCTAGACTTGACATGGGATCTAAAAGTCCAAACATGCTTTGATATTTTATTTTTAAGGAGTAAACGGCACGTTCACCCTATTTTTATTTTTTTTTATAAATAGATGACAAGTCATCTATTATGTCAGATGGTCTGTATTCCTTGACAATATTTTTCGATCACTTTCGATGATGAAAAAAAATCGGGGTTTGAGTTTGGGATTCTAAGAATTCATTATCAATTTGTTTTCGCTTAAAAACACCTGAAAAATACTTTAAAATCTTAACAAACTCGTTTTCAACCCTGAAATAGTCTTTAATGTCTCCAAAAAATGCAAATTAAACAAATACAAATAGTTTTACAAAAACAAGTCAGGAACTTGTTTTTTTTATTAGGCAAATAACACGTGGTTCGTCAATTCTTTTTTAAAAAAATATAAGATGAAATGTTGTTCTCTAGTTCACATTGTGGCCACTAGAGGTGGCTGAAAAATCAGGTTCGAGTTTTAGGATTTTAAAAATTCATTTTCAACCATTTTCATCTAGAGATACTTAAAAAAACACTCAAACGACCTTAATAAACTTGTTTTTAATCTCCAAACACCCTTAAATCTATCTAAAAATTCAAAATCAATTCGAATCAAATAAAATTTCTCAAGTGCTAATCTTTTTTTTCGGTGAAATGAATGGTAAAAAAACACCTTAATATATCTTCTCTTTTTAAAAGAAACTTATTGATATCAAAATCGATTTTTTTTTATGGTGGAATTGGGTTGATCAACCAATTTCTCTCTCCTCTTTCTTTTTCAAGTGATTCTTATTTTT
>Ga0325401_1001389_pt1 | contig 20331 bp, 18 predicted proteins | sample PopdelMetagenome_FD_205666 | JGI IMG/M metagenome (GOLD analysis project Ga0325401, IMG submission 205666) | Populus deltoides microbial communities from Bellville, Georgia, United States - Xylem-PdKOR-R2 | ecosystem: Host-associated > Plants > Phyllosphere > Stem > Wood/Secondary xylem | place... | reverse complement strand
ACTCCCTGTATTTCATCTCAAGTCTAGCCGCCATACCACAACATCACTAAAGAGCGCATGACTGTCTGTGCATTTGAATGCACTGTATTTTCAAGAAATACATATGTTCCAACTTCCTTCCTTCTTTCAACAAGTCTCTTAGATACATCATCTATGAGAAAAGCAATCTGTATCCATCTGCCTCTTGAGCCATCTCCTCCATGCTTCTGTCCCTCCTTTCCTCGTCTAAATCCAGCTTCCTCTTTAATTCCTTTTCACTCTCGTCTATCTGTATGACACCCACACAATCATTTGTTACACTCCAATTGATGCATGGACCATAAAGATCAGGTAGCAAGCACAAACAGTGTAGGGTATACGTATTCTATAACTTACTGCATCATAGATCTCATCATTCTTCTCAAAGTCACCATCTTTTCTTGGGATGATGTGAACATGAACATGGGGCACACTCTGTCCTGCCCGCGGCCCATCCTAAAACACCAATGAACTTCAACTGGTTAGTCTTCAAACACCCAGAGCATGCATTAATTACCTAGTGGCTCTGATAACAAGCAAAGCAAATACACTCATTCTAACCAAATAAATAAATAAATAAAATAAGAGATAGTGTGAGTTTACTAGGAACTATCTTACTTGGATGGTAAATGTGAGAGATGTTGCCATGTAAAAACTCTCAAGCTGCCTGCCAACCTTCTTTGCCGTGAGCCATAAATCACTGGTCTCATCAGCACTGAGATCAATAAAGCGCTTCACTTCACGCCTTGGACAGACAAGCACATGTACAAAATGTAAAGGCAACAAAATAGAACACTCAACTACGCGTATCATTCATGATATATTGATTCAAACTATACAGACATCAAGAAACTCGATCAACAATCTTAAGAGCATATTACCTTGCATGAAATGACTGCAGCACGTGAGATATTATCAGCTATGCCATGTTTTCTTACAATGTCATTGTATAAATGCTGGAGACATATGCAAATTGCAAGTGCTTTTAATCTTCTGGGCCTAATGGTACCAACGGGATGCTCTTCAGTCAACTCACTTGTGTAAGGTTGTCGAACTCTATTATTTTCTTTAGGTTGTGTGCTTCATGTCCAATTCTTAAATGCTTAAAAGGACCACCATTAGAACCCAAGCCAGGCCAAGGTAAATGGTATTTTGAAACATAAACTAAGCTGGAGAATGAATACACTGATTGCCAGTAAGCAGATAATTCATGAAGTTTTCAAAACCCCAGACTGCATGCACACAATGTTACTGTGATTTGCATGCATGTACTCAGAAAGGTTTTCCTGCTATTCAAGCTTTTTGACTTGTAGTATAGGAGCATAATTGCATATCTATGTCCACAAATTCATCAATGCACCAAGCAAATAATAACACATTGAATTAATTCAGCTCTGCCTGTTTCTCAAACAGTTCACCCAAGAGAATTTCAATGAGACAACAGATGCTGTTCAGATAGATCTCAAAAGTCATTCAGACTTTTGACAGAAAAGGATATGACCTGCAGAGGAAAAGGGACATAAATAAGAACGAGAAGATAGGTAGGTAGAGCTAGCAAGAATACAGAAAAGTAAAATAAATCTAATAGAGCATGCGCAATTGTGCACATTTGATGGATCTCTATTTGTTTACTGGTGCGACTTTTTCCAACCATTACTAGTAGGTGGATTTGGATTTTTAATAGCTTCCTTGTTCAGTTAGATGATTAGTAACACAGCTTCTGGTTATGCTAATGTTCAACTTGCTGTAGTTTGTGAAAAAAGATATAAGATGATTTTTCTCCGACTACGATGTGAGTAAAGAAATTCAAGGAAAGCAGAACATAAGAGAACATGTTGCCTTTAACAGTTTGTAGTGACTCTAGTTGCTTTTGGTTGAGAACTGAGGATGTGTGGAATTAAGAATTTAACCTCCAGGGAGGGATTTTGTTATATCTATCTACTATGAACTCAATTCTTCTTTGGAAAGTGAACAAGTGAACTTTGTAGAAGCTCCCAGTCTTCCGTTTTTCAGTTCTTAGTTTTCATTGCATGTGAATGATAAAGTTTTAATTTTGTAAGGGAAAAGAATAATTCTTCATTTATATCTGTCTTGATTTTAAATAAAACCACATCAAAATTGTTATCTGGACTCAAGAAAAATGAAAAATCACTATCACAGATTCTCGGTGATACATTGTAAGCAACATAAATTAATCTCAAAAGAAAATCGGATTGCAATCTTAGTCTTGATAAAAAGCAAGCCACTAGTACAGATATGTGATACATAATAAATCCTACAATGAAATGCAATCAGCACATCTGCGAATATTGGATAAGAAGAAACTAGTACAGAAATGCAATACACCCTAAAGAATCGAGTATCGATTAACACATAAGAAGAAACAGAATTTTTAAAAAAGTTACCGACTTCATGGTTCAATCACCCTAAATTACAAATATTGGATAACCAAAAATTGCAAAAATTTCCTATCTGCGAAGTTTGGAGAAAGTGCATTATCCCAAAAGATTAGTAACTGACTCCTCAATCAATTAACCGAAAATTTGCTTTCTTGAGGTTGACTCATAACTACCATTAAACCACAGAGAAAAGGGAAGGAAACAATTAGTTTAGTTATCAACTAAACTCACTCAGGAATGCAGTTTTGGCTCGTTAATGTACAAATATTATACCACAAGATTTTAGCTATTAGAACCTTATGAAATACTATAGCTTGTATTTGTTTGAAGTTATCACTTTATTAAGATTTTCATTGATCATAGACAACTTATCAGCTAAGTGAAAATAGTAGGCATAATAACACAGAAGCTCTAAGGTGTATTTAGAAGTACAAACCAAGACGAACGGGACGGAGGTTGACCGTAGCATAAGAAAGATTGGTGGAGTAAAAGACTTGTTTTGGGTATATTTTGTGAGGCCCGGACTGATAGTACTCCGTCGTCATCGAAGTCGACATCTAATCAGGGATCATTTAGGATCATTATCATCATAGTAAGAAGAAGAGAAGACAGCTTTTCTTCGTTTACCTTGGTGGTGGAAATGGGCCGGAATCCTTTTGACTTTTTGAGGAATAACTACGATGAGGACGAAGAAGAAGACGGCAGCTGTCAATACTAATGCTATGCGCCTCGTTTACCATTCTTTGACTCTTGAGAGAGGCTTCTGATTCGTTTTTAAAAACCAAGTGGGCCTCTGTCGGATTGGTCGCAAGTTAGCAACACGTTGCGAGTTCGAACAGGGAGTCTCAACCTTCTCATTCACAAGGGCTGATGTGGCCATGTTAGTCCCTCAACTTCTTTTGATGCAAGAGAATGGTCTGTGTAAGAGTTGATTAAAAAGAAATTTAGTCTTGATACATTAAAAAATAAAAACATAGAAATGGGACCCAATTGTAAAGGTTATGTTTTAGGAGTTGTATCGAAAATTATGATGATAGTTGAGGGACTAAAATGAGAAAAGGGGATTGTATATAGATAAGCCAGATAAGGTTGTCTGATACCGGCTTCTTTTTGGTTCGGCCTACCCACTTTTTTCTCATAGTTTTGCTTCCAAAGCACCACAACTGTTGTACAAGCAGGTGAAGGAGGAGAAAGAAAATGTTAAGCCTAGCAGTGGGGTCATCAGTTGCTGCAATGAACAAGGTTTCCATACATTATACTGTGAATTATGGTAATGGTAGTGGGAAATCCACAGCCACACAGTTTGGCTTTATCAAGGGATCACAGCAACCACCATCTCTCCTTTCCGCTACTACCAATATTTCCTCCTCCTTTAAGACTGCCGTTGCCGCTGTTGATTCCAACGATCTCACTTCCTCTCCCACTCCTCCTGACAAGGTTCTTCAATTTCTTTCTCTTTTTCTTTTCTACCTCTGCTTACTCCACTACTAATTTACATGTTATATTAAGATGTTATTTATTGATAGAATGCCTAGTAATTCCTTTTCTTTTACAATGCCAATTGATCAATACTGTGAAAATTGTCACTTCATCATCATTTTCCTACAAATTACAAACTCCCATGTTGCTGTTTACTCCAATAAATCATGCATGTATAATTGGCAACACAACTAGGAAATTCCCAGTTCCTCCTATAAAGAAAACCCCCATTTTTGGATCCTACTTGGAAGGCATCAGAAACCTATACATGCTCAGAGAATGTATTTGCAATTTTATTTTTATTTTTTTGGCATGAAGCAGTCCCAAAACTTTACCTCTTTCTTGTTGCATTACAGCAAGAAGCCAACAAGTACTACTTTGTTGTTGCCAATGCAAAATTCATGCTGGATGAAGAGGAGCACTTCAAGGAGCTCTTGTTTGAGCGCCTTCGTAACTATGGAGAGCGTAATAAGGAGCAGGACTTTTGGCTTGTGATTGAGCCCAAGTTCTTGGACAAATTCCCTAACATCACCAAAAGACTGAAGAGACCCGCTGTTGCTCTAGTCTCAACTAATGGCACATGGATGACGTAAGAACATTCTTCCACCCTTCCTCGTTTGGACTACAAGTTCTGATAATTCCTTGTTTCTGTGTATGCTTCCTAGCTTATACTTCGCATTTGATATATTTATTTTAATTTTTATAACTACCTAGGGAAGAGCCTTCACCAGAGTTATTCTAAAACTTCAAGACATAGATGATAATGTTTAGGCCTTGGAGGATTGAATGCTGTGGTTTATCATTTGGTGGGCGCAAGCCACAATCTTATTCAGTTTTTCAGTATGTCTAACAATATTCCCTATGCTGCCTTCTTGGTTGCAAGACAAACTATGGTGTTATGATGACTTGTTTATTCATAATATGTGTAGCAATTGACAAAAGCATAATTTCACTTGCCTATTATGCCAACCACGCTCACACATTTTCAAAGTCTGCTCATCAGCCTAGTGAATTGAACAAGACTCATGAATCAAGCTCTTAAAAACAGAGTTGTCTAGGCTTGTACTTAGCTAGAGCATGCCTACCTTGGCTCTGACACTCCTTATCCTGGAAATTATTGGGATTTCCTTTTTTATGACAATTTTGCACTTCTCCTGTTTGTTTGTTTGGTGAGGTGCAAGGGGATGCTTACTAAAGAGCCTTGTTGCCTATCTGTTCATCACATATGCAGTATGTTAAAAATCATCTTCATTCCTCTAGAAAGATAAGATTCTTATGTGTGCTTGTGTGGTGTGTCCTTGGGCTTATCTCTCTTGCTCCTCATGGATGTGGCTTCCCATTTTGTGGTTCGGCAGGTTTATGAAATTAAGGTTGGACCGTGTTCTATCTGATAGCTATGAAGCTGACACTCTAGAAGAAGCATTAGCCTCGAATCCTACCACTATAGAGTTTGAGAAGCCAGAAAACTGGGTGGCACCATATCCAAAGTATGAATATGGATGGTGGGAGGCCTTCTTGCCTGCTGAATCAACAGAATCAAAAGTATAGAACATTTTGCATAGTTGGTTTTCTTCCGTCTTACCAAGAAGGATTTTCATTGTATCTTAGATAATAGCACCCTTAGCTGCTGGAATCTGCATGCAGCTTTATGAGTTGGTAAGATGGTCAAACTTGTTAAGAGCCTTGTATGTTTGAAAGATTTTGTAACTTGATATCTATAATTCAGCAAAGAAGTGTCTTTAAAATAGCACTGTGAGCAATCCAATCTGGTACAATAACCTATTCAAATATGAGGCTGTTCTTTTTTGCACTTTGTTTAAACCAGCCATGGCATTACATTGCTCCTTTGTTTTGAAGATGATAAATGGTTTCCTTTCTCTGTACCATGTACTCCCAGGAAATCTAAGCTTGCCTCTCACAAATGGTAAAACAGAGAAAAACTACTAACCACTGCAATATGCTTATTCTTAATGCTGCTTATGATGCTTCTCGGAACCAAAGATTGGGAGCTTTTGCAGAACATTTTCATTCAAGACAGCAGACTGCTTCTTCACTTCAAGCCACAACTTCTCCGCATAAATGTCCACAGCATCTTCATTTTTCTCATACAGCATTGGCGCTGTCATTAGCATTACAAACACTACACGAACCATGTAACACTGTATCAGAACTTAAGCAATGGAAAATAAAATACCAATGAGACGAAGCCCAATCATGCCATGGATTTACTTAGAAAACAAAAGGCATTAGAAGAGATTAAACAGAAGCTCACATAGGTATAACAAAGTCAAAAAACTGAACCAGCTTCCTATAACAGAGAGAACCCACAGAACCGCAATCACCTGCAAATCAAATTGCACATCATGGTTAGAAAAGTTGCATTTTAATGTGCTGCAAATTGCAAAGCCTTTGAGTGAATGAAAAGGTACCTTAAGAAACTTCTTCAAATCCTTCCCAGAAGCTACATCCTGGAAGGATGTAAATGCGTGGTTGATGATGCCCCTAAGCAAAAGAAGGAAATTCACAAACAGTTCATCCGGCAGGGTTACCTCGGGGAGTTTTGGGGGCGACCTGCATCATCAAATAGAAACAAGTTTGATAACTACACTCTTCCCTAAAATTACAACAGAAATCCCTTATGCACGATCCTGGCAGTAATTTTCCTATTACCACTAAAATGTCGAGAAAACCAATAAAGATACTACAAGGATGAGGCGCGGTGTTGAGGAAAATATAAGTGGTCGAAATAAGAGGAACTCACACATTGATGTAGGAGGCTAAATTGGACCACAGGAAGACCGCTGTCGATGACAGAATAAGAAAGTGGCAAACCAAAGCAAGTAAGTGATAACCTATGCACTCAAACAGAAACCATGTGACTGTGACACCGGCAAAAATGCGTGTTGAGATCTGCGTGTTTCGCCACAGTATGATATTGGCATCTGAACACAAAGAGATACACACAATCAACTACGAACGAGGAGATGAGGAAACCAAAAATGGATGTAAACACGGTTGATTCTTACGTTTTTCACCGCCAAGAACCAAGTGAAGAGGCTTCTGGCGTCCAAAGAGGTGATTCTTATGGGTCGAATGCAGCATGATGTACTCATCAATCTCAGTTTCAGAAGACGAGTCAAATTTCTCATTGTTATCATGGTCCTCGATCTCTTTGAGCAACTGTGAATCAAACCGATCCATTGGATCTTCCATCACAACTTCCTTTCCTGAGAGTTTAGTTTAGGAATAGGGACGGATGGTCCTGGTTGTCTTAAGTCTCTGCATGTTTTCAACATGAAACTGAAATATTCAACAAGGGAAGACGAAAGGGGCGCTAGATGACCCCCTGAAACTCGCAACTGGGGAATGGCTGCACTATTTTTACCATACCATGCGCTGGCTTGCATTTCCTGAGCTTCTAATTTTAGTAGTTCAGCCTACCATTAATTGCTATGCACGGATATCCTTAATTGGAAGATCATCTAATTTTATAAATATTTATCTTTATTAATAAAACAAGGTGCGGGCTATTTTTATTTTATTTGTGCAGCATGATTAATCACAATAATAAGGGGCAACACCGTCCGTTGAAGCAGGATGGAGAGGTATATATTATTCATCATAGATAACAGGCATATACACCAGGTGCCAAGTGCAAAGGAATGGGACACGAGCAATGTGATTAAGTAAAATTGCAGCAACACTCATCATCATATATATAGTTTCTCTTGAAAGTTGAAGCAGGAGGAAGCCGATTCTCACTGCTTATATAGGTTTGCTGATCACAACGTCTTTATCAAGAGATCAACTCCACGTTCTGGCTCTATGACCAACCTAAGAGCGGGCGAGTGAATGTATTTGGGTGAGAGGGAGAGAGAGAATTGTGACAGAATGAGAGCTATCAGTATCTTGAGTTCAGCAATAGCCAAGTTCTGTCCAAGACACATCCGAGGCCCAACACCAAATGGCATGTATAGGTGTGGGAGCTTGCTAGCACCTGTTATGCCTTTTGCAAATCTATCTGGGTTGAACCTGTATGCATCCGGTCCCCACACTTCAGGATCAGTATGCAGTGTCAGCACCATTGTCCACACATTCACACCCTTGGGAACGGTAATGCCCCCAAATTTCATCTCCTTAAAGGCCTCCCTTGACACCACCGCCACTGGTGGATAAAGTCGCAACGATTCATGAATCACCATATTTAGCTGCATAGCAAAAGAATTTCTTATATTTTTCAAGTGTTCCTTGAAGCTTATATGCTTGGACTTTGCATTATATATTTGGAATGTAATTTTTAAATGGCCTCAAATTGCTAATAAATCTTGTAATGAAACACTAGTGATTGTGATACCTGTTTCATCTTGCGAAGCATATCTGCGTCTGGAAGACAACCTGATCCACAGACTTCAAGAACTTCTGCACGGACACGATCCTGCCATTCTTGATTTGCAGCCAACAGCATGAGGCACCATGTGGCAGAAACTGCTGTAGTCTCATACCCTGCCAAGTATATATTCTTGCAGTTATCAACAATGAACCGGTCCATTGCATCCTGTCCCAGGTTGCTAGTTTTGGCACTCTCAAGGACCATTTGCAAGAGATCCTTCTCATGTGCAGTTTCCTTTCTCTCTTTGACTATTTCGAGTATCAAATTGCGGACGTCTTTCTCTAACACCCATGCTTCTCTATTGTTCGTGGTGGGAATATATCTGTAACAACCGATCACCAATACATTGCTAATTTTGTTTAGAAAAAGATATCAAAGCGAAGTCATATAGGTCTTTAAATCTCAAGAAACGGCTAATTTACCTCATGCCAGGAATTCCAGTGGATAGACTTTTCTTGGACATAGCCTCCTGAAGAGCTCTTAGTCTCGAGAAAATTTCTGCTCCTTCGGAATAATTGCTCCCAAAACAGGCTCTTGAGATGACATCTCCGGAGAAGCTTCTCATACCCTCGTCAATTTTGATCTCTGCTACTCCACCCTCTTTATCAATTCTACTCTTCCATGAGTTTAGCAGCACAGTGGTGGATTCAATTATCAAGCTCATCATTCCCTGTAGGCCAAGATTTGATCTATCACTCCATGTTTGCAAGAGGTATCTAATAAAACGAGATTTCTTGCGAGTAAACAAGATATATGGGGCAAACGATTTTACCTTAACCTTGTCACCGTATAATTCAGGGGCGATGATTTTCCTCTGATGGGCCCAAACTTTCCCATTTGAAGTCAGAATGCCCTGACCAAGCAAAGAACCGAGTTCTTTCTGCTGATATGAAGGCTTCCCAAATTCTAATGATGTGCATGTACTAATTTCTCTCACCACATCAGCCCGGCTCACGTATAATATTTGTGTGTTGCCCAACGAAAATACAAATACTGGACCTGTACTTACAGATTACATAACATTAATTAGAATTAGGAGGACGAATTGTACAAATGAAGAGTTGATAGACATGGGTGGGGAGTATGAACGTATAAATATGTGCTTAAGTATATGGTGTTGAAAAGTGTTATTTGGCTATAGTACCATATTGCTTCCTCCATTGCTCAAAAAATGGAAAGAGGGTAGCAGCACAGTTGTGGAAAACCGGTGGTTCATTTGTAGAAGCCTTTACTGTTGTGGATTGAGACTTCCTGATCTCGCTTATGTTTCCAAGCAGCAGGGATGGACTTGGTCCCCTAATGCCTTGCTTCCTTAGTACAGAACGAAGCCTTTCTGGTTTTAGCACCAGCCCAGAATACAAAAGCTCTAGCAATCCAAGAAAGGTTATCACTACTGCAAGTGAAATGAGTAACACAAGTTCCATATCAACAGGGGTTTACCTTTCCTAGGATTTAATCTAGTGTCTTAGCACTCTTTCTCACGTACGTTTGCTAACACAGGCAAAAAGATTACCACTAGCTAGGGGGCTTATGGATGTTAGCGATTACCTCCAAGCCACCTTATATAGAGTTCACAGTATAGGAAATTTCGTCGTAAAGAGAAACAGAACGTGTCAGATATACATGCAACAGAAACAGCATATCATGACGGTCAATTCATCCAGGAAAAAGAGTGATATCATGAGTCATGGCTAGGGTCAAGGTGTTCTCGAGTAAATCACTTCTTCAATGTAAAATGGAGGTCATTAATAGAACAAATTCTTGAAAGTTTTCAGTGATAATTTACAATATATATATATATATAAAGAAGGTAAAGGTCAAGCACGAGGAGACTTTACTGGTACTAAAGAGACGGACGAGTTTATACCTGTATGGTAAACGGTTCGCACACATACAAATCTTAATTTTGGGAAACAAAAATAGAGCTTCTATAATGGATTAGAGAAATGGGAAAACTCTTTTTTTTTCTATTTTTATTGGAGTTGCGTGGTGTCTTCTCTTTTTGTTTTTAGAAAAGTTGCATGAAGTCTTCGTCCACCTCTCAAATCATTTTCTTCACGGGATGGCCGCGCTACTGTTTAAACAACAAGGAATTAGCTAGAACAGCAAAGACACGCTGGTAGTTAACAGAGGTCAAGAATGGCCAGGGCTCATTTTCTCATCAATGTTTGGCATCCGTGGACTGTCCTGCCATTATCATGCAAAAGGAACAAAAATTATGAGAATGATTCGTCGTTCGCATCTTATTCCTCCAATGTATAGTTGCATGATGACCTAACCAAACCAAACCACCCCGGTTTATTGTTACTTCACCCTTCCAAGAAAGCACCGCAAGTGGAGAAAAAACTATCCAAGTCCTGGCACATGAATTTAGAAAATTTCCCCTTTTTCTACTATTACCAAAAGCGTGGGATTTGGATGCCCGTAATAGATGTCTAGAGATCCTAATTGAGTTTAACTTAATTAATTCAGTTAAGAGTCACCTCACAGCTAGATGGTTGTTAGGTCAAAGATGGTCTCGTGAATAATATCCATCAAATATTTCTTCAAAAGAAAGAAAGCAGCTGCCACACTGAAATTACGAGTAAGAATCCACGAAGTTCCTACTGCACTTCCTTGAGGTTTAATTTTTATCATGAAACACGAGCAGCAGCAAGCAAGCAAGCATATACGCATCTCTGGTCTTCGTTGAGTTTGCTTTCACGCTTGTGAAGGCTTTAGATGGTCAGGGTCTTCGTTGAGTTTGCTTTCACACTTGTGACCCTCTCCTTCCTTGCAAGCGATCTCCTGATTAATCTTCCTCGGGGGATTAATTAAATTTCTAGGTAGTCTCCGGGCTATAATAATATTACACCGAGCTGTTTTAATTATTAATAGTAATAGGGTCAATATCAATTTTTTATAATGAGAATATTTTAAGTGTTGTACATCTAATATTTATGTCAGACTCAAATGATTTGAGTTTGACAATCATGCTAAACCCAAAAAACCTAAACAATTTGGATCTGATAGTCATGTATGTTCAATCGACTTAAATTTAGCAATAATGTCAGACTCAATCGCCTTGAATCTAGTAGTCATACCAGACCAAAGATCCTAGGGTCTAACAGTCTTGCTAGATTCAAGCGACTTAGGTCTTATTTAACTGTCAAACCCATGTAGGCAAACATGTTAAACCCACATTACCTGTGTCTGGCACCCAAGTAATTTGGCTCTTGCTTGTTTGTCAGACCTAAGTAAACGTGAGTCCAACGCAGCTTTTGGAATTTAAAAATAACAAAACAATGATTATAAAAAATTACACAAAAACTAGTGTGAAACAACAAAAATATCCTCGTATACAAAGCTTCTTTTTTTTCTTTTCCAAAGCTAAAAATGTATTTTTACTATTTAACAGTTTGTGAAGAGTCAAAGAACTCTTAGGCAACAAGTCTAATATTTTTAACCTTGAGGGTAGAGTCATATTTTTATTATGCAAATAATCGTGAAAAGACTATCATACCCCCGTTGAAACGTTTAATGATCAATGAGCCTATGAAAAATATTGAAATACCCCCACAACCAAGGTTTCAATTTTTTCAACCAAATGGCAAAATGATAGTTTAACTTTTGTGAAAAAACAATATTGGCCTCATCTCAAGCATTTGGAGCTTGGAAAATCCACTATGCAAGTATATAGTAGACTGTGTCTTGATCCATAGTACACTTGCACAGGGTTTTCAGACCCAAGCGTTTGGGTCTAGCACCAAACATGGTTGCCAAAACCAAAGCGTTTGGGTTTGGTATGGTTGTCAGACCCAAGGCTTTTGGTCTTGGAATGGTTGTCAGACTCAAGTAGATTAGGTTTGGTATGTTTGTCAAACCCAAGACATTTGTGCATGACGTGGTTACCAGACCCAAGGCGTTTGGGCCTAGCGTAGTTGTCAAACCCAGGCGCGGGTCTAACATTGTTTTTGGCCTGACCTAGCATGGGTCAACCCAAGAAAATTTTTTAAAAAAATATTTGAGGTGTTAATATTTCATATGAGAAAATTAAGAAATAATACATGTGGATATAGGCTAAAAGACTATTTCAAAAGGTTTTTTTTATCCCACATTGAAAACATATTATCTTATCCTATTAAATTGAATTATTTAAACCAAAAAGATTTTTTATCTCACATTAAAAAAACACAATTTTTTTTCTTATGAACATAGAATATATATATATATATATGGGCTTCAAATCTCACTTTGAAAAATAAAACATTCTTCTAGTATTTATACAGTGAACTTTGATATGGGTTAGTAACCAACTGAAAAAGATGAAAAAGAAAGGGTCTCTAACAAGGGGAAAAAACACATTTCAGAAAAAAAAAAAAAAGTCTTTATCGGGTTCTGCTGGGTCACTCGAGTCCCGAGTTGACCTGTCGTGTTAGAGCAGGTCTGGTAAATATGCTTAAACAGCAAAAAACGAGCTTAAGAGCGCTAATTATAATTTTTCCCTTTTTTTCTAGTTTAATAAAATCAATTAATTGATCCTTAATATTTCAAAATATAGATTTAGGTTTGTTTTTGCACTATTATTTTTAAATTTTATTTTTCACCCAAGCGTTTGGGTTTGGTAACCATGCCAGATCCATGCACCTTTTTTTAAATGCCAGACCTAAAACGCTTGGGATCTGGCAGCCATGTTAGATCTAAACATGATTGACGGACCCAAGTAGCTTGGATCTTGCATAGGTGTAAGACCAAAGTCATCTGGCCCTGGAATGGCTGTCAAACCCAAGTATCTTGGATCTGGCGTGGTTGTTATACTCAGGCGTTGGTCTGGCATTGTTGTCACAGGCATCCCTAAAATTCACTCAATTTTTTTTATTAATCTCTAATTTTAGTGAAGAAAGCATCTACAAAATTACACAAATTAAGATGGTTAAAAGGACAATAAGTCTTTTACATATTGTCGCACCTGACATCGCGGCGGCCCTAAAAATATTTCTCGAATTATGGAAAAAGAACAGATTTATGGCATCTTGTTCTTTTAGAAAAAATGTCTTGTTTAAGAAGTCGCCACCTAGTATTATGGTCACTAGGAACCTTAACTGATCAACAGAGGTTCTATGGTACGGGATTGGTTACGTAAAAGGGAAGATATTATCACCCCTTAAACGTTCTGCCTGAGGTAGACTGCATTGCTGATTTTGTCTTAAATTACTAAATATTTATTGGTTTATGCTCTGATGGTTTATTTGCAATATTCCTGACTCTGGTGCCAGTGAATATTCAACAACTAATAATTCCAACTCTGACGTTGGTAAATATTACGTAGCTATAAAATAAATTTGGATCAATATTTTTATTCCTGACTCTGGCGTCTGTGAATAAACAAATAAATTTATTTTTACACATGCACATTTTTTTTTATTTTTCTAGCTAAATAAAATAAAATATAATGAATAAAAATAATATAAATTTAAACCGGTATTTTTATTCCTAACTCTGGTGTCAGTGAATAAACCAATAAATATATATTATTTTTATTTATGAATACACATTTTTTCTATTTTTTATTTTTATTTTTTTCTATTTTTTTATTTTTTATTATTTATGTTTTTGAGGGCTGGGCCTAGCTCAGCCCATATGGGGGCTGGGCTAGACCCAGCCGGCCCGGCCCGGCCCGGTCACTGGCCCAAGCCAGTGACCCGGCTGGCCAACATAAAGCACGCGTGAATTAAATCACGCATGCATGTGCAGGTAAAGGGAGTGAATTAAATGAAAAGTGGGGGAAGTGAAGCTTACTTACCTGGTTCTGAAAAAAATCAAAAGCAGTAGCAACGATGGTGCTGGTCACGGTGGCCTTCCTCTGCTTAGGTTCTTCCCTTCTGCTTTCCTTTGCTGCCTTGCCCACTGCCTTTTCTTTTTTTTTTTTTCTGCGTTCCTCTGTTTTCTCAGTTCTTGAGATGAAGGAATTAAAAAGATGACGATGTCGGTTCTCTCGGGTGATTCTTCCTTTTCTGCTTGTTTTTTTTTCTTTATTTTCTTGCTCTGTTTTATTCTGTGTTATGCTTGAATTCTGGGACTAAACCAAAGCTGAGTTTAGTCCTCTGTTTCCTTTCTTTGGTGTTCGTTTTCTCCCCCCTGAGTCTGCTTCATTTCCTCTGCTATGTCTCTGTGCGTTTGGTGTGTTGAGCCTGTGCTCTGGGAGAGGGGAAATTGGAATCCCCTAAGCTGGAGTTTCGAAGGAGGGCCAGCAATCTCTTCGGCCTGTTTCAGCGTTTCTTCCTTTTTTATTTCTGCTTGTTTATTTCTGGTCCCCCTCTATTCCAGGCTCTCTTTTTTTCCTTTCGTTTCTGTGATTCCCCCCCTTCCGTGGTTTTTCTTTCTTGTTTGTGTCTCTGCCCAGTCTTCTCCGTTCAAGACAAAGACAATGGTGGTAAAAGCACGAGGATTTGCTGCTGGTTGAGGGACCAAAATTTTCCCCGGTTCTGTCTCTCTTCCTCCTCCCCGGTTCTGTCGTTTTCTTTCCCCTGTGTTTCCTCCCCTCCTCGCGCTCTCTCATCTTCTCTGGCTTTATAGCCAGAGAATACCAACCATTTGAAACGGCTTCAAAGCCATTACTGCCAGAAACGGCTCCTGAGGAAGAAGGCGATGAACAGCTTCTTAAAACGGTGCCGTTTGTGCGATGGAAATGACCATTTTCAATCTGGTCACTGCATTTCTGAAATCGTGCAATCAAGCCCCTTTCTAAATTATAATTGGACCCCTGTATTTCGGTGCTTTTTACAAGCTAATCCTTGAACTTTAATTTGTTGCAATTTTGCCCCCAATTAACCCCAAACTTTGCTATTTGTTCAATTAAGTCCCTGATTTCATTAATTTAACTAAATCCAAGTCCAATTAAGTCTCAAAACTTATCAATTCTTCAATTAAAACCCTGATTTGATTAATTAAATTAATTCCAAGCTTAATTAAGTCTCAAAACTTATCCATTCTTCAATTAAACCCTTGACTTGATTAATTAAATTAATTCCAAGCTTAATTAGATTAATTTCAAAGTTTAATTAAACCCCAGAATTTCCAATCATATTGCCCTTAACCCAAATTTTAATTTATTCTTCATTTATTTCATTTTACTTGTTTTTTCATCATTATTATTTTTTTATCATCATTTTTTTATCCTTTTCAATAAATAAAATAATAATTAACATTAAAATTAAAATGGTCAAAAATTGGGTTATGACATATATACAATATTTTCTTTTCCTATAACATAATGTATCAATTCAAAAGTTTCTCTTATGATCATATATTTCTAATTTTCATATATACTAATAGTTATAATGTAAAATAAATTCTTCTTATAACAAACTTTAACAATTAGATCATGCAATAATATTTTAAATTTAAAAAAAACATGAACCCTTTAAAAAACTGTCCACCACTTGGATGGAAACATAAAATTAATATTTTCATCCACAATACATACAAAAAAAAAAGTTTATTTTTTAAGACTTGAAATAAATCACTTAGAACTCAATATTTTTTATTATTTTTTCCTCTTCAAATATAATAAATTTATAAAATAAGTTGCACAAACAAAAAAGAGTTTACAGTTAAGTTTTATTATATATGAATAAAAAATCTTACTTTAATGAGCCAGTGTTTATTTTTGCAATCCAGTCATGCTTTTGAGAAATTTTAAATATTTTAACTCATGGGCGTGGGTTTGGCATGATTGTTAAACCCAGACACATGGGTTTGGCATGGTTGCCAAGCCCAAGGTGTTTGGGTCTAGCAACTATATTAGATCCAAGTTTTTTGGATCTGACAACCATGATTGATTTGACAAACAATAAACAAATAGGACAAATATGCACTTTAATTTTTAGAAGAGAGAAAGGAAAGAAAAAATACAAACAATCGATTATTGGCGGTAATCCAACCATTATTTATCTACAAATATCATACCATGGGGAAAAAGTCATGGTTGCACATCCAGTAAGATAGTGAATGGATAGATTTATCCACCAAGAAGCACCACACACATCTCTTTAATGGTGTGGATGTCATTCTTTTGCTGGAGAAAAAAAAGAAACGTTTTATGAAAATATAAGAAATTAAAATAAAACTATTATTATAATTTATAATAAAATAATTTCTTTATCTACCATAATTTTCCTAACAATTTAGCTTTTACCATAATGATAGAACGATAGAGGGACTGATACTTTTTGTAACAGTTAAGCCTAAGACGCTTGCAAGGGCCTTGTCTAGCTAGTAGCCTCACCTCACATGTAGATTGCAGTTTATTTTTTTTTTCTTTACCTTCTAATTTGTGTTTTGCCAAAAGCCATTATCCTTTTTTTGTGGTGATGCCAAACTTTGTTCTCTCTCTTTATCCGGAGTAAGAACTAAGACCCTGTTTGTTTGCTAGAAAGTAGTTTTTTTTTTAAAGTAAATTCCAGGAAAGTGAATTATTTTCTGATGTTTGGTAGTGAAATGAAAAATATATTAGAAAACACTTTCCAGTGTTTGGTTATGCCATGGAAAATGAGCTGGAAAATAATTTATTAATGTTTTATTTTTTTCAAGTTTATTAAAATAATGAAAAACAAATTTTACAAATTAAAAAGTTGAATGGAAATGAAATTGAAAAAAATAATAATTTCATAAATTATCTCAAATAAAATAAATAATAATTAAAATAATAAAGATCAAATCTAAAAAATAAAAAAATTGAAAGATGAAGAAATTAAAATAATAATAATTAACATTTCATAAATTATTTCAAATAAAATAAGTAACAATCAAAAGAATGAGAATCAAATTTGATAGATAAAGAATTTCAATTAAAAAATGATAAGGAAAAAGCAAATAGCAATTATAAAATTAAGGATCAAAATTTTATATAAAAATTAAATTCTAAGGGATGAAATTGAAAAACAAATATTCAAAACAATATATATATATAGCAATTAAAAGTTTGAGGACCAAATTTGATATAATCAGCAAATAATATGACAAATCTAAATTTTTTACAACTTCCAGAAAGTGTTTTCCCTTCAAAATAAAAGAAAAATACTTTCTTGAAAACTAAGCTAAATTTTTCTTGACCGGAAAATGTTTTTCGTTGACCAACTTTTCTAATAACAAATAAATATAATAAAATTTAAAAGATAATTTCCAAAAAATAAACACATTTTAAGAGCCATGGGAGATTGAAATGAGCAATTTTACCTTAGAATATGCCAGACTTTTCTCTTATTGGTGTGAACCGTAAAGAAGAAGTTACGCCCGCCTTAAATGGTTCGTTTGGAGAAGTCCAAATATAGATTGATCAAGAAATATTGCTCCCATGCCTTTTGGTTTTTGTGTTTGTGTTATTCTTTACGATAAACGGTTCCAAGGTTCGTCTTTAAATTTAGCTTTTCTATCTCTCCTCTTGTGCTAAAATAGCATGGTTCATGCACAGCTCGGCTGGCCAAGGGCCTGCAGATTGCAAATAATAGTATGGGTAACCTTCAACTCGTTGCACAGTATTTGACCATCCTTGGACGCTTGGCTGGCTCTTGCCCTGCATGATACTGTACAAACCAGAGAGATCTTGAGATCTTCCCTTACACTGGCAAATAAGTTGTTTGATATCCCGACTCATATCTGAGTGCTTCTGTTCTGACAGGTATAATAGCTAAATGTGTTAACCCTTGCTCATGATTTGATTTAGTCAACTCAGATTAGCACTCTTTCAAGACAAGATTTATTTACAAATATATTACAGGTTTCTGTTTTGGTGATTCAAGAATGCAACCCTTGGAGAACGAGTTCTTCTGTTTCAACCTCGACATTCCAGAATCTGTTGGTCTATATAACAGCTCCATTGCCAGCGTCTTCATCGCCAAGGCTATTAGATTTGGACAGTCTGGACAGTCGACGGCGTGGGAAGAGAAAACTTTAGCTTGTAGGTTGTTTTGTTGATACAAGAGAGAATGGGAAATGAGACGGAGGCTAATTAACACTTCAACAACATGTACAATTGCAGGCACCGTTCTTTGCATTGTTCTCGCTCGTTAGAAGTAAACCAACGAAAAATATCGTTTAATCTCTCTCTCACTCAGCTTCAATCTGTAGGCTAGTACAGGCTTCTTCTTTTTTTCCCTGTGATGACAAATATAAATAGCAATACACTTCATTGCAGTGCTTGAGATTGCAAACGATGGTTTGGTGGAAAACGAACTGGCAACTTGCAGGGTTTATTCATTTGGAGATTTCGCCGATTGCCATATAGAGATACCGATGAAATAACTCTCAAGAAAAGAAAGGGTGGTCGTTGTATCATTTGCTTTGTAGACTCTGTTTCTCTACCGTAAAAAGTGAATTCTCTTTGTAGAGTTGTATGCGATGTGCAAACAATGCCTGTACTATGTTCAATTCTATCTTTTTATTATTATTCTTTAGGATGCTTGGTGAAGGTTGTATGATGTGACCAGATAATTAAGGATCGATTCTCTGTTGGATGAAACATATTCACACATGGCCAATTGGTGAGTGAGCTTCACTTTTTAATATGATATTGTGAGTTATGGAGGGGTATAGAAGATAAACATTGTTAATCAGCTTCATCTTCGGTTTCTTCCCGAAATTGAAGCTGAGTCCCACAGGTGACAAAAAAGACCAGAGCTGCATTTCCATGTGCCTCTTTGTCGCCTCGAGTAGCCAGTCAAGCTCCCTCTGCGGTTAGTCCAGCTATCTCTTTGAGTGGTTTCCACACGAACTTTCTCCTGCACATAATTGAGTTTGCAATTATGGAGGTAAATGCAAGCGTACAACATTAAAGTTTGCAGTGTGGAAAAACGGAATGAATAAGAAGCAAATAGGACTAAACAATTGGTGAATTATCAGTGCAAAGCAAAGCTTACCAGTTTCCACATTCAGCAACGACTCTGACGTTAGGGCGGAGTGTTGGCAGCAGAGCAAGAAACTGCAGTTCCGCCTTGGACAAAACCTGTACAGGCGGTATGCAAAAACATGAGTGAATGAAATTTTATTCTATTTGAATGCTTGCCGGCTATACTTTTCTTGGTTCCTCCTAATTGTATCACCCAAAAAACCATAGAAATGTAACTGAAAAGGAAATGCGTTTGGGTAATTTCACATACCTTGGCTTCGATTATCCAAACCACCAGTCCCTTGGCATTAGGGGGCAGGTGTTCAAGTCTGAAATCAACTTCTGGGGGGAAATACCACCTTGCTATGGGTTGCTTCCCTAGATGTGCCTGAAATTAATGCATTCACCGAAAGCATAAGCTATCATGAAATGAATATTGATTGATGGTGGGAGTGCATCCAATGCATAATTACTCACAGGACAAACAGGATGAACTTTGGTGAGGGTGGTCTCAGGATCCCCAAGGCCACGAGCACTGAGGTCAAGGAAGTAGTAGCCCTGGCGGATGAGGCGGTTAAGGTAACGACCCTCGTAGCCTCCTTCGTGAGGGGGGTAAATGGCAAGGGCTTTGTGCTCCTCCACATCTGACAGCCACTGCCCTATATCAAATTTTACCAAATCCCCTCCAATGAAGTCACCTAATCCTATCCCACTACACTTCACCACCAACCCTGCAGTTGGTCTCCTCTTAGATACATTGTTATTATAAATAAATCCCTGGAGCAGCATAACATTTCTGTTTCCTACCATTACACTGATCCTTGGAGAGCAAGAGCGCTGCTGTTTGTGGTGGAGATTGATCGAGGCCGGTGCTCTCCCATGTTGTTGCAGGCTGCAGGTAGATGCCATTCTTTCTCTGCTCTGGAAGACCTTACCAAGTAATTATTAATTGGTGGTGTAGAAGAAGGGAATTCATCATTATGTTAAGATAAACGACAAGGTTTTCAAGAGGCATACAGCTACTAGCTGAGTGAAGCCAAGTGATAGTATGCTGAAGTTGTATGGCAGAGAAACAAGATAAGAAATAAAATCACAAATGGACAGATTTGTAATTTTCTCTTTCTTTTCTTTTTCTAAAGTGAATAAGCAATCTCACGGTGTTTGTGGTTGTGGTGCTCTTT
>Ga0325401_1001388_pt1 | contig 20336 bp, 9 predicted proteins | sample PopdelMetagenome_FD_205666 | JGI IMG/M metagenome (GOLD analysis project Ga0325401, IMG submission 205666) | Populus deltoides microbial communities from Bellville, Georgia, United States - Xylem-PdKOR-R2 | ecosystem: Host-associated > Plants > Phyllosphere > Stem > Wood/Secondary xylem | place... | reverse complement strand
ACATTTTTAAATTATGGGGTAGCTTCTGTTTTTTTTTTTATGTTTTAAAAAGTATATTTTAATTGAAAAAATATTAATTTAATAATTTTTAGTGTTTTTTTATAATTTTGATATGCTAATATTAATAATAATAAAAAATTATTTTAATATATTTTTAGATAAAAGTTACTTTTAAAAATCATCTTATATTAAAATACCGAACACATGCATTTATTAATATGGGCTTTTCTTGCCTTTTCTTTTAATCTTGTTTTTCAAGTGTTCAAATTTCTTTGAATCTTGTATTTCAAGTGTTCAAGTTTTTTTCAAACACAAAGTATTCAAAAGTTCAAATTCAAGACTTTTTTAAACACACTCAAGTATTTAATATGATCAAGAATGAGGTTTTTTTATTGTTAGAATAATAGGTAATCATACATTCACTTCAATATTCCCTTCTTTAGAGTTTACGAAATTGATGGTTGATGATAGAAAGCCTTACACCTGCAAAACAATCCATTTTAATAGGATTTAGGGGCCCATTCGATGATAAAATCAATAACTTTTTAATGAGAGGATGCAATAAATGAGAGAATAAACTTTTAATTATAAGAAAGTTCCTAATTATGTATCATAAATGCTCTGAAAATAAGAGTATGAATATTTTAAGTAATAGGAAAAGTGTGAGTCATTTACTTGGATGGTTCAGGTGATATATATAATCTCTAAACTTTGTCACGTTACTTAAATGAAGGGGTTGAAATGTCATCTTCTCACGATAACATTAATGAGAGATAAATATTCTTTACACAACATTAATGAGAGATAAATATCTCTTACACAATATTAATATTGATAGAAATATGGTAGGCCCTTAGAAGACTTTTATATATTTAGATATATAAAGAGATGATCATTATTTATTTTTAATATTTTATGTTAAAAGACATAAGAATAAACAAACAAATCATTGTGACCCAACATGAGACCTAAAAAGACTATCAACTCTATATATATTTAGACTTGAAATGATTTAGATCTAATGATGTTGGTTATCAAACCTTGCTAGACCAACATGCATTTGGATTCAGTGCGTAGTTGAGCTTAAGGATGTTAGGTGCTAGATCCACATGCACTTGAGCATAGCTACGTGGCTGGACCTAAAAATATTGGGTCTGATATCTTGTTAGACCCACATGCATTTGGGCTCAGCGCGTAACTAAACTCAAGGGTATTAGGTCTTGCACTTTATCAAACTCACATCACTTGAACTTAGTTGTAGCTGAACTTAAGGATATTGAGCCTGTAAATGAGCTACATCCACATCATCTTGTGTTATTACCATGCATTCACACACACACAAATAAATATAAAATACATTGATCCATCATTCACACTCACAAAAACAAGTAAATTGAGCAACCTTTTTATTTGTTAAATGAATTTAGACATTGAGTGGTTGTTTTAGCCACTCCTAGATTTTGTTAAATGAATGTTATGCTACTTTCATGTTAAAATTTCATGAATTCATTTGTTTTAAACACAAAGACTAGTAAAATTAATTATCAAAGTAATCTACAATAACATGATAAAATGAGTAATAAACTAATTTTTTTATTAGTATTAACTAGCAGTATTTATTTTAGTTTATATATATATATAAACATGCATGTGTGTGTATTATTATTTCTTCTGATTATTCCTACCCTCGTGTGTGTGTGTGTGTGTGTATGGGGTGAATTAAGAAACCATAAGATAATAACATTACTTAAAATTTAGAAAAATGTTTTATACATATATACATAAACATTGTATTTTCTCCCATGTCCAAGACTTTTTTTTAAAAAAAAATTCTAGGTCTTATATATAAACTTAGCTTGCTTTTGAATTTGATATCTTAGTTTTAAATATTTCTGCTACTCAACAAATATCAGTTTTTTAGATTGAGATTCTCTCATATTGTTTTAAATATGATCTAACACAAGCTTTTCCAAATAAATAAATGGTTAAGGTTTTTTTAAAAATTATTACTTTTTTAATAGAAAATCAAGAAAATAAAAAAGAAGTTAAAATAAAGCATTAATATAAAAAAAAAAGCTTAATCTCACTTTTCTAGCATATTTTTGTAACTTTCAATAAGGTTTTAAAATATTTATTAATGATGCTATATATGCTCTCCCTCCACATGACATAATGCATCAAACTAGAATACACACACACACACACACTTTACACTCTCTCTAGATTTTAAATAGACTCTTGCAGATTAGTAGGTTTTCTAGTGGCCATAATATTAGGTGACAACTCCTGAACCCTTCAAATCATAATTTCATGATTAATCCCAACATATCTAAAACCCTTTCAATCTAGGAAAGAGACCCGTCATTTGGTGTCGTGCACGCCACGATAACATTCATGGATTGGACTAGAAAAATAATGGGCTGAAAGAAATAATTCTTCATGGACTAAACCCAAGTCTAAATTTTAGTTGGCAAAAAAAAATATTTTGTTTCCCAAAATATTATTTTACAATAAACCCAAACTTAAGCCCAAGTCAGGCCTGGCATGTGTGGAGAGAGGGTTTAAGCCCAAAGCCCACTTTGCCTATGATTTCTCTCTTCTGAAAGCTTGGGTGCCATTTGGGCCCCATTTTTAGTTTTCAACTACCCACTTTATAAATACTAGAAAAGTATTGTTTCTTTCTAATGTGGGATAGATTTCTTTATAAGGTTTTGGGTTTCACAAAAACATGTCAACCATGGGTTTTTTAAGATCAAATTTTTATTCACCCATAATTTGTTTAAATCATATTAATGTTCTATGTTAAAGAGCATATGTTGGAGATTAAATCTCAATAAAGTTTTAATCCTAAAAGTGAGTAGATCTCAATTTTAATTTAGTCTCAAATATGTCCATTAACCATGTTCTTTAAATAAATTTTCAACGGTTCCCTACATGACTGGAAATTGTCTCACCAGTTTTGAAATGACTCAAAAACTTGTTGAGAGATACTGATTTGATATATCACTATATCATGATAGGTAGTTTTTGTCTTTGAACTTTTCTTAGTGAATCACTATTGAATTTACTGGCTAAATAGCGAATACAATGTCTTGAACTATTCAAATGTTATATTAATCAACACAATAGTACTTATATAGTTCTCTACCTAGAGATTTTCTTTGGTTATCACTGTTGTGTTTATTTTATCCCCTAAATAACTCTTGGATTCATGAGTGCTTTATAGAATTCAACATTTATCAAAATTCTTAAATAAACTATCACATTTCTTACTTATATAGATAATATTTTATTAAAAGTATACTCTCCTCGATGTACCAAGATATGAAAATCATTAAGAGCACAACTCATCATTTATTATGTTGAATCTATTACTTATTTCATCATAGAAATAGATATAAAATAATAATTTTCTAGTGCTACCGAGAATATTAAATGACTTAGTTTTACATTTGAATATAGATCTTTGAATCTCCAATCAACTTGGTGTGGTTACCATTATTACATTCTTTTAAGTTTAAAGGCTTTAAGCTCATTTCCCTCGATGAATTATACACAAGTTCTCTTGATAGATCTTTAGTTAAGGGATCCATAATATTTTTATTTGACTTTACGTTGTCAATTGAAACAATTCGATTTGAGAGCAAGTGTTTAACAATATTATATCTTTGATATATATGTCTAGATTTACCATTATACATACTACTTTGTGCCCTTCCAATCGCTGACTCATTATCGTAATGAACACAAATAATTAGCACTAGTTTTGGCCAACATGGAATGTCCTCTTAGAAATTCCAAATTCATTCAGCTTCCTCTCTAACTTTATCAAGAGCAATAAACTTTGATTCCATTGTGGATCTTGTGATACATGTTTACTTAGAGGATTTCCATAACACAGCTGCTTCGCCAAGTATGAAGACATATCTATTTATGGATTTTGAATCCTTAGTGTCGGATATCTAATTAGCATTATTATACACTTCTAGTATTAATAGGTAACCAGTTTAGTGTAGCCTATAGTCCAAGGAGTACGTCAAATACTTGGATTACTTGTAAATCTACTCAATTTACTAACCAAGTAAGCAATGTCAGGCCTTATGTAGTTTATAATGTACATTAGGCTTCTAATTATTCAAGAATATTCCAATTGGTTTATTCATTTACCTCTATTCTTGGACAGATATACACTTATATCTATTGATGTGTTAACAGTACTATTTTCACATTTAGAAAATTTATCGAGAATGCTCTAAACATAATAAGGTGAGAGAACAATATCAATCAATCAGATGTCCTATAAGTTTTTATTTCTGGTATGACATCTGCAACACCCAAGTCTTTTATGTCAAACATGTTAGTTAATATTTTCTTAGTAAACTTGATCATGTGACCATTGCTACCTAAAATTAGCATATCATTCATATACAGAAATATAATGATGTAATATTTATTTATGTTTTTCACATAAATATATTTATCAATTTCATTGATTTTGAACTCATTTGGCAACATCACCTTGTCAAATTTTGTATGCTATTGTTTAGGTGTTTGTCTTAAAATATATAATGATTTGACAAACTGATAAACTTTCTTTTCTTGCCCATTAATAACAAACCTCTCAAATTCTTCCATGTAAACTTTCTCATCAAGATCACCATATAAAAAAGTTTTTTTTACATCCATTTGATATATTTCAAGCTTGTTAATAGCTACAATGACTATTAAAGTTTGTATAGAACTTATTCTTAACACAGATGAATATGTGTCAAAATATTTCACACCTTCTTATTGTCTAAAACTTTTAACAACAAGTCTAGCTTTATATTCGTTAATGATGTCGTCAGCATTCATCTTCCTTTTGAAGATCTACTTATGGCCTAATAGTTTACATCCGGGAGGAAAATCCACTAGTTTCCATGTATTTATAATATATTCAATTTGACTATTGACTATCTTTTTTTAATAGCAAGCTTCTGGACAGGACATCATCTCGGATTAAGTTTGAGGTTTATTTTCTAACAAATTTGTTAAAAAATCAAAACAAAATATTTTGGTCATTTTTCCTCTTTACTCTTTCTACAATCAACTTCATCATCTTCTGATTAATGATGATTACTTGAACTAGCCTAATTCATTCTTTTAAGTTAATGATTTTCTTGTACTTACTTCCATAAAAACACATCTTCAAAGAATGTAGCATTTCTTGATTCCATAATAGTATTAGGATGAATATCATCAATACTTAACTGTGTATAAAAATCGATATGCACTACTATTATATGCATACCCAATAAATATATAATTCACAGTTTTATGTCTTATCTTGACCTTTTTAAGATCAAGTATTTCTACATTTTCATGACACTCCCACACTTTGAGGTATTTATATGAAGCTCTTCTACTTTTCACAATTTATACGATGTCTTTTTTTAACTTTTTTATGGGGTACGTGGTTAAGTATATAATTGGTAGTTAGAATTGCTTCCCCCTACAACTTCTAAGGTGTTTTTGAACTTATTAATATGGCACTCATTATTTCTTTTAATGTTCGATTCATAAGTTTCACAACACTATTTTATTATGATGAATAATGAGAAGTAGTTTGGTGGATAATACCATTTTAGAAACATAATTCATCAAATGGTGCTTCATATTCTCCACATCCATAAATTATTATTACTTTTATCTTCTTATTAAGTTGATTATCAACATCATACTTATAGTGTTTAAACATTTCAAGAGCTTCATTTTTTTCTGCTAAGCAAATAAGTATATCAATACCTTGTGCAATCTTCTATAAAAGTAATATAATAGTTTTTTACCTCTAATTTGCACAAATTTTAAATCACCAATATCTAAGTGAATTAAGTCTAGAGGTTCACTACTTTTTTCATTTATTTGAAAAGAAGGTTTTGTGAATTTTTATTTTACATAAATTTCAAACTTATGTTTTTTTTCTTGAAAATCATAATTTGTAATAATTCATGGTTTATTAACATTTGCATAAAATTATAATGCATATGACTTAACCTATCATGTCACACATCACAAGACTAAAGCAAATAAGAAGGAGAGACAATCTTATTATTATTTTCATAATTGATTGTATTGGTCATTACATTTATTTTAAAAAGATCATAAAAAAGATACCCATTTTCTAAAAATATACCACTCTTAGAGAGTATAAATTTATCACTCTAAAAAACCATATTAAAACCATTTTCTTCTTAATAATAAGTTAGACATTAAGTTTTTTCTAATATCAGCAGCATACAGTATATCGTTGAGGGTAAGAAGCTTTTCAGATATCATTTTCAGTATGACCTTTCCAACACTTAGTACCTTGGTGGTTAATGAGTTCTTCATGTATAGGTTTTCTCCATCCATTTTTTTTTCTAAGTTAGAAACATCCTCTTGTCATTGCATACATGACATGTAGTAACAATGGCAACCCATAACTTCTTAGAATTGTTGATTAGGTTGACTTCAAAAACAAAATAAGACAAGTTTATTTCTGAAAATGTATTAGTAAAGTGATCGACATTAATGACATTGGCTTCATCAATTCTTTTCTAAGGGTTTTCTTTCTCACCCTTTTTTTTTTTTTTTTGCAATCTTTAAGTAGATGCTTAGTCTTACTTTAGATAAAACATTTGCCATTGAATTTCTTGACAATTCCTTTCCCTTTCACAGCAAGCTTTTTTTTATTATTTTTATTGTAGGACTTTACCGCTTGTTCCATAACATTTGTTTTTTGGGCTCTAGAAGAGTTAGCTATCTTTTCTGACAACTTATTGCCAAATTTTATCCTCAACCTCAAAATAAGATCTTCAATTTCCATCTTCTTAGGCTTATATTTAAGATAATTCTTAAAATGTTTCCAATATGATGTTAATTTTTCAATGATTGCATCCACTTGAAATGACTCACTTAGAGACATACATTTATTGTGTATATCATGCTAGACGAGTTGAAAATCTTGAACTTGGCTCATTACGATGCTTAAATTAATCATCTTAAAATTAAAAAAATTTCTGATTATGAATTTCTTCATACTAGCACCTTCAACTTTGTACTTTTTGTTTAAAGCTTCTCATAGTGCTTATATACTATTTATAGAACTATACACATCATATAGTGCATTGTCTAAGTCATTCAAGATGTAGTTCTTACATATGAAATCAATGTGATTTCATACATCCTCAGCCAAGAACTTTGTCAAGTTCAAGGTGGTTAGATAGAACAATATCTTTTGTTGTCACCTCTTAAAGTTCAATTCATTAAACTTTTCAGGTTTCTTACCTTACACCATAGAAGGTGATGGTGTAATCTTCATTACCAAATTAGTACTTGGCAAACAATATTGGTTGGCACAACCAAATCTTGAGTAGAATGAGTATAAGACATGATATAATCTATATAAACAATAGGTAATAATATTTATAAATAAATATTTTGGCACCACAATAAACAAGTAATATAAAAAAATTATAATAAAACAACTTAATAAATAAAAATATTTAAACATGCAAGATAAAATCAACATATTAAAGCTTAAGTTCTTCTTAACATGCATCGTATCATTATCATTATAAAATATTTGAGCTTGTTAAGCAAAAAGCATGATCATATAAGCAATATATCATAAACAAAATAATAATTCACTTATTGAAAAACATAAATCAATAAAATATATGACATGCATTGAAACATCCAAATTGCATGAAAACAATTTTAGAAGATAAACTATAATTTTAAAATAAAAATAATTCTAAAAACATATTTCATAATTAATCTATATTTTTTTCCACAAGATAAATTAAACAAAATCTAATATACAAATAAAGCTTTAAGATTGTTTTTCAGATTTATAAATATATTAAACTAGCGAACAAAGATATTTAACTTATCATAATAAAAGCATAAAAAACATAAAACTCATGAAAAACATGTTTTCAATATAAATATATACTTACAGCTCATATAAAATCAAAGACCTATTAATAATAAAAATAATTATGCTTTAATTAAAATAAATTAAATCATTTACTTGTTTAACAACTTTAAGATTAAAAAAAAAAAAAAACTTTTATTTCCGTCATTGATGAGACATTTATACTAATAATAAATTCGACGAGGTGTGGTTGTGCTTCAATGAATTGTATCTCACGCCCCATCCCATCCCCAAACACACGGTATCCCCCAAAACATAAACTCATTTACAGGTAAGGATCATATCTGTTAGAAAGAGAATAGGCGAAATGGATTTGGAATCTGTGAGGAGATACATAGAGAAAGGAGGACATGAAGATGACAAGAAAGCATCAAAAATTGAAGAAATGCCACTCAGATTCTTTGAAAAATTCGTAATGGAAGGCCTTCATATTGATTTCATCGAACCTGGGCGTGTTGTTTGCTCCATGAAAGTCCCTCCTCGTCTTCTGGTAAACATTTCAAACCTCAAACTCTGTGCTTTATTGCTATCAACTTATTCAAATGCATAATCAAGGATCTCAAGATGACTCCTTTGGATTCTTGGGATAACTTCCACGGCGGACTATTGTTTTCCCTTGATTGGTTTTGACAACAGAACTAAGGCAAATTAGAGAAATGGTTGGATTACCCTCCACTTAGTTTGGTCGTTCAGATAACTCATGATGACCAAGAGAAAGTTGAGATTTTTTTTATGTCTGCTCTTTAGTTAGGATTTTTTTTGAAGTAATTTTCTTTATATTCTGTGATTTGAGATAAAATACTGAAAAAGTTCTTAAATTTGTTCCATAATTTTAAGCCAAACAATGATTGAATCATTTTGGTTTTAAAGGGTGTTGCTGATTATTGGGGTTTTGCATGATGGCTTATTGTGAAGAACGGTGGCGATTGCTTGCATGCTGGGGCTACAGCAATGCTGGTTGATGTGGTAGGGTCAGCTGCACTGGTCGCAGCAGGAGTGTTCTTAACAGGAGTTTCTGTGGAAATTAATGTTTCATACTTGGATGCTGCTTATGCTGACGTGGGTATCATTCCCTCCTTTCTATTTTTCGATTCTCGTTTCTTTGTGTTAATTTTATTTCTTCAATACAATTGATAGCACAATTCCAACCATAATTTCTTGAATATTTGACAGAGTGGATAAGGAAATCTTTTTCAAATCAAAGAATTGTTAAATGCATTTTTTTATGGTTAAACATGTTGACTTACCTATGTCTGTTGTTTCTTTTGGTAACGGTGTCAATACTAGGCCTAATTGATGAAGAATTTGATTCATATTGCTATCAATTTTATCTGAAACCCTATCGAACTTAGATGTAGCAAGCCTTATTGTAGATTTCTAAGTTTTGAGGTTGCTTGCGTTTAATTGCAGCTGCCATCACATGAGTTCTGTCACTGTCAACTCACTTTGGAGTATGATAAGTTGAAGTTGGAAATTGTATTGAAGTTTTTTGTGCAATGTTTTCTTTATTTGATTAGATGAACTATTAGGTCCCTTCTGTTTGTTGACGAGCAAGAAGTTTTGGTCAAGATGGAGTAAGGGAATCTATGATTTGTAGAACAATAAGATGGAGTAAAATAAATCTCAAAGCTGATATGTAGTGTTTGTTAAGTAATATTTATCTAGTTTTATTTATTAAGGGTGGAACAGTATTTTCAGTTTAATCTATATATAATTCCTTTGTATTTAGGTTAACTTAAGCACTCATAATAAACATATTATTGAGAATTCTAGCCTCCTTTTATGTTTGATCTGAATTACTTTAACATGGTATCAGAGCCTAGTTGATCGAACCTTTAGCTTGTTAATTTTATGGAACTTGCTGCCCTTATAGAAATCATGTTCACCAATGTCAAAGCCACTGCTCGTATCAAAATCGTTGTCATCATCCACTTCATTCCCTGTAGGATATTCCAGCACGCTCAATGCATTCCTTTGAAGCTTAACTTCAGATCCATTTTTCAAAACATCAGACATGAGTTGTTTGACCTATTAAAAGATGGAGGATGAAGATCAGGTTTTGTGCTTGCGGCTGAAGAATTAATATCTGAAACTTTATTTTAGATTGTTCAGCTTCTGCAATTTGTTCTGTCTCTGCAATTGTTTTGGTATTTCGTCTTCTCTTCAGTCTCTACAATTTGGTATTTGAGTTAAGTTTCTGCAAAATCTGGTATTTCAACTTTCCTTCAGCTTCTGTCATGGCATTTACTACCAAAGAGATTGTTTGGTTATGTTGGTTACTTGCTGATATGAGAGTTTTCTTTTTTCATCCTACTCCTATGAATTGTGACAACCAGAGTTCTATTCAGATTGCTCAAAACTCGATTTTTATGAGCGAACTAAGCACATTGAGATCGATTGTCATTTTACTCGTCATCATCTCAAGCATGGCACCATTACTTTGCCTTTTGTTCATTCTTCCTTTCAGATTGCAGATTTCTTTACCAAGACACGTTCCATATCTCGTATTTGTTTTCGAGTTGGCAAACTCTCGATGCTTGTAAATGCCGCATCATGAGTTTGAGGGGAGATGTTAAGTAATATTTATCTAGTTTTATTTATTAAGGGTAGAATAGTATTTTCAGTTTAACCTATATATAATTCCTTTGTATTTAAGTTAATTTAAACACTCATAATAAATATATTATTGAGAATTCTTTTATGTTTGATCTGAATTACTTTAACAGTGTTGATTCCATTCATCATAGCAGCTGTGTATATGTGTGGATGTTCCATCGTACATGTAAAAATTACTGAATCATAAACAACATTTGACTTACCAGTCATACGAAGTTTTCTGTTTCTGTTCATTCAGGAAGAAATCGAGATTGAAGCCAGGGTTCTACGTGCAGGCAAAGCTGTTGGATCTGCGAGTGTTGATTTCAGGAAGAAAAAGAGTGGGGCAATTATTGCTCAAGGGCGTCATACCAAGTACCTTCCTATTTCTAGTAAAATGTAAACGGCTTGCAAGTCTTTCGTGGTAGTTCGTTCTCGAGAACCAATAACGCATCAAACACTGCACATTCTCTGATAAAAATATTTGTGAGATGAGTTGAATGATGGAGAGTTTGACACTCTGACAGCCATGCTGAGCAGTAAATTTGGTTGCCCTCCTCGCATATTGTTGCAGCTCCTTTTCCGAATTTCTCCTGGAGTGAATTCAAGACAGCATTTTCTATGCAATGCAATGATTTTATTTCATAAATTAATGAACTGAAATATAATGTCGATTGTGTTTAGCCTACTCATCAGATATTGGACAAGGAAAACAGTTTAGAACATCTTCTACCTATGATTTATCCACAGTATAGTTGGCTTTAACCTTGCCTGCCTTGAGTACCTTTGCAGAGTCTATGATGCACAACACCTGATGAGAAATGGTTCCCTTTGTAGCATTTTGAATGTTCTTGCTGCAGCAAGCAGCAAGAAGGTGATTTGAGAGGGTCTTCACTCCTAAGGCTGGCAAAGTAAACTTCTTAATTATAAATTGCGGGGAATTTTATTTTGTTAAAAATCCCTTAATTTCTCTGAAATCTTGGCACCAACTTGTAAATACATCACCAAAGCATATCTTGTAGCATTTTGGTTACTGTTTTGATAAAAAAAAAAAAAAACAGATAATTAAGATAAAGAGGATATGTTTTCTATATTTTTTTTATTTTAAAAGCTTAGAAATTCACTCTAAAATTATCACAAATTTATTTTATATTTTTTTTCGTTAAATAAGTTGTAATAATACTTTGCAATTTCAATTTCAGCCTTGCATTTGAAGCTAAGAATATTTAAGAACCTCAAGAACAGTTAACAAACTATGTTAAAAGCACATATGGCCTGCACAAAGATTTAGGAAAGAAAAAATAAATTATTAACTTGATAAAAGAAAAGGTATATGATTAATAGGAAAGAAATAAAAACAAATTAATTGAAATTTACTTGCATTATATAAAATTAATTACAATAATAAAAAAATTCACCATGAACAAACTCATCTAATTGAGTCTATTTAGTTATTGTTAATCGGGTCATCAATAATATAATTTTAACTTTTCCTTTACCATATATTTGGTATTTTCCATTAATTAACAAAAACAATTATGCCAAACAATATAATTTTGGAATCCTAAAAATACAAAAAAAAATAATAGGGAAAAACCAAGAAGTTAAAAAGGAATATTCATATTAGAATGATTTTTTAAAAATGTATAGGCCTAGAAAACTCAACTTTATTCATGAACATATGTTTTTATTTTTACCTTGCACGTCATATATATCATATTAGCATGATACATTTAAAAGAATTTAATTAAAAAAATTAATTTATATCCTAAAAAGAAAGAAACCACCTTAACCACTAAATCAATATCTAAAGCTGTTGTTATTGAATTGTGATGAAAGTTATCAAAAATATTTTTTTGACACAACACGAAAAATACAATATAAACTCGGATTGTAAACTCAAATCGTAAAATTATAAAATCATAAGTAATTTTTTTAACTAATTATATATTGATAATTCTAGCCATGAAATTAATTTACATTAAAATCTAATAAAATCAGTCAAAAATATTATAATTAATGAGTGATCTAAATAAAATGAGAGAGAGATATATGGTATGAATCAATAAATTAATGACATCGAGAAATAAAAAATCTCAGAACAAAATTTCTCAATACAGGGGAATCATTGAAAGGTAGGAAGCGCACATAGATCTAGTGACAACCTGGTTGTTCCCATCACAATAAATCTTGATAGACCCCTTTTGAGTTGCAAGCTAATGAGTTTAAATTAGTAATTAACTAACACAAATTTAATAATGAAATAAACCCCTAAACAATGTCTAATGCACTAGAAAAAAATCAAATTAAAATCAAATAAATAAATAAAATAGAATAATAAAAAAATTCTTCATGTTAAAATTCTTCCATGTAACCTGAATCTCTAATTTTTTCATATTCTTAGCTGATTTGAGTCCTGATTTCCAACATGTCGTTCTATCTCGTTTGGATGAATTTTGGGCCTACGATATATAGTTGGAAAGTTTCAGAAGTCTAGTTTCTATCCCAACTTTAATCGAAGCAAAATTCCACCGGTAGCTCTAGATATGCTCCAAACAGTACACGAAGGTCTTATTTAACATATTTGATAATGTTAGTTTACTAACTTTGATCTTCTGAAATATTATATTCTCTAACTCAATTTAACCTGAAAATTTACTACAATATATTTTCATATATCTAATATTTTCTTATAAAATTTTAGTTATATTCAATATACGGTTTGAAAGATATGTTCAATCTCGTAAAACTAGTCAGCAGACATTTTAAGGTTAAATTTGGACCTGACTTGGTTCATATCACAAATTTAGTAAACTTGTAAAATGAAACCAAGTTTATCGATTTTATCTATTTTGCGTGAGTTAAGTCTGATTTTTTTAATTTCGAGTTTTTAATCTGATTTAGTATATTAGATATATATTAACTCATAAAATTATAAGATTTTATGACTTGTTATTTTAATAATCATTGTGATCATTCAAGGTTTAAATAAAAGATAAGATAATAGCCATATAGATTTCGTTTATTCCCCCATGTATTCCGTCTCTTTCTTTTCCAAGGAAAAAATAAATAAATAATAATTCATGATCACATAGAAAAAAGTGAAGCAATTAATTATGTTTCTTTAGTATTTATGTGGGATTGGGAAGATAATGATTGGTGCTAACAGTTTAATTGACAATAAAAGGTATTAAAATTGATTTTTTTACAGAAACAGTCGAACTCTTTTTTTATTTTATGAGAGAATTAAAATTGAAGTTGTTGGTAATTTTCTCAAACTAGGAAAAAATCATGATACAATTCATAATTTTATAAATTTTAAAATTAATAATCATATAAATTTACAAAAACTCTAAATAAACCCGATACCTCTCATGTCTTGTAATCTTGTTATGATGGGTCAGCGGGAAGGGACAAAACAGTAGAGTATTACTTTGCGTCTTTGCCCGTCACTCTTTCAACAAACATACCTTTGTCTGAGACGAGTCGGAAAGGGAAGAAAGAAAAATGGATTTGGAATCAGTGAAGAGATACTTACAGACAGGAGGATATGAAGAAGACAAGAATGCATCAATCATTGAAAAAATGCCTCTCAGATTCTTTGAAAGATTTATAATGCAAGGCCTTCATATTGATCTCATTGAACCTGGGCGTGTTGTTTGCTCCATGAAAGTCCCTCCTCGTCTTCTGGTAATCACTACAAACCCCAAATCTCTCTGTTTTTATGTTGTTTTCTGATTCAAATACATAATCAAGGATTTAAAGATGATCCATTTGGGCTCCTGGGATAACCATCATAGATGAATACTGTATGCCCATGCTTGGTTTCGACAAGAACTTGGAAAATGGAAATCAAACAATTACCCAGTTCCTGTTTTTTGTTTTTCTTGTGTATTAGCAATTGAATGGTTGAATTACTCTCCTTTTAGTTTGGTTGCTGAGATTAGTCATGAAAACAAGAGAAAGTTCAAGTCTTTTGTTGGTTGTTTTCAATTAGGATTCTCTTTGGAAGTGATTAGCTAATATCAGAAAAAAGTAAGGGAATTTTCTTCCAAAATCTAAGCTAAAGAATGCTTTAATACTTTAGGTCTTAAATGGTGTTACTGATTATTTGGTGTTTTGTTTGATTGCTTATTTCTAAGAATGGTGGCAATTTCTTGCACGGTGGGGCTACAGCCACGTTGGTCGACTTGGTAGGATCTGCTGCAATATTCACAGTTGGAGCTCCAGCAACTGGAGTTTCTGTAGAAATCAATGTTTCATACTTGGATGCTGCTTTTGCTGATGTGGGTATCAGTCCTCCTCTCTCTTATATTTTGTTCCTTGCGCGTGTTTTTTTAAATGCCCTGATAGAATGATTCCTAACCTGTTTGTCTCAGGGTTGAAACTGTCTTGAATATACGATAGAGTGAAAAAGGAAATATTTTTCCAATATATTGTTATGTGCATTAATCAGGTGTTATGCTAAACTTAGTTAACTTTGGTGCCTTAGAAGTATCCAATAAGCTGCCGGTGGAGTGTTTGTTTTTGTAATTCCCCCCCTCCCCTCCTACAGAAATAGTTTTCCAAGTATGGCCTTGGAAAAAAGATATCAAATTATGTCCCATCTATTCGTGCTTTAATCAGGTGCTGTTTCTGTCTGCTTTAATTGGGTGCCCTTTCTGTTTGACCATAAGGTTCACTTTTGTTTGATTAACAGTGTTGGTCTTAAATGTTATAGATTTATGCGTTTGGTTTCATCTGTATACAATATAGATTCTTGTACTGTGCTATAATAAAGGCATGGATTATTCAGCTGTTTCACCAAATGTTACTAATAGTAGCTTCGATGAAGATAAGTTTCCCGTGTTCAGCATACCTTTGGTGGGGACTTCTTTCTATTAACTAGTTTATGAATCCTAGAAATAGAGGGAGCTGGATTTAGTCTATAGATGGTTGCTCATATTGTTTATGTTCTCAAATATCACTATCAATTGCTGGAAATGATGATGTGAACCTCGTGATCATATGGTCATGTAACTCACAACAAGATTGATAACAAATCCTGGAAAGGTGAAACATGTTTGATAGAAGTGTGACACAATGAAAACATGTCCCAAGACACCAGAACTATTGGAATAAGAATCCCCACCCTACAAATATTAATTCGCTAACGAGAAGTATAAAGAAGACGTGACGAAGCCAGTTATTCTTTAGTAAGTCAGTTTCTGTTTTTTAGAGAACCAAGAGAGAATTCTCACCCTCGTACACAAGACAAAGGTGCGGCAATTCTGAATTATTATTCAAAGAAAACGTATAGCTGAAACTTCGGTTACAATTGAGTTTTTATATGAGTAATAACCTAAGCTGAACCCTAGAATACCCAGGATATAGGCTGATGTGAAATCCACTTAAAAGCATACCCGAAGTTTAATTGAAATAAACCCAAATAATGTTAAACAAACCCAAAACATTTTAAAATTAAAATTAAAATAAAGGTTCTCTATGCTGCTGCAAATAACCAAAGAGAAATAAAAGTGACAAGTCTGATTTTCCTTGCTTAAAAGGTGTTATAGTCGAAATAAACCTTCATTGTATCTCTAGGAAGGGTTGCCACCTCTAGATGTCCCAAATAGACTAGGAAAATCTGATCTAAATATGGAATTAATTTTGTCGCCTCTTGCTTTTTTCTTGTAGAGCTAGGTTTTCTTGTAATACTTGGACAATAATAAATACAAAATATCTTTCTTTGTTGCTGTCTTATTAGTTTCCTTTCTAGATTAGGATAATCATTAAATAATCCTTTATTGGTGAAAATCCTAAAAATCAAGATTGGTGAGCCCAAATTGTTAGTATGTTTCTAGCTGAAAATCCTAAAAGTCACTCGCCAGGCTCATAAGATCTCCTTAGTAGAATAGGTTGGCTATAGTTCTAGAGTCTATAAAATACTGGATTGCTCCCACTTGCAAAGAATCAAAATGGCATGTATCAAGCTAAATTGCGGACACTTAATTTGTGTAGATGAGATGCGGATAATATTTGTATTTTGTAGATTTAATTTCTTTTCACTTATTGTTCCTTTCCTTTAATAAATGCTTTGCAGGTTAGCTGTCTCACTTGTAGACTCTGTTGAACGAGAAATTTTATGGTGCTAAGGGAGTAACTAGTAGAGCATCATACTAGTTACTCCCTAATATTTTTGAAGAAAAAAATAGATACAATTAGTAGAGAAATTCTAAGTGGAGATATTCTTATAACTTTTGGTGGATCATACATTTCATCTTCTCTTTTCTCTTTGTATCTATCTTTTTTTTCAAGATAAGTCCAAGGAGTCACTAATAGGATACCGCTGGGTACTTCCCGAGCACCATAAAATTTTCCCTGCTGAACTTCTCTATTTTAGCCTTTACATGTTTATGTTGTGCAATTGACTCACTAAAGAGCATACCAAGTTAAAGTTGGAATGGGGCTACCCTCTTTTGAGCAATGCTTTGTTTATTAGATAGGATAGAACACTGGGTTTGCACTGTTTGTTGATGAACAAGAAGGTTTGGTATGTAGGACTAGCAAGAAGAACAAAATGAGTAGGGAAATCTGAAATTCTTAGCACGGTAAGAGGGAGTAAAATAAATCTCAGTATCAACGTTTATTCTGGGTGTTAATTTCATTCATCATAGCAGCTGTCTAGTCAATGGATTAGTGTATGCATGTCATGATGTGCCTCTGTACTTGTAAAATAACTTGAGCACAACGAATTGTGACTTATTATTCATTTGAAGTTTTCTATTTCTGTTCTTCCAGGAAGAAATCGAGATTGAAGCTAGGGTTCTTCGTGTGGGTAAAGCTGTTGGAGTTGTCAGTGTCGAGTTGAAGAAGAAAAAGACTGGGAAAATTATTGCTCAAGGGCGTCATACTAAGTACCTAGCTGTCCCTAGTAAAATGTAAATGACCTGCAAATTCTTAGCTTCTTCGTATTCCTTCACTGGAACCAATAATGTAACTGATAAATATTTGCAATTATATGTTGCACGATCATTACAATGATGCTTAGAATGCTGGATAAGATCTTTGTTGCTGCATATTGTCTGAACTTATAGTTTCCACACATCTTGGCAGCTTGTCATCTCTCGATAGATTGGATTTGTCAGGATAGTCAATCTACTTCCTGGAATTGACTGCCTTCCTAAGCTTAAGACTTTGGAAGTTACCAAATGCGTAAATCTGCTACTAGTCTCAGAATTTCCTCCAGCTTTAGAGGCATTTATCCGTCATCATTTATCTTACTAGAAGGGTGCCAAAATCTAATAGAAATTATCTTCGCAAACTGCCTCAATTTAACATGTAAATCTGAGAAAAGCCTTGTTCAGGTTCATTTTACGGCAAAAAAAGAAGGCAGATTCAGATATTGAGAAGTGGGATCATGACGTTGATGGCCAAGTTGGAACAGACATAGCAATGCCCCTGTAATCATCTGAAATTCCTGTTTAGCACGTTGAAACTCATTAATTTTGACCCTCCAAATAACGAACCTTTGTCCAGAGAGTCAGAAAGAGGAGGGGAAATGGATTTGGAATCATTAAAGGATGCTTAGAGAAAGGACGATATGAAGATGACAAAAATGAATCAACCATTGAAGGAATGCCTTTCAGTCAGATTCTTTGAAAAATTTATAATGCATGGCCTTCCTTGTTGATCCCGTTTAACCTGGGCTGCTGTTTTCTCCATGAAAGTCTCTCCTCATCTTCTGGTTCTGTTTTGATGTTATTAAGGATTTAAAGATGAGCCAATTGGATTCTTGAGATTGAAGACCACGATCGAGTAGTGTCTGCCCATGTTTGTTTTTTACTAGAAAACTAGGCGGATCAGCCAGAGATAATGGAAATTAAACAATTACTTTTTTTAATCTTTTGTGTATCAATAATTGTAATGGTCTTAAACTAGTTACTCCCTAATATTTTTGAAGAAAAAAATAGATACAATTAGTAGAGAAATTCTAAGTGGAGATATTCTTATAACTTTTGGTGGATCATACATTTCATCTTCTCTTTTCTCTTTGTATCTATCTTTTTTTTCAAGATAAGTCCAAGGAGTCACTAATAGGATACCGCTGGGTACTTCCCGAGCACCATAAAATTTTCCCTGCTGAACTTCTCTATTTTAGCCTTTACATGTTTATGTTGTGCAATTGACTCACTAAAGAGCATACCAAGTTAAAGTTGGAATGGGGCTACCCTCTTTTGAGCAATGCTTTGTTTATTAGATAGGATAGAACACTGGGTTTGCACTGTTTGTTGATGAACAAGAAGGTTTGGTATGTAGGACTAGCAAGAAGAACAAAATGAGTAGGGAAATCTGAAATTCTTAGCACGGTAAGAGGGAGTAAAATAAATCTCAGTATCAACGTTTATTCTGGGTGTTAATTTCATTCATCATAGCAGCTGTCTAGTCAATGGATTAGTGTATGCATGTCATGATGTGCCTCTGTACTTGTAAAATAACTTGAGCACAACGAATTGTGACTTATTATTCATTTGAAGTTTTCTATTTCTGTTCTTCCAGGAAGAAATCGAGATTGAAGCTAGGGTTCTTCGTGTGGGTAAAGCTGTTGGAGTTGTCAGTGTCGAGTTGAAGAAGAAAAAGACTGGGAAAATTATTGCTCAAGGGCGTCATACTAAGTACCTAGCTGTCCCTAGTAAAATGTAAATGACCTGCAAATTCTTAGCTTCTTCGTATTCCTTCACTGGAACCAATAATGTAACTGATAAATATTTGCAATTATATGTTGCACGATCATTACAATGATGCTTAGAATGCTGGATAAGATCTTTGTTGCTGCATATTGTCTGAACTTATAGTTTCCACACATCTTGGCAGCTTGTCATCTCTCGATAGATTGGATTTGTCAGGATAGTCAATCTACTTCCTGGAATTGACTGCCTTCCTAAGCTTAAGACTTTGGAAGTTACCAAATGCGTAAATCTGCTACTAGTCTCAGAATTTCCTCCAGCTTTAGAGGCATTTATCCGTCATCATTTATCTTACTAGAAGGGTGCCAAAATCTAATAGAAATTATCTTCGCAAACTGCCTCAATTTAACATGTAAATCTGAGAAAAGCCTTGTTCAGGTTCATTTTACGGCAAAAAAAGAAGGCAGATTCAGATATTGAGAAGTGGGATCATGACGTTGATGGCCAAGTTGGAACAGACATAGCAATGCCCCTGTAATCATCTGAAATTCCTGTTTAGCACGTTGAAACTCATTAATTTTGACCCTCCAAATAACGAACCTTTGTCCAGAGAGTCAGAAAGAGGAGGGGAAATGGATTTGGAATCATTAAAGGATGCTTAGAGAAAGGACGATATGAAGATGACAAAAATGAATCAACCATTGAAGGAATGCCTTTCAGTCAGATTCTTTGAAAAATTTATAATGCATGGCCTTCCTTGTTGATCCCGTTTAACCTGGGCTGCTGTTTTCTCCATGAAAGTCTCTCCTCATCTTCTGGTTCTGTTTTGATGTTATTAAGGATTTAAAGATGAGCCAATTGGATTCTTGAGATTGAAGACCACGATCGAGTAGTGTCTGCCCATGTTTGTTTTTTACTAGAAAACTAGGCGGATCAGCCAGAGATAATGGAAATTAAACAATTACTTTTTTTAATCTTTTGTGTATCAATAATTGTAATGGTTGAAATGTATTCTACTTAGTTTATTTGTTGAGATAACTCATGAAAACAAGTGAAAGTTGAAATCTTTTGTAGTGTGCAATTGGGATTCTTTTTTAGAGCGAATACTTCTGAAAAAG
>Ga0325401_1001385_pt1 | contig 20362 bp, 15 predicted proteins | sample PopdelMetagenome_FD_205666 | JGI IMG/M metagenome (GOLD analysis project Ga0325401, IMG submission 205666) | Populus deltoides microbial communities from Bellville, Georgia, United States - Xylem-PdKOR-R2 | ecosystem: Host-associated > Plants > Phyllosphere > Stem > Wood/Secondary xylem | place... | reverse complement strand
AAAAAAAAAACAGAGAGGGAAACTATAGCCTCTACATGACCACAGGCTGCATATCACATCAAGAACCAAACCACACTATCCAGTATTTATCACCTTATGAGAGGCTATAGCTGCTGCTTCTTGTAGTCAACAATGGCAATATCTTCACTCTCATTGAGTTGGGCTTCCACTACCTTATCCCAAAAGGTCACTGTCAATTTTCTCCTCACATTACTGTTCATCTTCCTCTCCCGTGTTTGTTATGAAAGCTAATTCTTGTATTTTCAATCTCTCCCTTTTTCCAGTTAAGTGTCCCTGGTTCAAATGAAATATTGCCTAGAGTAGCAGCATTTTCTGGCAATAACTCTGTAACATGCACGGCAGAGGCAACCTTCAATGAAGAAAGTAAGATACCTTTTTAAGTATTCTCTTCAAACTCACTGCCTGTACCATGGTAGAGTGTGTAGAGTCAGACACCGTCTCATCATGGGAATCGTGTTTGTTGTCCACTGGAATCCACATCATCACTCATGAATTTGACTTCACCTCCCAGTATTAGGATATTTTGCATGAACAATGCGAATCATCTACGAGTTATCTTCCTAATATATGAGCACTGTCATGGGGTTTTCGAATAATTATTGAATGAACTTTTGTCTTATATTGCCATTTTATTGTAATCTACATAACCAATTCATCTCCCTTATGTTGCTCGATGCTATCCATGTGATATAGGCAATTGCAAGAGACGTCTGCTACTGCTAGGAATTGGAGCACTAACGACAAGTTTAGTCCCAGCAAATTTCCTTTTTGCTGAAGGTAATTATAGACTGGTAGTTATCTCTATCTATTAGCGGCTAGTGTGCAAATGACTTGTTGAAGCTTTCTCAACTGTGGCACTGTGTAGAGATACCAAAGAACTACACATCTTTTGTGGACTTTGAAGATGGGTATTCATATTATTACCCCTCAGACTGGATTGTAAGTTATGCAATCATATGATACTGTGTAAATTTGAAGTTCAGCTCTCCAAGACTCAACAACCTGTCTTGTCCATTTCTTAGGATTTTGACTTCAGGGGACATGATTCTGCATTTAAGGACAGAACGAAGCAATTGCAGAATGTTAGGGTGAGATTTATACCAACCGAGAAAAAAGACATTCATGAATTGGGTCCAATGGAAGAGGTAGAAAGATTTTAATTTCATTCCCTTTTCATGTCATTAAAGCCTAAGCACGGTACTTGACATGCTTTTCTTATGTCAGGCCATATACTTTTTGGTGAAGCACAGGTATGCAGCACCAAATCAAATGCCAACCATATACAGCATGCAGGAGGTTGTATCCTGTCTATCCTTCCAGTTTATTGATTTCTATTAGCTAAAAATACTTCCTTCCTTCCAAATCTGGCTATGATTAGACCCTCTTAATGCTTGCTGATTTCCTACTTCCTGCGCAAAAGATTTTAACTTGCTCTTTGCTCAGAAAATCAATGATCTGTCATTCTTCTGTGAAGTATGACAGTCACATGCAGCAAGAAATTATGAACGTGAAACTTTCAAATTTTCTTGAAAACCAGGTGTATAACTTCATGTGAATTAGCTTGTGATGATGGATTTTAGTTTGAGAAAAGTTCCAGCTTTTGGTCAGTGAAGACATTCTTTAATGGCACACTGAATCTCTCTGATGGCTTTCTTCTGAATGCAGAAAACCGTAGAGGGAAAAAACTACTACACCTTCGAGTACGAACTTACATCTCCAAACTACTCAAGTGTTTCATTTGCAACCATAGTTATTGCCAATGGTAAGTATCGTATCACTTGAATTGTTACCATGTGCCGACAGAAGTGAAGGAAAACGTGTAAGAAGTAGGAAAAAGATATAGATGAAAGTGCTTTTCAGAATCTGGATTGTTCAATGGTTGTATCTCTGTACAGGGAGATTTTACACACTGATAGTTGGCGCAAATGAAAGACGGTGGAGAAGATATCGCAGTCAGCTTAAAGTGGTAGCAGACTCTTTCAAGGTGCTTGACATCTAAAATGCTATACTGGTTAATGTTGAACGAGAAATTTTCATGTGCAACATGTAAATACTTGGCTGGCAAATTTTTGGAATGAAATTGCTTTTATTTATTTGCTTGGTCTTCCCTTGGCTTGGTTTGGCAATAAAACTGATGATGATGCTATAGAGCGCGCCTACATTTCTTGTCAATAAACTAGACTGCAATTGACATGGACAAAGGTGAAGCTACAGCCTACATGAACACCGAATGATTGATATAAAATCTTGTGGAAAATGAAATTGTCCAATACTAGGTTCAGGGCGGGCAGGCTGTTTTCAGAATCAAATCAGTCAGACATCTGAAAAACATGACAATCCTGGTAAAACATTCATTACGATGTAATGAGCAGTAGGTAAATGCAGAAAGTGAAATTCCTACATATCCCTCATCGAATTTATCATAGTAACGTTTCTAGGCGTCAGAAATATATCCATCCTAATAATAAAAAGCATCAAACATCCATTCTGAGAAAAGAAAAGAAAAACATCAAACATCGTATTGGTTTCCTGCAAAAACATAACAATGGCGCCTATCTAATTGACAAACAACCGATTGAAAGCCAGCCAGTTGATTCATGCCAGTAAAAGTTAAACAGGTTACAATCTAACCGCGTGGTTATATACAAAGATTACAACAAGTTCTCTCACCTCTTTTCCTATTCTAAACTTTCAAGTTCACAGTTGTAAAATTTACAGTAAACACACCCAAGCTAGTCAGTTGGCATATACTCATCAAGGAGGGAAATACTAATGACGGAGAGCAAAAACCAAGAAGCACACCCCACTAGGACTAGAATTATCTCCTCTGCCAGATCTCTGACTAATGAACAAATCAATCATGGAAACAAAGCCAAGACGTAATGCTTCCCTCCAAAAAGAATATGGCATCTAGCCCCAAGAGAATGTTCTCACCAGCCGACAGAATCCAAGATCCCTATATCTAGATCCTACATTTGAACAACATAGCTAGCACTGCCACCATGAAAAAGAATGTTACGAGCTTCATCATTCTCATTAGCTTCTTGTGTACTCTGGAAACTCCAACCAAATAATATTCAAGGCACACTGGCAGATATAAATGTTTCCGGCAATTTAAGATGGCCCAGGATAACAACTATACAGCAGAACCAAATACAAATTTCAACACTGCAAACCAAACCTTAAATTAGTCGATGTTGACGCAAACCCTTTCCAAAGTGGGGCTGCATCAATCTGACATACAAACCATTCTTTGCCATCAAAGAATTATGGGTCCCTCCCTCAACAATTCGCCCTCCATTTAGAACCACAATGTTATCAACATGCCTCATCATTGCCGCTCTATGAGCTATCAGAATGGTAGTTTTGTTTCCCATAACCAGAGTATCTAGTGCCTCTTGTACCACACGACTTGATTCAGATTCAATGGATGAGCTGGCTTCATCCAATAACAAGATGGGAGCATTCTTGAGCACTACTCGAGCAATTGCAATTCTCTGCTTCTGTCCTGGGGTAAGGTCCACGCCCCTCATTCCCACATGGGTGTCATAACCATGAGGCAGGCTACTGATGAAATGGTGAGCATTAGCAATTCTAGCAGCCTCTTTCATCTCAGCTTCGCTGGCATTGTGCCTGGCATATATAATATTTTCTTTTATAGTTGTTGAAAAGATAATTGGTTCCTGCTGAACAAGACCTAGATGGCTCCTCAACCATCTCAAATTATAAAGTTTTAAATCCCGACCATCCAGCAGGACCTGACCAGCAACTGGATCATAAAATCTCTCAATTAAAGAAATTATAGTACTTTTTCCAGACCCTGAAACTCCCACCACAGCTACAGTTTGTCCTCCATTAACTTTGAGACTGAAATTGCTCAATACCAACACTTCTGGGCGAGTTGGATAACAGAAATCCACATTCTTCAACTCGATGCTTCCATAAACATTTGGAGGCTTCAGTGCTGAGTTATCATCTGGGTCAATCTTAGGTTCTCGATCTATAATTTCAAATACTGAAATAAGAGATTTTCGCCGCTTAAGTATGTATGGAGCCAATCCAAAAGGTTCCACCAGTGCAAATGTTGCAAAAGAGAAAACCATATACTCCTTGAGAGCTGTATGAAGATCAACATGGTGATTCTTTTCAGAGTATGCAGTGTACCAGAGAAGAAGGGCATTACAGGCAAAAAGAAGAAACTGTGAAAAACCAAATCCAAAACCAATGGCCATTCCATGTACAAAACTCTGCTTAAATATTTTCTTCAGTTGCAATCTGTAGAGCTCCATTACTTTGTTACCAGCACAGAATGCCACGACAGTATAAATGTTTCTAACAGCATCCTCAAGGACCAGTGATGCCTTTCTGTGCATCTCCTGGATGCCCCTAGAAAATCCAGCAAGCCACAACTTCTGCAATTTTTAAGTTGGCAGCCATTCAGGACTTTGGCACAGCAAACTAGAAACATTGTAGTGTTTATGATATGATTCAACTGTTTAAAATGGAAAATGATTGATGGAATTCAGGGGCAATTTGAAAATAGTCAGATTTGCAAGATAGCAAATCTGTGTGTGCTTGTGGAACTAATAAGACCATAGAATGTGCCGATAGAACTAGTATAAATTTGAACAATTGGTCTTAGATCCTTGGTGCCAAATCCAACGGAAAATTAAAACACAAGCAAGATATTGCAAGGCAAAGAATGCAACAATCTAAAAGGTAGTATTCACTTTTCACTGGTTGGCACAATCATTGCCACATGGCTGATGTTTGATAGTTAACGGCTTACTAATCCAAAGAAAATAATAAATGAGGGAATTGGCTGAAGTATGACATCAAAGAAGCTCATAGAAACATTAATTACCACATGATCTGTTTTATTCAAACATGTGATTTATATGAATCAGACCAAACATTATGGAACACTTCGACTGATAATAAAATGATGTCAGGTTAAAAATCATGCAGAAAGTATGCAAACCTGTGCAATTGCAGAGACAGTGAGAACTGGCAGGGTTGCCAATGCCACAAGAGCCAATCGCCACTGAAGCAGCATCCCAATGACAACAGCCACAATAACTGCGGCACTGTCCTGTATAAATATTGAAAGTCGATTGCTGAATGCAGCTCGTACAAAAGTAGCATCATTTGCCAAGCGCATGGATAATGTGTCAGCACTATTATCCTCTTCATCAAACCATCCAACTTCATTCCGTAGCATTGCTGTGAGATGATGGCCATTAACAAGTTAATACTCCATATACAGAACTCTGTGAAATCATGAAACTTTGAGTCGGGTGTGACACCGGACATTGTATTCTAAATGAAACTAACAGAGACTAAGCATTTTACCTGAAAACATCATTCTGCGGACTCGTTCAGTCATTTTCTCTCCCATGATGCCAAAATAGAAGTGCTGCAAGAAATTGGCAACAACAGTCACTATACCCATGATGGCAATCATCAAGCACCACCTGTCTACATCCTGTCGCAAGTGGTGTTCTTGTATATAATAAGCAGTCACTATCAGTGAAATAACATAAGCAAGAAGTGGATTGAAAGAACCAAAAATAGCAGCACCAATGCTTCCTAACACAGCATAAAGCCACTCTGCAAGACTAAGCTCTGCTAGTCTCCAAAATGGTGGTTCTTTCTGATGTTTTACATCCCTTGCTTCCTTCACTTTAATTGGAACATCATCAGAGTGACTGTGGGGTCGACTAAAAGTCTGTGAGTGGGAACGCTCATTTTTAGGATCAGATGTCAAAAGTGGAGAAACAGGGGATTCAGGGCCTGAACCATTTGATGTATGTCGATGTGCAGACTGGACATCAATCTTGGGTAACTCAGGGAGTCTCATTTCAAAACTATCCTGCCTTCTTATTGATGGTTCCTTATCAGCACCATCCAAGGGAAGACCATTTTCTATCATCTTCTCTGGTGGTGGGCTGAGAACTTTTGGTGATTCTTGTGAATTAAACATGCCATCTGGAGGCCGAAATATACCAGGGACCCTCTGAAGCGATGGTGACTTTGCCATTTTAGGAGAGGATGGTTCTTGATAGCTATGGCCCGTAGAAGAATCCTTTTCAACTTGGAAAGCAGCAGTCTCTGTGTAGTTTCTAACTGGCATCCTGTATAAAGGTGCATGTGTCAGAAGCATGAACTGCAGTGGCATAATGGCATGCAATATTACTGTTTAGGAAACTTATAATTCAACCAACAGCAGTTACACCATTAATAAATGAAAATTTCACTACACTAGCAAAAGCATAGTTGTCCTCATACTATACCTCCTTGGAAGTTTAGCTGCTTCTTCACATTTGAGAAGCTCTGCATACAGACCATCCAAGGTTAATAGTTCGTCATGTGTACCCATTTCAACAAGCTGGCCCTCCTCCATTACAGCTATATAATCAGCATTCCTGATTAGACTAAGACGTCTAGCTATTATAATGGTTGAACGTCCCAACATGAGAAGATCTAGTGCCTCTTGAACTGCTCTCTCAGCTTCAAAATCAAGTCCACCAGTAACCTCATCAAGCAGAAGAATTGTTGGATTCAAAAGCACTGCTCTGGCGATAGAAAGTTTAATTTTCTGCTCCTCTGTCAATGCTAAACCAGCCCTACCCACCTGAAATGTATAGTGGTTACTTTCCAGAAGGATAAAAAAGAGAAAAGCAATAGATAAACAAGTCTGAATAGATATTCTGTCCTTGAAATATTACCTGTGTCTCGTAGCCTTTCTCAAGTGAACTGATAAATGTATGTGCATGTGCTATTTTGGCAGCTTCTTCAATCTGATCCATAGTAGCATCTCGTCCATATGAAATGTTATCAATTATACTCAAACTTAACAAGGCAGGTTCCTGGGTGACCAGTCCTACTTGGCTTCTGAGCGATTCCAGTTTCAGGTTTTTTATGTTCTCTCCATCAAGAAGAACTTCTCCTGAATGAACAGACCAGAACTATTGGAATCCACATGTGGACATGGCAAAGGAAATTCAATGAAATAGCATTAGTTCAAAAGGCAACATAAAAATAAAATGGCCATAGTACCTAAGGTAGGGTCATAAAAGCGCTCCATGAGTGGGATAATGCTGCTTTTTCCAGAACCATTTCTGCCAACAAGAGCCACTGCTTTTTTAGCTGGTACAGTGAGGTAAAATCCACTCAAGATGGGGATCTCAGGACGAGATAGATAGCTAAAATAAACATTCCGAAACTCGATATTTCCTTGCACTGCCACTAGGCTGTCTCCATCCTGATTAACTGTGGAGGATGATCTACTTATCATCTCAAAAAGTCTATAAGCAGCAATCCGTCCTTGATCAAATGAATAGAAATTGGTTGCAGCTTGATTCAGCCCACTGTAAACACAAGAAAGCAGATAATAAAACCATAAAAATATGTTTACAGCACTGAGAAAGAGGAGAATAAGACACTTACAGGCCACTTAAAATTACAGCAAAGAGGGCTGTCACTATTTCACCACCATGAGCTTTATCATCTGTAACCAGAAACCTTCCAACCCAAAGTTGCAAGGCACAAGAACATATTGCAAGTCCATATGTAAAACCAAGCCCAAGTCCTTGAACAAGGCTAATTAAAATACCATATCTCAAAGTTGCTTGTAGTGACGTTGCATATGAATATTTGGCCAGAGTTTCATTTGTGAACGCATATAAGGTCCTAGTGTAAGAGAGTGCCTGCAAAGTTTATAAAATTACCAGTATTCAGTATCAATAGCATGTGACAATTCACCAGAATAATGGTATGACATGAAAATGTTAAACTTATGGTATTTGAACTTTCTATAAGAAGGTATAATGTAAAAAAGTAATGCACCTACATTGCATGGGCACATGCTGATACTACAAAGCCCAGACAGGCAGGCATGTGTTTTCAATTCATGCATAACTGAAAATCGGTTCAGTGCTTGATGAGCCTCTCAAATCTTGGAGCTGAAACAGTTTGACTACACCTCGATAATTGGTCTATCCAAAAGTAAATCTAAATTAAAGGTATAGATAGCCAACATAAACAACAACAGAAATACAAATTGAAGAAGTATTTCAGAGGTATATTCAGTTTAATAAGAACCCTCTTTGAGTAAATCATCAAAAAAAGATATTAACAGCATTAAGAGCACAGTGCCAGAAACACATATCTTCATTTACCAGACATATCCCCGTGGAAATATAGCTCCTTTCATTTCTAATTTTCAGGATTATGGTTCTACTCAATTGCAGTGAAATCAAAAAATATATGCAATTACAGGGCCCACCATGGTGAGTAATAGAAACATGCATCTTCACATGATTGTGTCATAGAGGTATAAGAGAGGGAAAAAAACCTGTTCAGCAATGCTAGCTGCTTCAGCATATGCATCTTGAATGCTCTCAGCAAGCCTATGAAGAAATATATTTGAGATACCTCCTGCAGCAACAATGAATGGGCCAGTGGCTAAAGTTATGAGTGCAATCTGCCAGCAGTTGACAAATCCAATAACAAGACCACTAAAAAACGTAGCCATGTTATGAATATAATTTCCAACCTGCATCATCAAGGTCCCCTCGCATTAGGTTACAGAAAACATTTGCACAGAATAGAAGTAGATGGGAGAAGCAGTAGATTTAGCTCTAAAATACCTTTTCACTCAAAGCAGATTGAATGAGGAGCACATCACTCAATACTTGGCTAACAATATCCCCGTTATTCCCATAGGTGTCAAAAAAGCTCATGTCCTGATTGAGTAATACTTGAACATACTTCGACCTGATGACTGCAGTCTGTCGTTCCCCAGTTAGAATCCAGCAGGAAACCTCTATTACAGATAACAAGTTAGAATTGATGTCTCTAAAGAAGCCATTGTTTGTGAGCTAAAAGCAAAAATAGAATAAACTAATATGATGAATGTGAATTTTACCAATCCAACCAGCAGCAAAAACACCCACAGCTAAGTATACAATGTGCATTGCAAGCTGCAGAAAAAGCACACCATGGTTAAATCAAATAGCTCAAACCCCCCCCCCCCAGGAAACCAACATGCTAGAACCAGTAAATCAGTCAGGAATGATTAAAGCCTTCACAATGGACATATATACAAAAAATGAAGTTCTAACTAGCCTACGTTCATGAACACATTCAGTTACATCTCTGACTGTTAGATATCAGACTCCTTGAAGATCAAGTTTTCAGATATGAGGACGGTTCATATCCAAGCTTCGAGAATATGAACAATCCAAACTAGGGGGGCGGTGTCAGGGTTATATAGTGCACTTAGTTGCCTTATTTGGGAAACCTTTTAAGTGACCACTCAATTTGGAAAACAAATGAAAACACAATTGTTTATAGGTTCAGCTCCTTTAACAGTCTATGTCATACATCTTTTTCTTCCACCTGAACTACCAGTACTCCTTTACTAATTACAAAATAACAGGAAAAGAGGGAGGGAGGGAGGGACTAGGCATGTGTTACTAAAATTCTTTATCAGGGTAGAATAATTTGATTTGAAATTAACATGGAATACCATGGTAAACTACAATTAGACTATATTTTCAGTTGCTTTACACAAAATTTACAATATTAAGAATAATAAACTGTAGTTGCTTCCTAAGCAGAACTCTCTATCATTGTCTCCAGCGGCATAACATAGAATTTCCATTTCTTAACCAAACTAACTAACATTACCAATTTCCAAGCAGCTAACTAAACTGATTAAACAGTACTTAAACATGTGTAACAGTTAAAACATAGCATCTCCAAAAAACAAATTGAAACATGTGTAACAGTTTCAGATAGGTAACTTTTGCAGTTGCTAATAAATCCTCACTATTAGTTAAAATCACCTAACAACCTCGTCAAAGTAGCAAATTTTGAATCATTCTTCACCAAAACCTTCAAAAATTCCAAAAAGTTAGGATCTGCAAAAATGACTCACATGAGTAAACCTGTCAAATCGCTCCCCCGGCGGAATCCCCAAAACCCCAATAATCTTCCCAAAGAAATGCAAGTAAACAACAAGAGCAGTCCCATGCGCAGCAGCTGCAAGCGAACCAACGATCATGAGCCCCCAATCTAACCTATCAGCACAAGCAAACAACCTCGAGAACGGAACAGCAGCTGGCGGCGGCTCCATCTCCTCAGCCTCGTCGATCTCCTCCTCCGCTTCCGCCTGAGCGGCAGCCGCGGCCGCCTCCGCGCTGGCATCTAAGTACGGAGAAGGACTCTCCGGCGGCTCGGAAACCTCCGATACCGGCGTCAATGGTTGTATATGAGGTGGGGACCATCCGAATAATCCCCTGGGGATCATCATCTTGGGAGAGCAACTATCTGTTTCTTCTGTCTTTGAAAAACCCTAATTGATCCTCTTTACCTCTAAGTTTAGCAGCAGATCTGTGCTAAATTTAGAGGCCAAATTTCGATTTTGTGTGTTCTTTTGAGGAGCCGAAAAATAAAAATAAAAATGGGAGCCCTTTTCTTTTAATTTTGGGTGACTGGGTCAAATCAACATGCAGATTTTTAGAGAGACAGAGAGAGAGAGAGCGAAAAGAAAATGTTGGCTCTCACCAACTGAGGTACCCAACTGGAAATGCTTGTAAGAAAGAAAGTGCTTTTACTATTGCTCAATTCTTTTTTTTATTTTATTTCTTTGCATGTCGTGATTTCTGTTTGGTTAACTGTCACCAGGCGGCTATATTTCGAGGATAACAACAATAAACTACCACGGATCTCTCTGGGGTTTTCGGCGTTTAAACTTATGAAATTGTTCTTCTTTTGACCAAGTTCATGTTTTTTTTGTTTGTAGTTTTTAGAAGCAATCATGTTTTGGTATGTTCGAGTTTCAAGTTAATAAATCTCATATTACATTATTAATTCTCGGATTATAATGTTGATTAGCATAACTTTTATGCCAAGTTATTACAGTATTAATCATTTTTTTTTACATAAACCATTCAAATAAAATCTTGTATTTAAAAGACGGGTTTGATTTTTTATAGTAAAAACTCAAATTACAACCCGTGTGTAATTGGAGAGGAGAGGGAAACTTTTATTTTTTTTATTTTTATTTTATTAATGAGATGTTCGGATTAATTTGTGCCCATCTTGATTAATTACACGAGTCCTAAAATTAATGACCATATAAATCTCTAGTAGTTATCATATTATAGCAACCACATGACTCGAATTGATACTACAAGAAAACAAACCTCTTAATTTCAAGTTTTTATGAATTGGTCACATAGTAGATGGGTTTTTTTTTGTGTTTTATTACTTTTGTTTATTTTTATATTTTTAAAATAAAAAATAACTTAAAATAATAATATTTAAATATATTTTAAAAAACATATTAGCACGCTATTCCAAACCACGCATGTCAATATTATATGAATATTGATTCGTAATATCAGTGCATGGATACTGTATAGTCAGGTGTGTTTTGCAGGGGTATTTTTGGGAATTGAAACCAGATATTTTGAGTTGGATACTGTTAAACGCAGCTGATTTGAGCTGTTAAGAAGGTGACACGATGGGAAAATGGGAGCGTGGCTGGTGAGATTAGCGTGGCTCTGCAAATAAAGAAAAAAGGCTTATGACAGTAGCGCAGTAGCATGGCCAATGGGAAGAGTGGGAGCAGCAGACATCATTGATCGTTGAGGGAATGGTGGATTGGGTTGCATGGAAAGCTTTTTTCTGGCGTTTTCTTTGTTCCATTTGGGCCTTTCTTTCAAATTTCTTGGTTTTGTGTTTTGATTTCGATGCGACTTTTTCTTCATTGATAATACCAAATGTATAAGACGTTAGTTTTAAAACTTTCAGTTTCGTAGGGTATATTACAGGGGGGAAAGGTACTAAATGAAAGGGTTTTTTCGGGTTAGTGTTTTGTGTGAAAAAATAATCATCAGGTTTGGTTAAATAAATAAAAATAAAAAATAAATTTACCTTGATATAATATTAAGACTTTAATATTTTAAAAATATAAAGTACAGGAAATAAATGTTATTTCCTACCTCACTGATTTCATTTTTTATATACAGAATGATAGGTCATCAAATGCAAAATGTTTAAGAATAAGATTGATGTGATAAATAATTAGCTAATATTTTAATCTAAATAGTTTGATATATTTTTTATAGTCAATATATTTGGTGATTTTAATATAAAAAGCTCGGGAGATTGATAACTAGTAGTATATGGTGCTTGGTAAATCAAGGTGTCCGGTTATTGTGATAATAACAAGTGGTGCCTGGTAATTGAGACAATTGACAATTAAAGCCTGTAAAAGATCTTATTTGATGGACATGAGAACTCTTCAAAAATAAAGTTACAAAAAGAGAAAATGTAATGATATTTTAGAGATGTATTATAAAAACATGCATGTTAAAAATATCAAGAATTAAGAGACTATAAAGCTTTGACTCAAAAGTTTCATGGTGTATTTATAACTAATAGATCTTGTTATTTTACGGAGAAAATGAGTTAAAATATAATTTTAATATTATGGTATTTTGAGTTGTATTATACTCAAAATAAGAATCAATATAAAATACTAAAAGACTTATGCGGAGTTATAAAAAAATATCTTGTGAGTGATAGACTGGGACTCATTAGAAGTGAAAAATGGGTCTAGATGCACTACTTGGATCCAAGCACGATGGGTTCAAAGTGTGCTTCCGAGCCTGTAAGAGTGTGGGGGTGTATGCTCAACATGAGCTCAGACTACCACGCTCGAGCTCACTTTAGTTGGGGTCTTGAAACTTGAGTCCAAGTGGTTTTTTTGGCTTATTTTGAGGGAATTCTTTTGATATATTTAGAGGGGGTATTTTTGGTTTATTTTGTTTACATCCATCGTAGAGATAATAATCAAATGCTAGCATTCTTTTGTGTATAATACAAAGTCATCAATTATGGTTAAGTTTTAGGGCAGCTACAGTGTTTAGCATTAATTAATAATAGCTTTGCTTTTAAGGCCACACAATTAGTTGAGAGATTAATAAGTGGATTTCAATTCATGTCTCCCTTGATTTGAAAGGGCACTTAATTTGAATCATTGAATATTTTTGGTACTTGGATTGAACTGGACGAAGAAAATTAAATCCATATACTCCGACGAGCGTAGCTCTTACTAATCCAGGATAATTAACTGTCCCCCGCATAGGTATAGTAGCTTTTTACATGCAGATTTTGTGGGTGTAATTTGACGGGATGGATCGAGCTAATTCTCTAACAGAGCCGTCTGTGTCAGGAAGGAGCATCCATGAGACAAGAGGGCCATGGCTAAAACGAGGCCGCTTTGCATGACAGTGAAGTAAAGTTGCGGGAAAAGGCTGGTGACGGAGTGATGACATTATCATATCAGGAAAATGACGGGTGAGGCTACCTGCAGGAAAGGGGAGGAGGAGGGGATTTGACGGGGCGACTATACTCCAAGCATAAAAGTGAAATCTCAGCATCACTGATGGATTGGAATTGTTGCTTCGATTAAAACGCAATTTTGGCACTGAATGGTTGAAAGACACCACAGCTTTTTTTTCTCCGTAAATTGCTGTGGTCTTCGTTGATATCTATCTGGGACTCCTGAAGCCATTTGATACTTCCTTGCAGTTCTGCTATTTAGAGGTTTCCTGCTTTTTGATCTTTAGAAAATAAATAAATTGATGTTTTTTTATGTGTTTTTTTTATAATTTTAATGTTTTAATATATAAAAAAGTAAAATCTTAATTTTTTTTTTATATTTTCAATTGAAAAACAACTTACACTGGATTATTAAATATTTTTGAAGGATACAAGGAGAGGGGATTGAAACAGTATTCGATAGGTAGCCAAGTAGGAGTAGATTAATAAAGTGTTTGTTTTTACATTACAACATGTTTTTTAATTATATTTTTTTAAAAATAATTTTAATATATTTTGATGATTTTTATATATGAATTTTAAAAATAAAAAAACTAGAAAAAATTTTATTGTGTGTTTGAGAGTGTGGCTGTGATTATTTTTCAAAATGTTTTTCACTCATAAAAAAATATATGAATAATATTTTTTTATTTTTTAAAAGTTATTTTTAAAATTAATACATTAAAATAAAAATTATCAAACGATTACCTCTGGTGCGATTACACGATGTAACTTGGATTCTTCTTTTCAATTTGATAAACATAGATCTTTTATGTGAAAATTAAAAAAACTTCACAGTTTTTTTCAAGTTCAGCATGTTCCATTTTTTCCAACGTGTTCAAACTCAGTGCTCAGTCCAAGACATGTTTTTAATACACGTTTTATATTATTATGGCTGCGTTTTTTTAAATAATTTTTTTTATCTATTAAAATATATTATATATATATATATTAATACTATTATGTTAAAATCATTAAAAAATATATTAATTTAATATTTTAAAACTAAATTTAATTTTAAAAAATACTTGCACACACCACTTTGTGGGTCAACCCGTGTTTTCAGCAATTTTAATTTATTTGATGAAAAATTAATTTTTTTATATATTTTTGATCATTTTTATGCGCTGATCTCAAAAATAATTTTAAAAAATATATCATTTTAATGTATTTCAGCACAAAAAATACATTAAAAAATAATCGTAACTATACTTCTAAACATGCCTGAGTTTACTAAGCATTGATTGTAAAATAAAATAAAATGAAATTGAGATTACATGATTGATAATATAGTTCGTTTTTCCAAACTTGATTCAGATCGGTGATGAGATTGTTGTCACGTTATTATTCAAGTTTTAATCCAAAAAGATTGCAAGAAAAAAAAAAACCCATGGATCGTATAAATCTGGAGGAGGATAATTTATTGATGGAGAGTATTAGAAGGATAAAAAAATGATTGGTTCAACACTTATTTTTTACTTTTAACTAAAATAACTTTATAAATATATCTGGAAATACATACATTTTAAACTAAATAAAAAACTTGTAAGAAAATTGAATCGAAATTTGGATAAAAATAATTTTACATGTTAAAAGTTTATAAATTCGAGAAACATGAGATAAAAAAAAAAAGAAAACATATAATATCCTAATTTTAAAAACAAGATAATTAATACGACCGAGGAATGCGTGCTTTATTAAGACTTTCTTAAGACTTTAAGAAGTCAATTGAAACACCAAGAATTCCAATTGGTTAGTTTAATAGGTGGAAGAGAAGAATTGAAACTTTGATGAAAGTTCAGGGGAGTAATTGATATAACACAAAATAACAGGGAGGAAATCGAGAAAACCCTCAAATGTTAGGGGGAAAAATCAAAATTTACCCTTAGAGTACAAAGTCCATTCCTCTCAATTCCCAACTCCGAAGAAACGACCTTTACAGGTGGGCCGATGGCTGCAAGGACCCGCGCCAAAGTCCAAAGGCAAACTAATAACGGATAAGCAGCGGGAGAGCTGAAAAGAAGATAAGCTCTCCACCACAAAAAAAAATCTTAGAAGACCAGAGGACAAGAGACTCTTGTTCTCACGACACCTTTCTTACACACAACAACAATGGCTTCTTTACAAAACTCACCCTCAGTTTATCATACATTATCTCCATATTCGCTCCCTCAGGTCCTCACTTTCTCTGACTCTCTCTACATTAGCAATACATGTCGGTGTGAATGTTTGAATTTCATTAGAAAAACAGATGTCACATTATGGGTTCTCGTTTATGTGTACAGGTCGGAGGAGCACAAAAGAATCATGGAATGTTGTCTTTCTGTAGAAGAGGCCTTTCTTTTCTTGTTAGGGCCGAGCAATCATCACCAAATTCAACTTCTCTTTCTCAAGGTGAGTTTTCTTCTCTCTTCTTTTTCATTTTTTTTTCAATTTATTTGCTAAAATTTCTGTACAATGAACAATGTCTATGCACCTGGCTTAGTTAAAGTTACTGCGAGTTGCAATTCTGATGGATTTGATAGAGCATTTCTTGCTTGAAATTCAGCGGTTACTGAAAAAATGAAACTAGAATGTCATTATACAAGGTAATCGCTGAACTTGTAGTGAAATTATGGAGAATGCTGTTCTTGTGAAAATCTCTTCTGGCAATTTGGTTACGAGGAGAGAACTTGACAAATGCCATTGAAATAATACTGTGCTGAATTCCATGTGATAATTACAAATAAATTATTCTGTCAAAATTGTCTTGATTTGATCTGCACCTGCTAAATATCAATTGAAGGAATGCAGTTGTCCACACTCCACACACACCAAAAAAAATAAAATAAAATAAAATTTCAAGACAGAGTGATGTATGGTTAGCCACTATTAGATTACTGGATATAAGGGAAAAACCATACTTTTTAGATGTTGAACTTAAAGTGTTGCTTGAAGTTAAAGGAAGCAGTATCGAAGAAACGTTCTCTGTGTTTTGGTTTGTTTAATTGAACTCTCATTTCCTGCAGTTAGATTTGGGAGACGTGAATTGATAGCAGTGAGTGTCATTGCTCCTTGGGTATCCATGGTTAACCAAACTCCTCCATCATGTAAGCAACCATTTTTTTGGATGTTTTCGATATTGTTCTTGCCAGCTAATGCAGTTTAGCATAGAAAAACTCATTTAGAATAAACTTTGTGAGTTTCTTATAACACCATGTTTGCTGATATCCTAAGAGGACATCCTTGATATGGTTCAGTTGCTGCAGAATCTAAAAAGGGATTTCTTTTAGTCACGGACAAGAAGGATGGATACTCATTTCTCTACCCATTCGGGTGGCAGGTATGGTTTCCTAAAGCTTTTCTTCTCTGTTCCCCTCCTCATGTTCATAACTCATGCATTCTTCTCTTTAGTTGATCTAGCTGCTAGCCACAAGCAACAAATATTTGATACAACATTTTCAGATTGGTTTTTCATATTTTCTCTGTTGGCCGTGGCAGGAAGTTGTCATCGAAGGACAAGACAAGGTCTTTAAAGATGTCATCGAGCCCTTAGAAAGTATCAGTGTGAATGTGATCCCTACCGTCAAACAAGATATTCGAGACTTTGGACCTCCACAACAGGTTTTCCATATACACATACAACCCACTTTTTTATTATAGAGGCGGTAACCTTATTTCCCATTTATGCTCTTGCTCCAGTTTATAATTTTAGCTCATATCTCTAAGTGATGGAGGATGCTAATGCTCACCGTGCATTTATCTCAGGTTGCTGAAACATTGATAAAAAAGGTTTTGGCCCCTCCTTCACAGAAAACAAAACTAATTGAGGCAAAAGAGGTTTGATTTCTTGAGTCTTCTAGTTTAATTCTACCAGAATTCACACATGCTTTTACTGTTTCAACGCTGTTTAGCACCATGTTTTCATTTCAAGTAACTGGGGCAGTTCAATTATGTATAATGTCCTTGTTCTATTCAAATGTTTCTCCCTTTGAGTAGCTAAACAGATAATCGTTTAATTTAGGCTTATGTAAATTTACAATTAAGGTTTTGTTGGTAAAAGAACAGTCGACTGATATTATTGTGCGTTGATGGTGCAGCACGGTGCTGATGGGAAAATTTATTACACATTTGAGTTCGTTGCTCAGGCTCCAAATTTTACCCGCCATGCTCTTAGTGCAATCGCTATTGGCAATGGTATGGAATGTATATTTTACTATTTTACTGAGAAATGGATTGTGTAATCTCTGGCACCCATCCCATTATTCAAAGCTCACTCCTTTGGTTCCAGAATGATTTCATGAAAACAAATTTGATTCCAGATAATTATCATCAGTTCATTACTTGGGATTATTGATTCAGGGACTGAGACAGAGCTCTCATGCTTCACTGATTAATGAGACATGTTTCAGCCATTTAAAAAAGAAATTGAGCAATGCTTGTGTTCCTGGAAATTTCATGGCAGGTAAATTCTACACTTTGACAACGGGAGCCAATGAACGAAGGTGGGAGAAGATGAAGGATAAATTGCAGACGGTCATTGATTCCTTTGAAATTTTCAATGTTTGATGTCGTTGTTCAGTTTTCAGTTTTCACTTTTCCTGCTTAGGAACAACCCTCTCTTAAGAGCTGTACGAGGCACGTTTCTTTTCACCATGTATTCCTCCCCATTTCCCTTCTTTCTTCTCCTTTTCCCTTTTCTGTTGTAGAGGAACCTCCCCATTTCCCTTCTTTCTTCTCTTTCACCATTTTCTGTTGTAGAGGAACATCTGATATACGAAGTTCTATGGGTCTTGATATGAAAATAAACCTCCCCTTCACTATTCTTCAGTGACATGAACATATTACAGGTGCAAGTATTGCTGTTCTCTTCGTTCTAATGATGCAAAACCGTAATGAAAAACGCAGTGCTTTCTGTCAATTGGAATCCAAGACAATCTCAAAAGAGCGAAGGAGAGGACCAGAAATATTTTTGCAAACCCAATGGTTAAATTCATTTCGAGGAAGAAAACATTGCCCCTGAATAAATATGATCACCGCCGAGATAGTAACTTAAATTTGCAGTTCCCTCAAAGGCAGCAGTTCAAAGAACCTTCCTAGAGATTCTATGCCACAAAATTTGGACAAAGCAAATGTTGATTTGTGTCGGGTGCTATAGTCCGATAAATCTTGAAAACAAATCAAGCTGGCCAAAGACAAGGCATTCATGCAAGCATAACAAAGGTGCCAAACATAACAAAAGGTATAATAGAAAAATAGTTCTCAAAATATGTTAAAGAAAAACAAACATGACATTGGAGTCCTAACAAACTGCACTGCTCCTAACAAAACTGTCAACAGTACGCCTGGTATCACTTTGCGCATCAGAACAAATAGCTACCAAAAACACAGATTTATATGATCCCAATCTTGTTTGCCACATCTAAGGCATCATAATCAGGAGTCAACCTGACGTATGCCTTCTTAGTTCCATCAGGCCTGCATTAAAATAGATATAGTTAGTGCCACTTTCAAAATCGAATTAAGCAAGATGAGCAGAGTTAAGATCCTGGCAGATTATCAATCATGAAACATGGATTCTGAATGGAGTTGTATAAGATGATTCACCAGTCAAATTATATGGTTGGGGTGTCAGAATTACTAATTCACAAGAATGGAGTAATGTAGTGTACAACTACATGTCACATTACAGGATACCAATTCTAAAACTTGCCTCTTGGAGCAGTTACAAGAGGCAAGAATACTCATCAGGATCAGACCAGCAACAGTCACCTTATCATAAATGTAAAAGGTCAAAACGTCTTGGTTTCAAGTAACTAAGATTTACCTGATCAAAGTATTCACTTTCTTGGTCTGAATGTCGTACATCTTCTTAACTGCATCTTTAATTTTCTTCTTGTCTGCACGAATGTCAACAATGAACACAAGGGTATTGTTGTCTTCAATCTTTTTCATTGCAGACTCAGTAGTAAGTGGATACTTTAGAATCTGATAGTGGTCCAGCTTATTTCTAGGTGTTGCACTGATGCGTGGATACTTGGGATTCCTCTCCTTCTTCAATGTCCTGGGACGGTGAAATGTAACCTTTGTCCGGATCTTCTTTGTTTTCTTGAATGTTGGCCCTGATTTCACAGCCCTGGCAGCCTTCTGGGCTTGTGCCTTTGGATCAGGCTTTCTGGATGCATCAGCTGCAATGGCGTAGACAATAAGTTTCTCAGTCAATACATTCCTCAACTAGAAGAGATGTAAAAGAAGCAAAAACTTTCCATTTACAGATTACAAAATAAGCACCTCATAGCTCAATTCCTTCATCAAACCATAAATTCACAACGAACAAACAAGCAACATGGTTTCAAAACAAAAAGGGAACGGCTAGAAAACCATCAAAATGAATTAGCGAATATAAACCAAGAACAACGTCAAATCACAACAAAGCCAAAGACCACTACTATCACACAGATTAACACGTGTGAATATAATTAAAACAGTTAGCAAAAAGAGAGTAAGAAACAAACGTACCTTTAGCCGGAGACATTGTAGCTACCACTTCACAGACACCACTAAACCTGATAACAAAAACCCAAAACCAAAACTTCAGTATCAAAAAAAGTAACCCTAAAAACTAAAACCTTATAAGAGAAAATGCCATAAGGGTATAACATGTCAAGATCTATAACAACTTGAGTTCATTTCAGGATAAAAAGCAGAGTTTTGGATTTGATAAAACCTGCACGTAGGGTTCTGTAGAGAACACCAAATAAAAGTAATGGTGAAGAGACAACAGAGATGAGATGACAGACCTTAGTTGCTGCGGCTGTGAACTAGGGTTTTTCCCAAGCGGGGAAGATGGAGAGATGGTGCCTTATATAATTTTCTACAATTACTAATTTAACCTGCTTAGTTATGGGTTGGGCTGGGTACTGATGAGAAGTGTTGTTAATGGGCTTACATTAAGATTTTTTTT
>Ga0325401_1001384_pt1 | contig 20366 bp, 5 predicted proteins | sample PopdelMetagenome_FD_205666 | JGI IMG/M metagenome (GOLD analysis project Ga0325401, IMG submission 205666) | Populus deltoides microbial communities from Bellville, Georgia, United States - Xylem-PdKOR-R2 | ecosystem: Host-associated > Plants > Phyllosphere > Stem > Wood/Secondary xylem | place... | reverse complement strand
TAAATAATGCGTCATTCATAAAACCAGATTCTGACCACTACTATGATTGAAAAATTAATATTTAACCTTTTAGATCTTAAAAATCCAATTTCCATTCAATTTTCAATTAAAAACATCTAAAAACACTTTAGGTGCTTTGAAAAATCTACTTGTGTCTTAAACTTAGAAAAAATTGGTTCCAAAATGCAAAACCAACCTAAATCCAAAAAAGTTCTCAAGTCTGGATATACTTTCTCGGGCAAGATGAAAATAAAAAAACACTCTAATGGAACTCATTGAATGAAACCGTTGAAACCAAAATTGATCTTTTTAATGACCCAAATTAGTGACAACAAATATATATATTTTTTAGCCAGAATCCAGCAACTTTCTCTCTTATCTCTCAAACCAGCGACTAAAAAATAAGAAAATGAAGTTTTAGACTTAAATGAAACTTTCAAAAACTAAAAGGATTATAATAGAAGACAAATAAAAATAAGGGGATAAAACAGAATTTTGTCGTGTTAGTTTTAGACTGCCCATGTCAATTTACAACTTCTTATAATTTGATCCTATATCTTTTAATTGTGTTTTTTTATAACAAATCATAAAAAATCCATTATTAATTTGATAAAAAAAACAGAAGAAGATGCAATTGAAAAAAAAAATCCGAGAATGAAAAACAAAACACAGGATTCTCGTTACTTTCCCCCAAATATCTTAGTTTATTGTATAATTAACTATTCAATGCATGCCATGTCTCATCCCTATAAAACTATGATAGTATTATTAAGCTTTAAACTACAAATAGAACTTTGTATTTTGTAGCAATGTACGTCCTTCCCAGCCCCATCCAATTTTTCTTTCGGTGTTCAAGTTTAATCATTTATTAGATGATATTCATGTCGGTTAAATGTAGTTGCAGTTGTTTTTTAAAGTATTTTTTACTTAGAAATATATTAAAATAATATTTTTTTATTTTTTAAAAACCAATTTTAAAATCAGCGCACCAAAATGATCTAAAAACATCAAAAAAATATTAATTTAATGCAAATAAAAAAATAAAAAAAATTTAATTTTTTTTAAAAATACTTTTAAAACACAAAAACAAATAGGATCGGACCGATAATTTAGGTTTAATTATTAACATTTAATAATTGAAAATCCATCTCTGCATATTTATTTCATACCTAATAACTAGGCTCATGTATAGCTGATGAACTCAACTAATAAAATTGAATGCTGTTCTTATCAGTCTGGAATTTGAAGGCTCTGGCTGTGTTAGAAATTTAAGGCTTGGTCGCACTGAACATGACATATCACACCTCATTGAATTAATTGTTCTACACAATAAATATTATCATGATCCTTCTTTTATTATTATTATTTTTTTAGTTCGAGAAAAAAAAAAAAAACCCAACGACTTTTGGGTTTGTATAGTGTCCACTCATCTTTTTTTTGGTTTTAAAACGATAATTTTAAAGTGAAAATTTTTATACTGCGTTTAATAATTCGGTTGAAATCACATTTTCAAATATTCAAAAAAGTATATTTTTTTGTTTAAAAATAATTTTTTATGTTTTTAGATTATTTTGATTTACTGATATAAAAAATAATTTTTTAAAAATAAAAAATATATTATTTTGATATATTTTTAAATAAAAAGTATTTTAAACCGCAATAACTATCACTCTCAGATACCTTTTAGGTTTTAAACTGATAATTTTAAAGTACAAATAAAATTTTTATACCAGTTTAATAATTTGGTTGAAATCACATTTCTTCTATATTTTAAAAAAATTATTTAAAATTATTTTTATATATATATTTAGATTGTTTTGATTTGCTGATATAAAAAATAATTTTTTAAAAATAAAAATTATTATTTTAAAATATTTTAAAATAAAAAATATTTTAAAATGTAAGAATATCACATTTCCAAACATTACGGACACTGTCGCAATCCTAATGTTTTTTTTTTTGTTTTTTTTTTGCACATTTTGTTGTCCTACGTAATTGTTTGTTTCTTTTTTCCCTCTTAAAAGCCATGGTTTCTGGACACTGATTTGAAAAAGAACTTGAATTACTAGATTATAGGATTAATCATTGAGCTAACAGAACAATTTAATTATTTTTATTAAAATAATATTTTTTTTTTATTTTTTTCAGTGTTTAAAAAGTCCAGAAAACTTAACCGATTTAATTAAATCTAATAAGTAAAGTATTTTTAGTTTAATTTAAAACTTTACCAAATCAAACTTTGATTTTCTAATCCTATGAAGAAGTTTAAGCACAGACTCCAATATTCATGCCTCGTTTATGCTAGCAAACAAAGCCAATATTCAATGAGGATACGATAAGCAGAACTGATTTTTTTTATTATTATTAATTTGAGTGTTTGGATTAACTTGTATGTATTTTAATTAATTTTATAGCTTTTGAAATTAATAACAATTAAATATTTAATAGCCTTAAAATTTTATAAAACTCAAACTAATAACTTATAAAATAAAAATAGAATTTGTCAATCTCGTCAAGTGTTTGGTAATTTTAAAGAATAGGCAAATTAACATATCTTTTTTTTTAATGAAATCATGTATTTTAAAATGTTATGTTTTAATCTGCAATATTTAATTGACATTATATTTGTAAAACGTGATATGTAATTGATAACACGTTTCAGAACTGAGACACCAATTAAATATCGCGTTTTATAAATGCGATATCAATTAAATTTTAATAGTCTTCCCAATTATTCCACTAAAATCCAGCTGCAAAATACCTTAAATTTCAAACATATAAATGATTTTTAAAGTAAGAATTTTCTAATTTAAACAAAACTAGAACAACCGTCATTTTTTCATCTTTGTACGGAGTTCACATGAACTGTTGAAGGTAAATATCTTAAATATTAAACAATTATAATTCAATGAAGTTAATTTTTTTTTAACAAATGGTTAAAAAAAATACTTGAATAGGTTATTGTCTATCTAGCTTGCTCTAATAAAGTGACAACACATGTATTGGATTATTATAAAATATTTTACTAGCATACCACCTAACATTACAAATATGTTAGTTTAATTGCATTCTTAAAGTTACAACTGGACAATCCAAATGCATATAATTGTAAAATAACATTGAATTACATGCATCTTAATGGGAGTTGAAGTTTAACTCCTATAGTGTAGACAATTATAAGTGACAATCTATGAATTTAGGATCAATCCATATGAAGATGCTCTCAGGACTATAATAGTTATAAAAAAATGAGTTATTTTTTTTTTCATGTTAACAACAAACATTTAAAATGTAATAAAAAGTCCAAGTAAAACTGCAACGTCCTATAGTCATCTCCCCATGCCTTAGATGAAATACATGTCTCACATATTCATTGCTCAATCAATGCATGGATCAAGCCGTGGTTAAGCAATATGCTCTAGACAACTAATGTATAAAAAACCAATATGAAACAAATTTGGTTGAACCCGCTCATATAGTTTTATTAATTTATATGTCCAATAATAAATGGTAACCTCATCCTACATAATAATTTAAAATATAATTACATAAATATATAATACCTTTAATGTTATGTAATTAAAATATTTATTAAATATAAATACACTTACAATCCCAGGAAAAAAAATCTTACAATCAACCACATGACATAAGTGTTAGCAAGCCCAATAGGCATGTACCGTGACTCAAACTCTCCATAAAAATAGTTATGATCTCTAGGAATATCAACCTTATAATGTGTTTGCCCATCATAGGAAGAAGATCTGTCACCTCGTGTGCGTGACATCTTATGTAAGAGTACATGTGTTTAATTTGAAATTATATAAGTTTAATATGCTTTAAAAAATATCATATATATTTTAACAAATAATTGTATTGTGATATATACATTGTCAAATAGAACATGTTTTCCTAATATGTTATGTTTCATGGCATATGCCACATCTATAATGTGCATAACCCTTTCTTGTATCTTTCTCATTATGCGAGTAAACACTTATCAACCATGCTCGAGTTTCCATATAGATAACTCTGTTTCAATTCGAAGTTCGATGTAATCATTTCATTATAACTCATTTGCTAATAGATGAAATAAAACGTCATACACTTATTCGGAGCTCTGAATCGTGTAATGATTATTAATAAACTGTGTAAAGTCTAAATGATTCTCAGCACAACATGCAATAATATGTGAATATTGATGTTGGAATATATGTTATTTGTCACATACGCATGTTCTATCATTCAATCTGATTTCTTGTCTAACTTCTTTTATAACACTTGGTTTAATAAGGGTGTTGACATGAAAAACTTGTTATTTAGAGTTGAACAACATTGCAACATGATCTCTTGATATATCTCTTTAATGTGTAAATGATATAATGTAGCTCGTTATTGAATAAAATCATTTGTTTCTTGTCTCCATTTGACCCAATAACTATTTCAATTGAAAAATATTAACTGCATTAAAGCTGAAACAAGAATTGCACGAGCACCATTTAAAATATGATTAAATAATTCTAAAAGATTAGTTATCATATTACCATATCGGTGACCACCATCATAACATAATGTCTATTTTTATTTTGGTTCCCGTTCAATATATTCTTGATATGCTAGGTCTAACTTATACATTTTTTCATACAATAAATCAAATTTAAACATTGAAGGTTCATAACACATTTTCATCAAATCTTTTTTTGTAGATAGGTCTTTGAATTTATAATTGAAGTTGCTAACAAAATATTGGGCACAATACCGATGATATCTTATAGGTTCATGCTAAATTTCTTCTATTCCATTTTTTATGCCTGCATGTCTATTTGATATTATACATTTATATGTTCAATCATTGGTAATGTATCTATATAAGCAAAGTAAAAACCATCTCTAATTAAAATTATTTTCTTTATTAACAATTGCAAAAGTTAACAAGAATATCTTATTATTTGTATAAAAAACAATTACAATCAATTACTTTTCATCATATCACCCATACAAATATGTATCATCAATATTGATTAGTGGTTTATAATACTTGAAACCTTCAATACAAGCTCTAAATGACAAAAAAAAAAAAAACTTTCAAAAACAATTGTACTATTATCAAGATTTTCTTTGTGCGTCCAATCAACAATTATTCTAGGATTTTATTATTTTATTGCCAACAACAACCTTGATAGTTTTTCAAACGACTCCTCATATGAACCAAGTAGATGCTCAAGCACCTTCTTGTTTTGCAACTCATTCTTTGTTATACGACATTTTATACTTGTGATGGAATTTTATTTCATTCTGTATGCTTGTAATCATCATTGAAAGATTTTCCATCACAAGAGTTGATATAGCACTAATAATAAAATTTGTAGCGAGCTAATGGTGATCTTTTTAGACAAAAGTCGAGCTACATGTATATGGTCCTATTAACTTTTTTTATTTCAAACGAATCCAACCTTTTATGATGTCCCCCCACATAAATATCACTTACATTCAGGTGCTTACATACATTGTAATTGATCAAAGGTCGAGTTCGACTATTAAACTCGGTATTTAACTGAATGTGCAATATGCCACTATTTAACTGCATTAACTAAATCATTTTTACTATTGAATGTTTGTCCAACCTCCAAATCAAAGCCTCTTGACAAACATTTATGACTAAATGCTCAATCATGAGAAATAACAAATACAGACCCAAAAACATCTCTAAATTTCTGAACATAAGGTATTATTTAATCATCAACATCATTATCAACATCATCAATATTTACTATCACATTTAGGTTTAACATCTCATCTTTTTCATTGTCACTAAACTCAAAATAGTCAAATCCATGTTGATCAACAAATGGATTCTCAAAAATAGTATGATCAATCCTTTGTAGCAAATTATTCGACAATAAATAGTTTCTCCTTTACTAGCTGACTTTGAAGAATTAATGAATTATGATGCATTTATACATATTCAACTAGACGTTGGGACTCATGAATAATTTGATCGACTACTCACATACAATACCATCATGTTCAATTCATTTTAGGTGACAGAATCAATCATTGCCTTAAAATTATCATCACATACAATCGGTACAGGATAATACTAATGTTCACCAATTTAACACTTCCAAGTTATATCATTATATTTCTACCCAAGTCCATGATTAATAGTTCTTTCATTTCCACTTATGATATGCCTAAATTATCTTTTAACAACAAACTACTCCCGTCATTATATGTGATAATATTATTTACATCAAGAACAATAATGTCACCATAATAACATAACATAAATATATTATAAGTCATTCTGTAAAAAAAAAGAAACAAATTGAATTCATGTCAATGAGATATAATTTTAATTAAATTACATTACATCAACCTTAATTGTGAAAATCCATAGCAAATTCAAAAAAATTCTCAAAATTTCGCGCAACACATGACAAAATTAAATGTAATTCATGGTATCAATTCTAATTGATATTTTTCATGTTTAATTGTATGAAATCAAACTCAAATTCATAGCAATTTCAAACAATTAAAAAAAATACAAAATTCAACAACTTATCCACAATTTAATAGAATGTGTAATTCATCAAAATTTTACTGTATTCATGTTCTATTGCATGAAATCATTAAGCATAACAGATAACATTACTAGCTAATTCCAACCAATTCACATAGAATTCCTAATTTGACAACTTGTCTAAAATTCAACACAACACATAATTCATTGAAAGAATTAGTTCCTAATTAATTCAAGTTATTTTCATGTTCAACCATATCAAATCAACCCTAATTGATGGTATTCATAGCTAATTAATCATTAATTCAACAAACCATAAATTTAACCTTAACCTTAAACAATAATTGCATTTCAACTAAACCAAATACAATTAAATATAAACTCGTATATTTAATAGTAATGTAATATATTTACCTAACTTATAGAATCAAAAAATATTGGAGCGGCAGGGACAACAATAATGTCGGATTTTAAAGAAAAAAAATCCTAAGATGTTTGGAGACTAAGATGTGTCGGTAAATATCGTGTTTCTAAAGCACAACAAGATAAAAATATATTATTTTAAAAAAATTAATTAATGTTATTTAGCCCAAACTTTTAGGTTACTGTTGTAATTTTTTTAAAAAAATCACCTCAAAATCACCATACCGAATATAGGTACATTATACTAATACAGGCACCAAGAAAGCACACGAAAACCAGTCATGCTCATATACTAACATTATGAAGGCCTCGTAAATCGGACTTTTTTGACTCAGGAATGATTTAATCAATGATACTATTCACTAATCCCCTCTCCCCAACTCACTTTAAACAAGACCAGCCATCATCCTGTACAACATTTTTATTAAGAAATATGAAAAAGGAGAAATGGTGGGATCAGACACTTGATAGAAAACACATTATAACTAGATGTTAGAATGATCATTCTACATCTGTAGGATAATGGATCGGTTCTAACCGAAGCTGTGAAAACCTTATATAGTATGCGTCTAGCTAGCAAAATGCCAAAAAATAACTCAGCCCCACTCTCTCAGCTCTGGTTTCCATAACCCCACCATTCTTTTCCTTCCTTCTTCTCTAACCTTTACCCTTTATTCATCTCACACTCTTCCTTACAACACCCTCTGAAAGGCAAACCCACGAGTACAGACTACGTTTCTTTCTGACACCAATGTCCCTAAACATCCTAACTTTCCTCTTGTTACTCACTTGTTTTCCTCTTCTCCTTGCGGGTTTGCCCAACCCGGACCCGGCTACAATTCAACCATTTAAACCAGGCCCAACACCGCCAGCAACAATCCCTGCATCCCCTGAGCAATCTAACCTTGCTGGTTGCCCATTAGAGCTTCCCAATGAACTCTTCCATGGCATTAAATCAGCTTGTGGTAGTGGCTCCTCTGCTAGCGGGCACCTCCACAGGACCCGGTGCTGTCCAGTTCTTGCTGCTTGGCTTTACTCTGCTTACTCTGCCACTGCACTTAGCGGAGCTAACAAAGTAATCCCAGCGACAACAACGGGTCGTTCTCCATCGTATGACATGCCCTTGCTTCCTGATGATTCCGAGACTTGTGTTGATGGGCTCTCCAAAGGGTTGAAAGAGAAAGGCATAGAATTGGTTAAGCCTAATGAGACTTGTGATGTTGTGTATTGTTATTGTGGTATTAGATTGCACCCTCTGAGTTGCCCGGAAGCCTTTTCTTTGAACCGAAAGGGAAAGCTTGTTGGGGATAAGAGCGTTAAGAAATTAGAAAGAAATTGCTTGAGTAATAGTAACAATGTGAATGGATTTCCTGGTCTTGGTGGCTGCTCCAAGTGCTTGAACAGTCTTCACTTGGTAAGCTAGAATCTTTCTTTCTTTAATTAGTTTCGATTATAATGCTTCGAATTCTTTGTTTTTCCAATTCTTGGGTTTGTTTTGTTTTGTTTTGTCTTGATTTGTTGTTTAATGGTTGTTGTGGAGGAAGGAAGATCAAGAAGTTGATAGGGTTTGTGTGTCTTGTTCTGCACTTGGTAAATTGGGAAAGTTGTACCTTCATTTTTTTTTTTGTGCTTACTTTACTCCCATTACCAATTTTCTATTGGTGGGAATCTGAGATATTTGGTGACAAAGGAGTGGCCTTGTTCCCAGACTGAAGTGCGAGTAAGAGTTAGCGTTTGTTTATTAGGCAGTTTCCTTTAAGATTCATCGTTTCTTACATTGTCGAGTGCAATGCTTGGCTTGGATTAAGACCTGATTATGGTTTGCTGTTGAGTGTTGCCAGCAAGAACTGGTGTTGTGTGATCTTAGAATTTTGTTTATTCTCAATGTATAGTCACAGTGGTATATGCAATTAGATTCTGGACATTTCAAATATCAGTTATTTTATTTCTACTTTCTTATGATTCGGACATGGAGAATTTGAAAACTTTGGAGGCTCTTAACTCTCTATGGCAATGCCTGAATTTTCACCACTTTTATGTTAGTGAGATTCTTTCTTTATTCTATGTTGGTTAGATTCTCTTACATTGGTTGGATGTTGGAAGACAAGGGTGTAGCTTACATTAGATTTTAATTGGAAGTTGCACCAAATAATTAGTTACAACTTCAAGCACCAAAACGTGTACTTCTCCAAAGATAAACAATCTGTCTTTTACCTTTTCTATTTGATAATGATTTGATGCAGCTTAACAACAAGAAGACTTTAAATTCAAGCAAGTCAGAGGATAGGACCGCAAGAATGCACAACAAAGATTGCCAGTTGATGGGTCTTACATGGCTACTTGCCAAGAATCGCACGGCTTACATTCACACAGTTACTGCAGTCATACGAGCTATGATGCTGAGCACCAATGGCTTTGATCCACAGTCGTGCACTCTCAACAGTGACGGAATGCCTCTAGCCGTAGATTCTTCTGAAATCTCCAACAATTCTTTGTCAATCTGTCATCAAGTTCCCATCTATGCAGCCATGGCTTTCATTTGTTTGTTAAATCTTCTACTCATTGTACCATCCACCAAATTTTAGACAAGAGGGCGTAGCTTCTTCATCTTTGTGAATTTCTAGCTTTGAGATTGTATGGTATTGATCTCTGCTTTGTGCTATGCTTTTCCCCTAATTGTTTTGTATTTGTAATCAATCTTTTCACTCTCCTGGTTTGTTGACAAATAGAGAAGGAGTTTGGTCCTGCAAGCTAGCTTATGATAATATGATTTGTAATGTGGGTCTCCTCAGGGCTCCATCATGAATATGTGCCATGCACTCATACTGTTTTGTATTGATGAGACAATTTGTGGTTCATTTTCTTTTGTTTGGTGGAATTATTTTTGGACAGCCTTCCAGACAGCTGAATTCTTCACGGGAAATTTATGCAGTGTCAGCATCACACAACGGGTCTTTTATCTTCTTTCTTTCATCCATGCAGAAGGTCTATGATGGGGAAGTGGCTGCCAACTGGCTGGGAAAATAACAACAACAAAAGGTTAAAAAGGATGTGTCTGTGTGTGCACATGGATTTATTTTAAATAAAGCTGTGTTAGTAATAGAAAACTATTTTCATTTTTCTTTTTCTTCCTTTTATAGTTTTTTTGTAATAAAAAACTTTAAAAGATGTGTTCATTTGTTTAAAACAAAGATGAATTTATTTTTTTCTCATGAATTACATTAAATTTACAATTATTTTTCATAAAAAATCAATTTTATAATATAAGTATCGGATCCAAGATGATGATCAAGGTCAATTTGGGTTTAGGTCTATTCTATTTAATTCACACTCAAAGAGTATGGGTAGAGTTAGATTGACCCGATCCAAATTCACTTTTAATGATGGAGAATATCTTAATACATAAAAAATTATAAGAAAACACATACACACATCAATTAAAAAAAAAAACTTTTATAAACAAAGGCAAAAACAATTGTATAGTTCACGCGTGTATTAGAAAAATAAATGTTAATCATCTCAAAGATGGTTCTGCTCGTAAAATAATGGTTTACTATATAATACAAAAGCGAATCAGTAGGGTATTGACCAACATCACCCTTAACTCACATATCAAATTAACATTTCATAAAACAATATTACATGTATATAACTTTTAAAACATTATGATTTTTCCAACTTCCAAAGAGTATGACTCGTTTAAGGACCATATTGCCCTGTGTTGAACACAAATCACATAAAAAAATATTTTATTTATTTATTTATTATTATATGAAAAATAATAGAGTTTCCATATCCTTTTAAGAGTGCGTTTATCTATACGACAACGTTCGTGTTTTCAAGAAACGCATTGATATAACCGTTTGGTTACAGATTATCAAAAAAGTTAAAAGTATGGGTCCCACCATTTATATGCGGCAGGACCTCAATTATCAGAAAGCAGTAAAATACTGCTTTTTGCAAGTTCAACATGTGGTTAAACTTTTTAGAGATGAGTTATGTGGAAATTTACCAAAAAACATCATGTTCTCTTCTCGTTTGGTAAATTGTTTTGTTACCAACCTTGACAAAAACAGACAAGTGCCCCCTTTAAACTCAACCTAACCTTGAAATATTATTGCCTTCACTACTTTTAGAGTGTGTTTGGCAGTGTGGTAGCGATTGTTTTTCAAATAGCTTTTCGTGCCGAAATACATGGCAATGATTTTTTTTATTTTTTAAAAATCATTTTTGATATCAGCACATCAAAACGATCCAAAAAGTATTAACCGCATTCAATTTTAGCAAAAACAAAATTCAAAATTTGATGAAACGTAGTTACAAACACAATGCCAAACAGTCTCTTAGTGCTGGTTAAACAATTCGACTGACAAGTTAGTTGTCATGTAATTTTGATAAAAAAATATATCGTAAGGAAAAAATATTAATATTATGCATAATAGGGCCATATCAACATAAAACTAAGAAACAATAAGCGAAAAGATATATATTTTTTTTCCTTGATATATATATATATATATATATATATATATATATATATTTGTGTATGGATTACGTACATGATAGGATTGCCGCAAGTTTAATGACACAATTATAAAATATTGTTATAATATGTTTAGGTCTATTTGCAAAAATTTATTGATTGTAATGTTACTTTTATTTAACTGTTCATTAATATTATGAATGAAGTCCTTTTAGGTAATTATACCATAACATGAAATTGAACCATAATTTTTAACCAAACATATTAAACAACTTTTTCTTCAACCTTAATTTCAATCATAGTTTTAACCAAACATATATTTTTTCCAACCAATCTCAACTAAAAGCACTTTTTATAAAATTATTTTTTTTCAAACCACAACTACAACAACCACCACAATACCAAACGCACTCTAACATGACCTATTTAAGGATCATACTCCTAATAGGTTGACCATTTGATAAAAATAAACAATACAAGCCTATATATACACACACACACACACAAACACACACGCACAAACTTGCAAGAAAATACTCTTAACATTTTTTTTTTAAGAAATCATTGAAAACCAAAGAAATAAAAATATCTATACTTAAAACACATCCACACAAGAAAATCAAACAGCAATATAAAAATTATCTACATATGACAATCAAACATTTGTATATATGATCATCTCATCCTTCCAACCCTATTGTTGGGTATTGATTTCACCTTATCATTTTTCAAAATAGATCCCCAGTGGCTTTACAACGAAACAACACATATATCAACCCTTTGAATATTTACAATATCCATATAGAAACCAATAAGATCATGTTACCAGTTATACAAAGCAAGTAAAAACTCATTTTATATTTGAAAATGACCTGTTAGAGCTGCCATAATTGACGAAAATGCATTGGAAAAAGGTAATGTAGTGTTACTGTATTGAAGATGTGGCGGCGCATGCTCACACACTTTGCTATAATTGGTGGTATGTGGATTCATGCACCAACAAAATAGAGGAGTGTGACTTGCAAGAACTGGTGTGACTTTCTCTCCTATTTTTTTTCTATGTTGGTAATAAAGTCCACTGCTATTCTAAAAAAGAGATTATGGTTTGGAAAGGTTTGTTTTATATTATTTCTCTCTCATTCCCTCTCACCTTCACTAGTTGCAGCTGTTATTGATGTTTTCATGGTAGTGGATGGGCTGTTTGAAAAAAAAAAAGGAGGATTTGTAAGGCAGTTTTGATGATTGAATATCAAGATAGAGATGAGAGGAGCCTTTATGTTTCTTTGGGGTTGTCAATGAGGAGGACATGGTTGTATGGTTGATGGAGGTAGTGAAGCTTCTTCTGGTTATTGGTAGTGGTTGGGTCAGTGACAATAGCAACTATGTTACTTTTGGAATGGATGAAATATCATCACTTAAGTAAACACATCTTGAAAGGTTGACCTGACGCCTACAAAGTGTAAAGAGCATAAAACAAGGCAATGACAAATCAGTTACTAATCATAACCATATACACTTTCAACGAGAGTATATGGTTTAATATGTGCTAGCCCGAAGCAAAACCCATCAAGGCACCTCTAATTTCTCATGCTAACCTAAAGTGATGTATACGGAAATGAATGTTATGGAATGGGTTCATGGGCATAAGTCCATATCCAACCCAATATACATGATAACAAAATATATGAAATAAAAAATAAATAAATAAACATGAGCACAAAAACCCATATAATAAAATCACACAATATAGGTAATCATATAAAAATAAAAAAGCATAACAAACACATTATTTTCAAACAACCAAACTAATCCTAACTCATACTAATTCCTCTACGGAGTAGTCATTTTATCCCAAGAAAAATCTCAACGTTCTTGTTTTAGGTTTGGTAAGGATAAAGTTAAAAATAGGAGTCACCACCTAATTTTATAAAAACTAGAAATCCTAACTGGTTTTTATAGTTCTAAGTAAAAGATTGATTATGTAATAGAGAAGATAACCATCACATATATATCCTATATAAGTTAAGATACAATGTTGCTTATCTTTGATGATAAAGGTACCTATTATGCTCTTGTAAAAGTAATTTTGTCTAAATCAGTATAAATATTTATGGTAAAAAACTACTAATCTTAAGATAGTGATTTGAGACCTAGTCTAACAAAAAGTCTAATACTTATTTTTAGAATACGAGTGATAGACCCAAGAGGATAGTAGCGATCAATTTAAGCTTAAACTCATTCTATTGAATTACACCTAAAATGATTATAAAGATCTCTACTCACACTTAAAAGGGTCTTGGTAGGGTCATATTGACCTAACCCATATTCACTTCAATGATAAGGGTACTATCCTAACATATGAAAACTTCTAAGAAAACATATGTACATATTAATAAAACAAATATTTACATACAATGGAAAAATTTTAAAAAAAATCACATGTTGTATATGTTATTTTAAAAAAATGAATATTTTCACCTCAAAGACGATTCTGTTGGTAGGATAATGATTTACTATATAACAGGAAAGAGAATCAATAAGGTATTGGTCAACATCACCATTAACTTACAAATCAAATTCACATTTAAAAAAAATATTACATGTATGTAGCTTTTAAAACATAATGTTTTTCCAACTTTCAATGAATAGGATCCATTTAAGAATCATACTACCCCTTGAGTGAACATAAATCACACAAAGCTAATTAAAAATATTTTATTTATTATTTGAAATAACAAAATTTCAACATCTGATTCACAGACCTGGTTAAGGATCATATTGTTAATAAGTTGACCCTTTGATAAAAATGAACAACATAAATTTTTACACAAAAAAACCCTCTTATTATAGCTTATAAGAAATCATTAAAAAACAAAGAAGTAAAAAATCTATAATTAAAATGTCTCCACATAAGAAAATCAAATAACCACATAAAAAGTATCTACACATGATAATTTAACATTTATATACATGATCATCCCGTTATTTCAACCTTGTTGTGGGGTGTTGATTCCATCTTATTACTTTCTAAAATAGATCCCCAATGGCTTCATAGCCCTAGGGTTATCACACAATATAATAGATCACAACCCTTCAAATATTTACAATGTCCACACAAAAATCAATAAGAACATGTTACCAATTATACAAAGCAAACAAAATTTCATTTTGGATTAGAGGATGACCTACTAAAGCTGCCAATTGACCAAAAAGAGTTGGAAAAAGGCAAGACAATGTTGACATGTTTGGGATATGGTGGTGCATGCTTATATGCACGACCATGACCGATGTCATATGGATTCACGCACTCATGAAATGGAAGAGTGTGACCATCAGGAACTAGTGGTGCTTCCTCTTCTTTTATTTTATATGATAGTGATAAAGTGTAGTACTACTCTAGGAGAGACATCGGTGATGGGAAAGCTTTGGTTTCTATTGTTTCGCTTTCTCGTTCCCTCTCACCTCTACTAGTTACAATTACAATTAATTCTTTTAGTTTCAAAAAAGGATGAGAAAGAAAGTAGTGGCTAGGCTGTTTGATTGAAAAAAAAAGGGGTTGCAGTTTGACTACCGAGATAGAGATAAAAGAAAATGTTGTTTTTCTTCAAGGTTATCGATGAGAAGGACAAGGTTGCATGGTTGATGGTGGCAGTGAAGCTTCTTTTGGTCATTGATTATCTGTTATGGTTTGTAGGGGATGGTGATGATTATGTTAATGATGGAGGGGATGAAAGAGAGGCTGGAAAAAATATATTTGGTTAAAGTGGTGGTGGTTGTGAACAAGTATAAGTGAATAGTTTTATATATATATATATATATATATATATATATATATATATATATAGGCTTGGACTTCTTTTTTTCTTTTCTTTTTTCTTTCCCATTTTTTAATCTTTTTTCTCTTATTTGTTTTCTATATTTTTATGATGTTTTGTTATATTATTTCTCTCCACTTTTAGGTATCTGTGTGCTTTCATTCATTCTCTTTTCTGAGTATTTATCTAATATATTTACAGTATATTGCATGTTTATCCTTTTCGCTTTTCCTGTCACTCTCTCTCTTTTATTTTATCTCCCAATCTCCCAATCTTCTATCTTATTTTTTTATATAGTTGTGGTGTATAGAGATTTAAACTTTTATTTTGATTTTGATCCCGTGTTTTTTCTTCCAATCACCTCATTCCTTAACTCTTTTTTGAGGTTATCGGTGAGGATGACAAGGCTACATGGTTGATGGTGGTAATGAAACTTTTTTTGATCATTGGTCATGGTTTGGTAGGGGATGGTGGAGACTATGTTATTGTTGGAGGGGATGAAAGAGAGGCTTAAGAAAATATATTTGGTTGTGGTGGTGGCAGCTGTGAAGAAGTATATTGTTTGAGAGTGTGGTTACGGTTGCTTTTTAAAGTACTTTTTACTCAGAAATGTATCGAAATAATATTTTTTTTTATTTTTAAAAAATTATTTTTAATATCAGCGCATCAAAATGATCTAAAAACATATAAAAAAATTAATTTGAAGCAAAGAAAAAATAATTTTTTTTTCAAAAACGTTTTTAAAACGCAAAAACAAAGTGGCTAAGTTTTTTCGGGCAACTTGGCCTTTTTCTTCCAGATACTACATAAAGAGAGGGTCAAAACAAGTTATAACTTGCTATGAGGATTTTTATTGATGTTAAAAACATATTAGAGAAATTTGCATATTTATTTTTTTCACCCTGAAAAAATATTTATAAAACTGTGATTGCTGGTACAAACTATTTCAAAAGTCATAGGGTTAGGATTTTGTTGGCTGCATTCTCTATATCTGAAACGAATCTCCTTCTGTCTTTACCTGCTATGTCTTATGGCCCGGCAACTTATTATATTTTGAATTCTATTACACTTTTATATATATATATATTATTGGAATGTGATTCTAAGAAAATAAATACGTGATATATTTATTAAAATATTAAATTCACAATTATTAAAAAAGTGTTTGGGATGAGCAATAGAAAACCATGAAAGGGGTGTTGATGGTGATCTCATGACTTGAAGATGTATAATTCATGTGTCCGTATTTATGCCTCGGGGGAGGGTTTTCCAATTTCTATTCGCAATGAAAACAATGAAAAGAAAACACGATGTTTAATTAACAATTAAAAAAGCACTTTGAGAATATGACTTATAAAAAATAATTTTTGACTTTTAAGTTGTAAGTCAAAAGTTATTTCTTTTATATAAATTATGATATAAATAAATTAAATGAAAAATATGTTTGATAAAAATGACTCTAAACAATTTTTGTTTTGAAAAAATGATGTTGTAGAAATTAGAATTTATGGATAAAAAAGTTAAAAATTTTAATATTTAATTAAAATAAAATCTTAACTTAATTTTATATATGTAAAATTTATTTTTAACTGAATATATTTATAAATTTTATTTAAATAAAATTAAATAAAAAAACCCACTTCAATTAATTTTCAAAAATCACCTCAAACATAACCTGAACTTTTGCTACAACAAGAAAAATTGTGAGGAGAGTTTATGCCGCCACATCACATCTTAATCCACGACTCCTTCAATATACATAATAATTAAAGAGTATTATTTTACATATTTACAATTTATTTAGAAATATATTTTAATATAAACTTTAGCTAATTATATAATTAGAATAAAATACAAATTAGTTCTTCTAGTTTTGAAAAAACTAATTAAATAATTTTTTAGTTTTAAATTAATGTTTTTTCATTTATTTCAAGTTAGTTTTTAATTATTTTTTTTAAAAAAAGAATAGATAACATAAGAGGATTTTGAAGGATAATATAATTCTACTCTTTGTTATAATCGCCAGTTGGATTATATGATCTGTCTTTATCAATCGGTATGAATATATTATTTTTTTATTCCTATCTTCATATATAATAATCGCCATCTAGATTATATAAATATAATTTTATATAATTGTTTTTAGTAAGTGTATAATATTGACCCTAGGGATTAAGTTTGAAATTACCTATTTATAGCCTTTCCAAAAGTTTTTTTTTTCCAAATCTAACCGTTTTTCCAACTAAAAAACATCATATTCAAAAAGTTCTTGTTTATTTCTGGTTTTACGGTGGATAATCAAAATTGATAATGATGGGAATAAATTTTAGTTATTACTAGAATTGATTCTTTATTTTTTTAGCTTTTAAAATGTACTATAAAAAGAATGATGAAATAAGAGTTTTCAACAATATTTTTCTAAATCTTACACAATTTTCTCACCTCAATTTTTAGTTTTTTGTCCTCAATTTTTTAGCTTTAATTATTCTTCTAAATATAGAACTTAATTAAGTTTATTTTATTAAGAGATATTTGAGTCCTTTTATTTTAGTTTATAGAACTTAAAAATACATCAAAATAAAACGGTGTTGTTAGAGTCTTGTGAGACTTATTACAAACATCATTTTCATCAAATAAGGAGCTATATAGTCTTAAGGATAAATAATTTATTATTAAGAGAAACAAATCTTGATCAATTTTAAAGTTCTTCAACACGTAAATCTGTTGAATACATGTTAGGATTGTTTTTCAATCTCTCATATGTTTCATGGAATATTTTCTATATGTTTTTAGTTTTTGATTGCATGTTTGTCATGATATATATATTTACATGTTTATAATCTAAGTTTGTATGTTCTCAAGTCTTTTTGTAATTTTTATTTAGCATGTCTTTCCAATGATAAACTAATAAGCTATGTTTAAGTTCTTGACAACAATCCATACCTTGAAATCCATCTAGGGGTTTTTTTTTTTTCCATAGAAAAGTCAGAATTAAAAGAAAATATCAAACACGAGAGAACAACTTGAGTACACCATGGTTTGGTGGCAAAAAGAGTCATGTTTTGGACAAAAAAGCTACGTGATTGATTATACTGGAGTTAGATTATTAGATTCGTTCAAATAAATTAGTAGCCATACAATATTAAATTCCTAAATAGATAAAAACTAATTTTCGTCGCTGTAATTCATTCTCCATCATTCATGGTCTCAACTGACACTAATTTGACTGGGATTTTGATCGATTCAACCTGCAAAGAAAGCAATGAGCAATTGATTTTGACAACACACATGATATTATAAATATTGTATTGTTTTCACTTCATATTTATTAATGATTCCATGGCGTACACAAACAATAATAAAAAAAAAGTTCTTACACGTAGATCATCACATGCCGCTTACCTGCATAATACCAATTTCTGAAATTTAATATTCATCATATTCATGGATCTACATATGACTGTATGTTTGTGAAAATGATCGGCTAGGTAACTAGAGAGAGAGAGAGGTGAGAGATTTGCATACCCGCCGAGACTTTTGAAAAGGAAATACAAGTAGAAAATCTGTCACCGGCGATGTTTCACCTTGCTACGAAATAGATTGGTGGTGTTGGTGTCCACGCAAAGGCTTGTCAAGCAAGCAGTTCTGTTGGGCGTGCCTTAATTCGCTGCTGTACGACCTTGAACTTGAAGTTTACTTGAATAATTACACTTTACATTTATGGCATGGTTCTTATTAATGTGGCTGCTATAATTAATAAAGACTTGTATATTGAATATTAAAAAAAAAAAAAAGGAAACAAAACTTATTAAAAAAACAAGGAAACAAGGAAATTTCCAGGACAAAAACATACAGAGAAAAAGAGCAATGTACGTATATAAACATGGGCCTGGCTGCTCGAAGGAATGAAAACGACAAGCTTTGTGATCTCTGTTCGAAGTGCAACTCCAAGCCACAAGACCTTGGACAATTTGGTTATAACCATAGAGGAAATTGCGCAACAATTAATTAAGCTATTGATCTTGTCACCAAACAAACATCTTCATTATCTATAACAGGATGAGTTGAAATTATGAGGGTTTTCCTTGAAGTTCTAATATGATTACTAGCTGCATGGTTTCATCCTTCTTTTTTTCTAATATGCAGATCAATTAACAAAGGAAGAAAAAATAGCAATAAACATTAAGAAAAAAAAAAAAGTACGAATGAGATAATTACATTCAAATCACTTTTTTTTTTTTATTTTTTTCGTTTATAAAGAAATTGACTTTTTGTAACATATGATCATATATATATATATATAGTCCTCCGCAGATAGACAAGCATTGAAAACCTCAAGGTCGAACAGACAACGAGATCAAGGAAAATCAACCAGAAATTGTTCACTTGACAAGAGTAGCGTGGAAACCACTCACCCAGTTAGATCATATATATATATATATATATATATATATATATATAGACGGGCTTCTGACCAAATCATCTGTAGGAGTCTCCTGATCATTCTCCATTCGCCATGATCAAACAGACTATGCCCAGTATTATCAATATATATAGACTTTCAGCCCTGTGCTGAAGAAATTAATAGGAATGATGAAGGCGGAAAAGTGAATGACTCTCTATATATAGAAGCTGCGGGTTGAGATGTAGAATAAGGGAATATCTTTGTTAGGTTTACAGGTACTCTTACGACTATCAGCTTGGCATTGACTTGCAGTTGCAGCTCTGTGTTCTTACATGCGTGGTAGCTCACTAGTCTGTGTATGTGCGCGATCAGTGGGAGAGAGAGAGGGGATAACACAGCAGAAATGCATGGTTAGATATCTACATGTGACGGTGAGAGTGAAATTGTACGGAGGCTATTATCGTTCATATATGGCTTTCTTCACATAGAGGTAGTTTTAGTTCCTAGCTAGCCATCCCTACCTACCATTTCACCCCCAACTTGGATTTTATAACCAATAAAGGAACAACGGAAAGTTGAAATGACGCAGCCAAAGGTGACATACTTAACATTCTTTACGTGAACACATATAAATATTTTGATTAAAAATATTATTATATTGATTACCAAAATAAAGAAATTATAAAAATGAAGGTTCAAGTTACGAACTAATTTTTT
>Ga0325401_1001382_pt1 | contig 20374 bp, 14 predicted proteins | sample PopdelMetagenome_FD_205666 | JGI IMG/M metagenome (GOLD analysis project Ga0325401, IMG submission 205666) | Populus deltoides microbial communities from Bellville, Georgia, United States - Xylem-PdKOR-R2 | ecosystem: Host-associated > Plants > Phyllosphere > Stem > Wood/Secondary xylem | place... | reverse complement strand
GCCGGGCTACCAAATTGCGAGATTCTCAATTATTATTTTGAGGGCTGGGCTGCATTCCATACATCAAGTCAAACCGAATCTTGGATAAATCTATAAAGCCCAAAGATAAACTAAAAAGACGACGCAACTGAAATGAAACTTCCCCTAGCCTCAGACAATGGCAGCTAGTAATTGGAGAAACCCATGTACTCGGTTGTGACGTTAGTTTCGTCCTGAAGAACCGGAACCGTGGGCAATAATAAATTAATAATAAGGCCATGAACCGACCGAGTCACTGACTGAACCCCCATGCTTTGCAAAGCAAAACCCCTAAAACTAAAATCCCAGCCTTGTCTTCCCCTCCCCCTTGGTGCCTACTCTAAAAAACAGAGAAGGCACAAAAACCAGCTCTGTGTTTGCGTTTCTGGTTGCTTGTTTTTAAATCGATTGAAAGAGAAGAAGAACAGAAATGGATGGAGAAGAGGCCGGACCACCCAAGAGAGAACTGTACGCACTTCTCCAAGTGTCACCGGAAGCCACCGATGAAGATATCAGAAAGGCTTATCGACATTGGGCTCAAGTTTATCATCCTGACAAGTACCAAGATTTTCATGTAATTCAATTTTTTTAGCTTTAAAGAAGTTGTTCTGGCTCTGAAAACTCCATAATTCGAGTGTTTTTCTTGTTAAACAAGCTTAATTCAGTGTAAACTTTTGAACATTCTCTGACAATATGGATCACTCTTTAAAAATGGGATTCTGTTGGTTGTCCAAAATAATAAACAGTAAGGTGCGATTTACTTGAATGGAATTTGGTCTTTGATTTTGTTTTTTTTGGTCTGGGTTGGTTGAAAATGCTTGTTTTCAGATGCAGCAAATAGCCACTGAGAACTTTCAACGAATATGCCAAGCGTATGAAATATTATCGGATGAGTATAAAAGGCAAATATATGACATATATGGCATGGAAGGTATAAATTCTGGTTTGGAGCTTGGTCCGAAGCTGGATAAAGTTGAAGAGTTGAAGACCGAACTTGAAAGGTTGCGAAAGAAGAAGGAAGAAGAGAAGATGTTAGCTCATTTTCGACCTTCTGGCACAATACTCTCCCATTTGTCCTTGCCACAGTTTCTGGATGGTGATGGCATTATGCGAGGGTATACATCACTCCCACCCACCTTTTATATTAAAGTTTAGCGTTCATTTGATGGGAAGTTCTGAAATGGCTGATGTATTGTTGGCTGATATCTCTGTATAACCTTACCAGAAACTTTCAACGTATTTTTCCATGGAACTTAGGTCTTCTAGAAGCATGTCATAAATTGCTTGGATCAATTTGAAAAGCTTAATGCTTTATATGATACCGGAGTTGAAAAGTTTTTGTGCTCTCTCACATGCATGCCCACCAAGCAAGCATAGGCCGTATTTTGCTTTTATTATCAAAATGATTTTTCATTTTATTAATGATTATCACGCTAGTCTACAGGGATGCTCATTACTGTTAAATTGTCTGTTTCTTGAACTTTACGATTTCATTTTGTTTCTAAATACTTTATCACACTTCAGATAAGTGCTGTATCTTGTGCCTACTTTTTTTGTTGACTGATCTTTGGACTTCTTCTTCCAGAATGGCTATGTCTAGCGAAGTTCAATCTCAATTATCTAAGCGCACTGCTATTGCTATTGGTGGAAATTTGGAAGTTAATGAAAATTCTGGTGGTGGAGCTGCTTCTACAGTGCTCAGGCACCAGCTTTCTCCAGTTTCATCCATAGAATTCATAGCATCAGCTGGTTTACGAGCACTTATTGGTGTGCAAACAACACGGTAGGGAATTTGATTTTGGAACCTACATGATTACCTGGCATAATTATTGGTCTTTCTATATCTTTTTTTTTCAAATGTGACTTTGCAGTAAACTATCTTTACACTCAACGGCTACAATTGCCATAGCAAAGTCTCTGAGGGATGGTTCAATTAATCTTTCCAATACCTGGACCCGCCAACTCTCTGAAACAGCAAATGGAAATGTAAATTACTTTTGTTCAATTATATCTTCTTTTCTTCTACTTTGTACCTTTAGCGTGATTATATGATTTGGGTGTTTATTTCAAGCATTGAATCAAATTGGTCAATGGCTCTGATGTAATTTATCCCAAGATTTTCAATATAGCGAACTTTTTCTATCAGATAGTGGGTTTAATATAGTCAAATAAAAAAAAAAAATACATTCTAGTGTAATTAGAGACTTGAACTATCAATTACCAGTTTGATTTAGTGGAATTACGGGTAGGGTCAGAAAGTAAATAAAATAAAAGAGTTACATTTGTATATTTCTTCTATTCTTATTCTAAAATCTTTGAATTGTTGTTTTTTGGCACTTTCTATTTTTCAGATACAGCTTTTATTAGGTCCTGAGTCATCTATAGCAGTTGGATGGCAAAAGAAACATGAAAAAATGTCTGCTTCTGGAGAGCTGAAGGTACATCTAATTGCTTTTTCAAGCAAGACATCAATGCCAAAAATGTCCTCAAAACCTTGGGAAATAGTTTTGAGTGAGAAAAAGTAAATGATATTGTGACTGCAAGTAAAGTAGGGTTTTGCCATCATGTTCTGAAATTGCATGCTTTGATCATTTGGTTAAGTGACTAGTTTATTGCTCAACATAGATTAGCCAAATGCTTAATCTTTGCTTTCTGCACTCAAGTTTATTATTTGGTTACAATCAACTGTGAGAGAACATGAACTATATATAAGTTTATCTAACTTGGAGTTGCCCATGACCAACTGATTTGCTATGAACTGTACTTTTGTTCCATCTCCATTCTTTTAAATCTACTTTTCTATTGTGTTCCATTTTCTATCTATCTTTAGCTATTTCATATTCCATGCATGTTACCTTGCTATTACTATTTTTAGAAATTCACACCAAGTTCATGCTCATCTCTTCCTTTTTTTTTTCTTTTTCTTTTTTTTTGCATTTGCTTATTGACTACAGATTGGCACAAGCTCTTTTGCCGCGTCAGCTCATTATACTCACCGCTTTTCTTCAAAATCTCATGGTCGTATTGCTGGCAGATTTGGAAGGTATTTGCTCAAAATCGTAATAAAGGAGTATTCTTTGGCGGTAACTAATATTGTTTATATGATGTCCGCCTTGGATTTACTAGTTTTCCATATTCCCATTTGTACTGGTATATGTGTCTGGAAAGTTTTCAATTTTACAAGATATAGATTATGAATTTGACCAAGTTTGCTTTACATATATAAAAGATATGAACCCATGCTTTAAAATTTCATATGTCCATAGCATTTAGATGAAACATGTTGAGTGGGAGCACACATTTGAATGAGAGAGGAAAGTTCCATCATAGAAGTCATCACTCTCATGAGGTCTTAACCAAGAAGAAAAAAGATTGAGAGAGAAACGCTCGTAGTTCAGCTCTTCAGTACAGTTTATTAACAACTATTTCTGATGTGCATATTCTTTTATACTTATGTTAAGGAGTTTTTTGCATCACTAATAACAAATGAATGATGCTGTAGATTAGAAAGTCAAAACATTTGAGTTATAGTAATTTTTGCACTGATGGGGGGACAACATCATCTATAAATCTATTGAAAGATTTATTATCTGTCAGAAAACAGGAGTGATGCCTGCTGAGACACAAGTGCACAACTTATATGTGACGCAAACAGTTAATTTCAACAATCAGGAGAAATCTAGGGCATTGGATAGCTTGAAGTTGGCAATAGCTTTTAATATATTCATTTTTCTCTCATGTTATGTGTTAATGCTTCATAAAATATCTTGCATAAGAGTGAATCAATTGTTGTTGCAGCACCAATTTGGAGGTTGAAGTTGGTGGGGGAAGGAAATTATCTAATTTCAGCACCGTTCGAATGCTGTATACAATAGGAATTCAGGTATCTAAAAACAAGAAACCAAATTTAAGTATTGTGCTTTTATGTTATTTTGCCATTTTGCATGTAACATTCTGGTTCTTACGAAACCAGAATGAACCATAGAAGTAGTTCTGTGGAGGTGTATACCAGTATATCATCCAGTTATGCCATCAAGTGTGGGGTCCAATGAGGGAGAGTTTGCACCTCAACATTCTCTCACAGAGCAGCTGCTCTCAAAACTCAAACCTGCACGTGTTACCTTGGCAGCATGGCTTATTTATTTTTATTTTTTGTGCTTTCTTGGATTCTACTAGGAGAAAATAAAGAAGCCACAACTTTTCTGCTAATTAATTTTTATGTAAATTATGTTACGTAAACTAATGTCTAAAAGGCATTGTAATAGCAGAGTGTGGATAAATCATTTGCACTAATTTCTGCAATTTTATTAAGCATGGATGCAATGACCTATGGGACCTTTCGCTTAAACCGTCATAGGTTAAAATGGGAAAAAAAGAAAAAAAATATAAATGTTCTTTTGTAAATTTAAAAGGCAAAGGCATTCATTTTATAACCCTCTCTTAGATGCTCAATGAATGCACCACCAACTTAGATTTTTTCTCCTCTCTGTTGGCAGGGAATCTTTTGGAAATTTGAATTGCACCGAGGAGGACAAAAGTTGATTATTCCTGTAAGCAAAACTTATTCTTTATGCTGTTCATTTTGACAGGTCATGTTTGCTTGACATTGTTCTCTACTAATTTCTGTGTCAAGTGTGATGGATGTGTTATTCTGTTTTCTGAATGTAAATTTTTCCTACTCATAGAATAATGGAAAATGTATTAAATTAAGATAAAAGTATAATGATATTTTTACTTCCTTTTAATTAGGGAAAATAAATCAATTAAACCTAACATAGTTGTAAAAAAATTATAATATAGGCAAAATATATCGATTAGACCTTACATAATATTATGAATGTATTTATTGTTTTTTAATACACGTGGAAAATCACATCTCTTTACATATTCAATTTCCAGTGAGAAACAATTTACACGCCTCCAAAATTTCAAAATGTATTTCTAATCAGTAGATGGGTAGCATGCAAATAAAATAGTCTCTGTTTTATATTTCTCAACAAAAAAATTGTTTCTTTTCACACTGTTTTGCATTACTTTGGCAAAGTGTGAAAAGTATCTAATGGATGGAGAAGACCTCTGTTACAATATATGTCACCGTAGCATGGTTCTATTTACTTGCAAGAAAGCAAGCAAAACTAATTCCATTGGTAACTTGGCACGTCTGTGTTTATTGCCTGTCTGCTTCTTGTTTTTATTTATTTATTTATTTATTTATTTTTTATCATCATGCTGCTGATGGATTGTCTTGTGCAGATGTTGCTTTCCAGGCATTTGAATCCAGTGTTTGCAACTGGAGCATTTGTAATCCCAACATCTCTTTACTTCTTACTCAAGGTTATTATTGATGCCACTCTTAAGTTTTCACTTGCATGCTAAACAACTTGCATGCTAAACAATTAATCACCTTATGCTTCTTTAGGTTTAGTTTCATGTTGATAAGGTGAAGCAGCTGTAATTTATGAGAAGGCCAGCAGAAATAACATCAACTTTGTCTTTATTCTTAGTGTCCAATAAAGCTATCAGCTTGATGTATACATTATACACTCAACTGAACCCCAGGTGACTAAAGAACCAGAGAACCTAGATTAAATCCTGTACCAGGAAGGGCTCATTATACTCTGGTTTACAGTTAAACATCTGACATAAATCTAAATTTTCACAAATATAAACCTTGAATGGTTTTCGAGCTGGAGTGACATTTGATTGCTCTCCATAAGTTGATTAAATTGTGCGACCACAATGGCCAAAAGATTTTTTTTTTACTACTGAAATGTAATCTGTATATTATCTGCTTAACCATGTATCCTTATGATGGCAGAAATTCGTAGTCAAACCTTATTACCTTCAAAGGGAAAAGCAGAAGACTTTAGAGAATAAAGAGAGAAATTCTGCCCAGGTATGGATGCTAAGGTTGCCCAAGGAAGCAGTGGTTTATGCCTGCCTTTTGTTATGGGAACTCTATAACATGTCAATGCCCAATCATAATTATTCAATTTTAAAAATGCCCGATCCTTGATTGCATGGTTTTGATTCACAATTATAGTAGTTTAATGGAGATGATTTCCTTAATTTTTATTGGTCACTTTACTGCAAGGACCTTTAGAGGAGGTTCTTAAGATATTCAATGGGATCAGAATGCTTTATTCTCTTGGTTGTCATTTTCTTTTGAGTAGGCTTTCTTCTCCTCGTTGTAATTGTGCTACTACTAGTAAAATTTCTTCTTTACATGAAAAGGATTTCCCCCTTATTTGCAAATACAGAGCATTTTTAGCATCTGCACTTTCCTGCAATGTCACATGTATTTTGGACAGAAGTTGGTACCTTTTCATGCTTTGTTCTCTTTCTTTTTTTTTGATGGTTTTCTACATGCTTCGTTATTTAGCTTCATTAATTGATTTTGAAGACTGTTTCTGGATCATTGTTTAGGTTCAAGAGGCAAGAGCTGCAGCAGAAAAGGCACAACAATTATTAAAAATTGTGGCCAATAGGAAAATAAGCAGGCATTTAGAAACAAATGAACTTGTAATTACTAAAGCTGTGTATGGAAGCAGTAAAGCTTTGAAGAAAGCAGATGAATCAAGAGAAGTAAACAAAGAATCAGCTTCAGAAGTCTTTGATGTTACAATACCTCTTAATTTCCTAATTAACGATTCTGGCCAACTGAAGGTATATTTCTTTTAAATCATGTTCTTATCAAATATACATTGAAATGTGGTTCTATCAATGGATGTGAAAAAATAACACACGTGTATGTGTGCGTGTTAAGAGAGAGCTAGTTGTATGATCAACAAACTTTATATTTTAATTCAAACATGAGTGTAGTGGCTAAATGTTTTAGTTTGAGGTTGACTGCTTGATCTACTATTTGAGTGCTCATTTGCTGGATTATGTAATCGACCTTGAAGAAGAATACATGCGCATAAAATAATGCTGTAAATGCAGGATATTCAGTCTTGAGATGTTTGCAGCTTTCTTCTCTACATTCAGGTGACTGAGGGGATAATGCTTTGAATGTGCATCTGAAGTGTTTTAATGGTCATCCTTGTGTGATGGTACCATGTGTTCCATCTATCATGTTTGATTAATTGCTTTTGCATAGTCATAATTGTTCAAAGGAATGTGTACAGCCCCTCACGCCTTTGCCCAAAGTAATATACCTTGAGTCATAATTGACATCCTGTTACATCTCCTCATGGTGGTGTTAGAGGGGCTGTTGGAATTTCTCTCTCTTTCAAAACTTAAGTAATTTATTGATGTTATATGCCGGATAAATTCTCTAGTCCTGTCGTATGCTTTCTGGTTGCTTTTGATAGTAGATTTTTTGTCAGAGGTTTTATCTCACTTAGCGTTCATGGCACTTGGATTCCGTATTCCATGTTTTTTTGCATGTGCTTATTCTGGTGTCGAAAATGCTGGTGCAGCTTCATGAGGGTGTAAGGAAGTCAGGAATCATGGGCTTTTGTGATCCTTGCCCTGGTGAACCTAAGCTGTTGCATGTGGAATTCACTTGCGGTGGCAAAAGATTTGAGGTACTGCAATTCTATTTCGCTGTTATGATGAAGCTCCCTTGACGAATGCTCTACCCTTTTAACTAGACAATTTTCTTTTTAACAGGTGGAGGTTGATGATTATGCAGCGTTGTTGATACCCCAAGAATCCCATAGAGTCTGAATGCCTCTCACAGCGGTGTAATCTCGAACCAGCTATTTCTCACAATTTTGCTTCTTCACATGCCTTTTGAACTTCAATTTAAAGCGTCTATTTAATAAAACAAATGAAGGATTAAAAGCATTCATAATCGTTAAAAAATAAGTTGTTAATAATAACTTAAAGATCAAGTTTTAAAAGACACCCTAACTAGGCCTTTACTTGACTTGACTTGGGTTTTAAATTGAAGTGGATTGGAGCTGACCTTGTATCATTTTCATTTGGTTAAAATCTAATTTGATATATCTGGTTAAAACCTGATTTGATACCAAGACAGAATAATTTCAAGATTGTGTTGTTTTAAGCTTTCTTTTCTTTTACATGCTGAGACGATGATGTTTTTTATTGACTAAAAATTTAATAGTAACAGGATCCCGAATATTTACTATTATGCCCATAATGATCAGCAATTAGAAATATATTTAAATTACTCAGCTTTTCATTGTAGCAATCCACAGTGAAAGGGTGAGTTGTTTCTTATTATTTTTTTTTTGTTTTTAAAGTTTTTTTTTTATACCTTTAGTTTTTTTTTCTTCTTTTAATAAATTTTATTTTGTTTAATTTAGTTTAAGTAATATTTTTTCATTTTTTTTTGATGCTTTTAGCTTTTTTTTTTCTTTCTAAAATGGAAGCATTTATTTATTTATATAACACATCTTATGGTGGGCTATAAATTAGATGAATTTGCTGCTGTTATTAATTTTCGGGGATATGCAAAAAATAATAATAAATCTTCTTGTTAATTTTTTAATAATTAATAACTTGTGAATAAGGTGATGAGTTTGAATAAGTTTAATAACTATTTTCTTGGATTTCTTTTCATGTAATTATACAACAATAAAATTGAAAGCTACCAAATAAAATTGTAGAAAAGAAAACCATCATGGAGGGTTATGAAAACAAAGAGTGCCAATGCTATAAACAATCTAAAAAAAAAAAAAATGGCGTTTGATTTTTATTTTATTTTAAATAAAACATAATGAATGATGGTTAAAAAGAGCTCTTGATAATATAATAAAAAAAACTATGATTTCATAAAAAAATTGAAATTTCAATGTATTCCAATAAAATAAATTTTCAAATTAAAAATTAAAACCCAAATTATAAAGAAAAAAAAAAATCAAAAGAGGCTAGGTGCATTTTAGCTGGTGCATCTAGCCTAATAATAATAATAAAAAAAACCTACATCGAGGCTTGCAGCTCAGTGGCTTTGGCAGGCTTTGCCTTGTCTATGTGCCTTGGGTTCGAGCCTTCGTGTGTATGCCTGTTACCCCTGCGGTGCCTTACATGTCTACTGGGCTTGCAGGATGTTCAGTAGGTCCGGGGATTAGTCGTGGTGCGCATAAGCTGGCCCGGACATCCCGGGTTATCAAAAAAAAAATAATAATAAAAAAAAAAACCTGGCTCGCATGTCAAGCTTTTTATTTTTGTATAACAAAGAGTGTCCAATGCATTGTTTGCCATTATTATTTTGAAATAACATATACGACACGTCATCTTCCATCTCAAAATCAAGTAATCAAAGGGTAACCAAAAAATCAGGGTAAGGGTATTTCATTATTTAAAATTCATTTTTCAAATTACTTTTTTACTCAAAATCACATAAAAAATATCCTAAAAACCTTAAGAAAATCATTTATGTTCTCAACTCAAAATCAGTCAAAAGCCAAATTTAACTTGAATTAGAAAAAACTTTCCAAGACCAAATTTACTCTCTCGGGCAAAAGGAATGACAAAAAACACCAAAGTAAAACTTTGTTAATTGAATGAAACTCATTGACACTAATAGTGATATTTTTATGGCCTAAATCAATGTCAACAATGATTTCTGTTTTTTTATTACTTAAATACCTTGATATAGTTCATGTTATACCTAATATCTACTTATTTGTTACTCTTGATTAGGACAATGTGTAGCATAATCAAAACATTACATTCCCCATATAAAATAACTTAGTAATCTCAAATTTAAAGATTATTTATAAACTGTTACGTGAGCCTTCAATAGACACATGTGCTTTCTTCATATGGAATCATCCTATAGGTCAGTTCAATATACATGTCATCTAACAAGCATCTACATATTAGTTTTAGGCATCTTTTATACCTTAATTTATAAGAACAACTCTTTTCTTTCATAAAGGAAAGAAATTACTATATATCAATCTTAATAACTTTAATTAATATCCAATCTTGCTAGAGCATTGACCAAGAACATTTATAAACAATATTTTAATGCAATAAGAATCTCATATTTATAACGATTTTATAATTTTATTTATAAAATATTTTTATTTCAATGACTTTATTTTTACTCTAGATTAATTAAACAAATATTTGATAAATATTAAAGATAAATAAAGTCTTTATTAAAAATTAAATATGCTTACATGAATAAAGTCAATACCACATATAAACAATTGATTAGCTTCAAAGCATATATGCTAACACTACCAATGTCTTCAATGCAGCCAATATGGTCTCTAACTTGAAGTTAATTTGTTCATATACCTTCCTTCTATGCTCTTCTAAAGCCTTGATTTTATTGTTTTCTTTTTAAACACTAGCAACCTTTCTTTTACCTTGGAAAGCAGATCTGATACCAATTCTTAAGGATCTTTCTTAACAAATAGTGAGTTTAGAAAAAAATTAAAGAAGAAGTAGAAGAAATTGAGAGAGATATAGAGATAGAACTAACAACTTTAACTGATAAAAAAATTCAGTTTTATTGCTTGGATTCCATGATTCCCATTAATTATTATTTATACAATGAACTAATCTTCTAACTATCTATTGACCTATTCAACTAATTAATCTTCACATGCTAAATTTGCAAATCAACACATGCAAAATATGCTAAAATTTCTATCATACTTATAATATTATGCTGCTAAATTTCTTCTATTAACCCTTGGCACTTAACACAACAACCTAGCTTATGGAGGGATCCATGAGTGAGACATAAACTTCAAAAGAAAAACAAAATTAAGATGAAGTACTATCATATTAGATGTAAAGTTCTGGCCTCAAAAGAAAATCGAGAAAATCAGTCATACTTCAATTATTTAAGTGCCTTAATAGAGGATTGAGGAAAATCTTGTGGTTTGAATGGGTTGTAATGAGAATGTTTATACCACTTAGTCTAATGATTTCAATCATAGTTATTAAACTTGGACCGTTCTGGCAGGTTGATCCGGTGGCTGGACCAGTCCGGGTTTGTTAAAAGACTGGCTGATGCAACAACCTGACAAAACCCAATCAACCCGGCGGGTTGACCCATGACCAGACGATACTCGAAGTTTTTTCTTCTTTAAATGTGGTTTTTCTCCTATACCCCTCTTTTTCATATTTTTTAGTTGGTTATTAACACTTTTTAAAGTTCACTATATAAATATTAGAAAAATATTTTATTTTTTTAATGTGAGATTTGAAACCCTTTAGTATATATACTCTATGTTCCCAAGAAAAAATTTATTTTTTAAATGTGGGATTTGAAATCTTTTCGTATATATACTCTACGTTCATAAAAAAAACGTTATGTTTTTTCAACGTGAAATTTGAAACCTTTTAGTATATATACTCTATGTTCTAAAAAAAATTATTTTTTCAATATGAGATTTGAAGCCCTTTCATATATATACTCTATGTTCATAAAAAAAAAGTTATGTTTTTTCAATGTGGGATAAAAAAACTTTTTGGTTTAAATACTTCAACTTAAAAGGATAATATAATATCTTTTCAATGTGGGATTTGAAGCTCTTTAATATATATACTCTATGTTCACAAGAAAGAAGTTATTTTTCAATGTGAGGTTTTAAGCCCTTTAGTGTATATACTCTATATTCACAAGAAAAAAATTTATGTTTTTTCAATGAGGGATAAATATTTTTTTTGGTTTAAATACTTCAACTTAAAAGGATAATACAATATCTTTTCAATGTAGGATAAATTTTTTTAAAATATATTATTTTAAACTTCATTATTTACAACATGTATAGTCTATATTCACATGAATTTTTTCTTAATTTTTTCATATGAAATATTAAAATTTTAAATATTTTTTTAATTTTTCCAGGTTGATCCAAGTTAACCAGGGTTGACCCATGAAACCCAGCACCCAGTCTCTTAGCTGGGTCAACCCTAGAGCTGGGTTTGATAACTATGATTTCAATCACAGGATAACAAGGCTACGTATGCATTTGGTCGGGGCCTCACATGGATTTCGAAGCAGAGAAACTATAGTTTTGCATGGTTTTCATTTATGATAAAGTTGCTTCTTTATACTTATTTTAGTATCTGAGTCTATTCTATTGCTAGAATTTTATATATTAACGGCGAATTGTTCTGTCAGTATTTAGATAGTAATTCTATTGAAATTTTTTTATTGATGGAATCACAGACAAATATTGTTAGTTAAAAAACTTATCGTCGGTGATTTCTATTTTATCAGTCATTACTTTAGTAATATAAACACTGATGGATTTATAGATGGAAAGAGTGCGTGAAAAAAAAAATTACCAATATCATTCCATCGGTAATTTTATTGATGAGAAAACCATGTCGTATCACCGATGATTCCGTCCGTAACGAGTGTCATTTGGATGGCAACGAAGTTTTAAAAGCCACATGATTCTGATTTATGTTCATTCAAGGTTTTGATTTATCAAACATAATTCTCTTTTAGGTTTTCTAATTAATTAATTTATAGGGAATTAATTTTTCTTTTTATAGATATTAGTAAGGAAACGAATTGTATAATTCATGTTTTAATGTTTGGTATTTACTTTTCTAATAGACTTATAACTGATTAACATGGTTAGGTTCCATAAGAAGTTTAGATTAATTAGTAGGAGGATAATAATAATAATAATAATAAAAATAAATAAATAAATAAAAGTGGCAAGCGTGTCTCTAACACAAGTTCTGAAAAAAAAGGTTGTCGATTATTTTGGGTGATCCCAACAGAAATTGTGTTTCAGTTTCAACCAACTTGGAGTTTAGAAACATTCTCTGTGCTTCAAAATATGGAAAAAGTGGTTGAATCATTGCAACAAATAAATTAAAATGTTGTGTCATTCCAAAGCTTAAATCAAGCATTTATAAGATGGATATGGTTACTCTTTAAATGAAAAAAGATAATTTATCACAAGACATTGAAATTTGTGTTCTTGGCACAAAAGTTAATTAATGACAATGCTTCGGAGAAGTAGAATAAAAATTGTTTACTAGAGATTTATATGGTCGTTGACTTTAGAACTTGTGAGATTAGTCGAAGTGAGCGCAAGCTAACCCGAACATCCACATTAATAAATAAAAATTGTCGTCTCTAGTTGCAAGGGATGTATATATTTTTATATGACCGAGATGAGATATAGGAAGGCCCTTACCATCACCAACATGCAAATTATCATTACCAAGATACGGTTTTGAAGCAGTCAAGGTGGCAAGATCAGGTGTGACATGTTGATTGGCACCAGTATCCGGAAACCAATCAACATAACCGATTGAGGAGAGGTTGCGCTGCACCAGATTGGTAGTAGACTGTTGGCCATAACCTTGTTGCTAGAATTGCGGACAGTGGGGAGCGGTATGGCCAAAATTCTGACACAGTTGGCATCGCAGATTCTGCCTCCTATTGCACTGCAAATTGCCCTGCCATGAGCCTTGTCGACTGTCACTGAAGGAGGAGCTTTGGAAGTTGCGTTGATCAGGTTTGGAGCCAGCAAACCAGTTGCCTCTGATGCTAGACTGGTTGAGACGCCAGCCACCATTGAAACGACCCCTACTGTGGCCAGAAGTGCCAAAGGTCTGGCGTTGTGCAACAAGGGCAGACGGTGGAGTGCTGGGTGTGGGCAGCAGAGGAGCATGTATGGCAGCTGAAGATTTGTGAAGAAATTCATGCGTGAGGAGATGACTGTGAAAAGCTGCATACGATAAAGGTTCGGCCTTGGTAATAAGACTTGTAACTAAGTCTTTAAACTCTCCCTGAAGACCACGAAACACATATAAATTGAAATCTTTAAGCGAAACTGGCTGGCCAGCAGCGACCAATTCATCAAACAAGTTTTTGCATAAATTGAGTTACTGATTCATCACCCTGGTGAAGATCCTGAAGAGAGCCATGAAGTTGTATAATATGAGAGTTTGAGGTGGAAGCGAGAGCTCGCTCAAGAGTGTGCCAAGCTGAATAAGAGCTTTGGCAGCCAACAAAAGATGCAGAATTTCCATAGATAGGGAGGAAAGAAGAACACTTAGAATAAATTGGTCCTGTTGTTTCCAGTGAAGAAAGAGCGGATTTACCTGAAGAGAGGTACCATCTCCGACAAGAACATGTGGAGATGGACATATGTTGGAGCCATCAACAAAACTAAAAACTCCTTGACCTAGGAGATATGGTAGCATCTACATATGCCAATATAAATAATTGGTGTTTGTTAATTTGAGGGAGATGACTTGATGAGTGTAAGAGAGGGAGATGATGCTTGTGGCAGCAAAGACAACAACTGCATCAAATGTAGGCTACAAGAAGGGAGTGTTGTGAAGGTTGAAGAGGGGTTGTTTACCAGCAATGGCAAAGGAGAAACCAGGCGATGAGGCAGCAGAGGAGCCGCTGCAGGAGAAGAAGTCTTCACTGCCGGAGAAAAAGACTGGACTGCTGGTGCTGCAGAAGAAGAAGATGGATTGAGCGGTTGTTCCATTGTAGGGGAGGCTGTGGGGAAGGTGTTTTAATTATTTTAGGGCTCTGATGCCAAGTTGAGAATAATAGAATGTGTTAGGTTGTGCCCTATCCAACCTTTCTATTTATATATATGCGGTAGAACATGATAGTAACTGTAGGGATTACAACATTGAAATAATCATATATTAATTTTCTATTATGATATATATATATATATGCTATACATTCTATAATAAACAGAGAAATTCCCAGATAAATTTGACATAATTATTAGAACATTATTTTATAAAATAAACCCTGCAACTGCAATACCATAATCTTAAAAAAAGAAAAGAAAAAAAAGACATGTTCTTGTCCAACGAGCAGTACAGAGCATTTAATGTTTTCCCAACCATGCCATCTGCCAAAAACTCAAGCCCGATATAATTATTACATGCCACCGTAATTCCAATCCTCCTTTCAGAGGGTAAACCTGGATTAACTGTAACCTCATTGTGGATTTCAATGTTGAAATCCACGCCTTGAGCTCTGATTTCTGTTGTAGAAATATCATTGATACCGCCATCGATTCAAGATTAAACACCGGCTGGTGACTTACGAAAGATTCAATTATTTCTGAAATGAGTTTGTAACTAGAAAACACCAAGAGTCCCAAAAGGAGCAACAAAAGAATTCCCTGAGCACACTGCTCGGCAGCCTTCCTATAGTTAGCAGTGAACTTTTTTTAGGATTCCCTTTAAAAGGTACTCTTGGAGGAGGCTTTTTATGATTAGTGGTGGCAATATTTTTCCTACTCCCTAGAAAAGGTGTTTCGAATTCCATGGCTTAATGCAGCAGGGAATATGAAAACAGATGCTGTCATATTTATTAAAACAACTAATCATCAACAATAGATCTACAAATGATCCTACAACTAGAAAGGTAACCTTTTGATGTGATTTTATATGTGGATCGTGAGCTCAATTTGCAAAAGCAATTTTATTCATTTCCTTGCTCTCTTCGTGAATCCTGATCATTGATTCCTTTGTACTATAAATTTCTCTAAAGTGTCTGCAATTCTGCGTTGCCTGAAATATAATTGTTATGGATGGGTGAATCAAGGTCTTATGAGTAAGACAGCAATATATATGTAAAATTAAAAGCAAATTAAAGCCAAACCCTACAACTTAGAAATATTTTTTGTTCAAACAGGTCTGACCTTCTGTTCTAATGTCTTTAAAAACATTCTTTGAGCAAAAAAGTCTTTTTGTATATCAACACCCCCGCGCATCTCTATGTAAACACCAAACAGTGCTTACAAACAGTTAAACACTCCATCCTCTCCTCTTTTAGTTATTGTACAATGATACGAGTAATGGGGTGAACCTATGGAGTTCCAATTTATATAATAGATGAATACTTTTGATTAAATCACAAGCATTAGATTTGTTGTAAGCTTCGAATATATTGGATAAGAAATAGACACCATTTAGATTTATTCTTTCTTAATGCGTTCTTTTCATCAAGTTTTCTCTAAGATGAATTTGAGCAATTTTCTTCGGATGGTAAGATCAGTACAAATAACGGACTCAAGAACACTCGTTTTCTTTTTCTTTCTTGGATAATACTCACTGGTGGGTAGTTTTAAGTATGCAACAATTTGTCATATGCAGAATCATAGACAAGAATTGCAAGTTTACTTCAAATAATTATAACTAAAAGGAAACAAAAAAAAGGATTTATAACAGGAATTACATCTTAGTCAAGTTCAACCGCGGCATTCATTCCATTAAAAAAAAAAAAAAAAACTTGAGTAGACATTATCAAGGGAAGCTACATTTATTCGTGGTAAACAGACAAGCACTGAAACAAGCAAAGCAAGTAGCTGTTACACTTACATCACACGATTCTTAATAGAAAATCAAAGTACTTCACACCATGAAAAATCACACACTAAGCAAACCATGCATGATGGAATAAAAATACTTTTAGGCGCACTGGAAATCTTTGGGGACCTTCTTTCCACAGACATTGAGAAGCAAGCTTAGAGATACTGGGATATTAAGGTTGATGCCCAAGATGTTAGCTTTGATGGCAGTGCAAAGGCAAACAGCAGCCTCGAGATCAAGAAGGCCTTGAATGAGACTACAGCAAGGTTTTACTGGGGGAGTGCCAACGGTGACATTAAGCAATGAACCGAGCAAATCAGCACATACACCTAATTTAAGTGCATCCTTTGGGCACTTTCCACCGGAAGGGCTTGGTGTTGGTGTTGGTTTGGGTTTAGGAGGAGGGGGGCAACTGCTACTCTTGGCGGTGACTAGGGAGAAGAAGAGAAGGTTGACTGCAAAAAAGAGAGCAAGTGATGTCGTGCTTTTGGAAGCCATAGAAGAGAGCAGTAGTTCTAGTGAATTATAGTAGTTGAAGCTATAGAAGAGAGCTGTTTCAGTGATGGAGAGATGCTGCAAGGGATGGGTTTTTATAGGGTTCAAGGAGCTAGATTCAGTCGGCTAATCAGACTTGAGGGAAAATAATTGATAGAATAAGTTCGTTTAGCCATGTGTGCTCTTGGAACTTATAGCTGGCAGCAATATTTGGCAAACGTTTGGATGCTTGTGTGGTAGGGATTAATTGCCAAATTGCCATGTTCCCTGGTCCTAGCATCATTACCATGGTATCTGTCTAGTCAGCAATAAGATTTTAAGTTTTAACCCTGCACCATACTAGTTCCAGTTATCCCGGGCGTCCCCAGAATCAAGATGTTATGGTTGCTTGAACGTCTCACGAGGAAACAAATTTGAGAACCCACCTTGACTTGACCACATGTTCTTCTATGTAAAATTGATTGCTAAATGTGCTCATGCATGCATACCGGCTATGATGGAGGCAAGAACTTGCTAAGACAACACATAACCAGTAATCAGTAATGTAAAGACTGCCTTTTCTTCTACCTTCTTTTTCATGAATGGTAATCCATATGTCTTTCAGCTCCCTTCTAAATTACAGGCCAGATCCTACTGCTGAGGTCGAGCTGGTTTTCAATTTTTTTTCCTTATACCGGCCGACTGTCACCCTTCAATAGTCATCTTGGCTATTAACTGTACAATATAATCCTCTACTCTTAATATACTTGATGCACTTATTCATCCATGAATAATTAGCTTTGCTAAACCTTTTCCTTCTTAATTTTCCCGGAAATTAAACGTCCATTCCAGCCAAATCATGCATACAATTTCAAAATTCTAGGAGTGTAGAAGATCACGATAAAACAAAGTAAATATAAAAGAATCAATTCAACCTAAAAATTTAAACGGTGGGCTTAAAATTTGTATAGATTCATATTATCTTGTGTTTAATTATTATCAAATAAATAAGAATGGTGAAATATATAAAGAATTAATTTAACTTAAAAATTTAAATTATTAGGTTAAATTTTAAAATATGATTTATATTATTTTTTAACTGTAAATAACAGGCAAACCAAATACATTAAATAATGGAGCAAACGGCCAGTTTTTTAAGGATTTTTGAACAACTTCAGTGTAAAACAAAGAGGTATGTTGTTTTTGGCCTGTTAATTATTGTTGAATATGTACTATAGTTTGGTAACGAATACGCTTCCATGTTGGCTTATTCGATCTTGTGAAGTTTACTTGGTCGATGTGAGTGTCACGGGCAACCCTAAAACCAACAACATGGGCTCCACTGCGGTTCTCGATGGAATTATGCAAGCTATCAGCAGAATACATACCAAATTAAACCGTTGTCATGATTTGTTAATTTTCTCTCCATTCACACTGTGGAGCCAGCTTTAGCTCCAATAATAGCTGATTTGTTCATTAATTACTATTGTTTAACCAAGTCAGCACATCCAATCTTGGAACCATTACATTATTTGATTTTAATTATTGCTTTAATCATAAATCACAGATCAGTATTTGATTCCGATTGGTGTTGTTTTGTTCTTGTGAAGATGAATGCGTCATATGATGCATGTTTAGAAACTCGAAGCTGGTATATGCATATATATTGCAAGTTTACATCGGCGCTTTCCTGTGGGATAAAAATCATGCATGGTCCCTCTGTTTTGCACATTTGATTTAATCAAACTCTATTTTGAATTGGATCAAATTTATTCCTCTAATTCATTAAAGTAATTAATTTGAGACTCTGCAACCAATTACATCATAACAAGCGGCATTCATCTAGCTATATAATTAGTATCGGATTGTGGGATCGATGAAGGGGCTCAAATCACCTTAGATTGGAAGTACAGGAGTTGATTTGATCCAATTTAATGTAGAGTGACCATGAATTATCTTAGCCAGAGAAGTCGACAGCAATTTGTCATGTGTGGCAACGGCAAGTTGAAGGGCTCCAAAGGACAAAAATTCTAACTTCTTACATTGATTCCTGACATGGGTTGCAGAAGATTAATACAAAAGTACCAGAACATGTCTTTCTTGATTCGATCTACAACATTGTGGGCATGTAACAGTTGGAAATAGTATTGCAATACTACACAAGATTTCGTTCATTTTCAGTGTTTGGTTATTAGGGAAGAAGCTTGAAGGTTAAAAAGGTTAACGTCTTTGGAAGGCCAGTCTATTATAGCACAGGATAGTATATATTTAGAAAAAGGTTTATTATTCTTGTATTATATATATTATTTTCATGCACACGGTCAAATGCTAAAATTTTTCAAAGCATATTTTCATTAAAAAATTACATTTTTCTCATGTTTTGAAAATCCAAAAAATAGATGTCATATCCAGTTTATGATCATCTATTAGGGTTTGGCTAAAATATCAAAAACTTTTTTCCAATCTTTTTTTTTGGTCTAGATGTAGACTTTTAATATTTGGGGGTGTAAAATTACACGATAAGGCACACCCTCGGGTATTAAAGATATAAGGTATAAATAAATACGATGCTAAAATTCAAATTTTAAACGATTAGGATCTAACTCAATAAAGTAGAGACTTTCTCATGAAACGAGATCTGCCTTGAACCTTAGAAAAGACCAAATAGAAACTCGACTTAAGAAAAAAAAAACAATCAAACAACAATGCAGCTTACCTTAGATAGGATGCACTGGGGGTGATGCGTCTTCCCTTTACACAACCAGTCCCTTACCTAGACTCTCGCAGACCATATGTTCCTAGTAACCATAATACTAGGTGACGACTCTTAAACATTAATAATAATTTTATGATTAAATCTAAAAACCTTTCCCAACACATCACACCTTATCAGGGAGGCACGACAAAAGCCTTCATCGTCGCCAAACAACGTCGTGGCACGCGACCCCGCGACATTTATCATTGGCAAGTATGTCCTTTTACAGGCCTGTTGATACTCTTATTTCTACATCAAAGGTTACTTCCGTGTTAGATTGCTTGTTCTTTAATCCTACATGTTTTTGGCAAATTATTGGTGTGCTTCAGTATCTCAGCTTTACGAGACCAAACATTTATTTTGTTGTTAACAAAGTCTGTCAGTATATGCATGCTCCTGCAGATTCACATTGAGCTGCCATTAAACGCATTCTGCGTTATCTTAAGGGTACGATCTCTTTTGGTCTTCATATCATGTAGCTCTTCTTTTTTCCTTGCATGGTTTTACATATGTTGATTGAGCTGGTAATGTTGATGATTGTAAATCTACGAGTGACTACCTTATTTTCTTTAGTCATACATCGATTTCCTGGAAGTCCAAGAAACAACGCACTGTTGTTCGATCTTCTACCGAGACTAAGTATAAAGCCTTAGTTGATGGCACTTATGAGGTCATATGGCTTCAATATTTATTGCAAGATCTACAGACTACTCCTTCTTTAGTGCCTATGACTTGGTGTGATAATCTGGATGCTACTTATTTATCTATCAAACCTATCTTTCATGCTCGTACTAAATATATTGAGGTTGATTATCATTTTGTTCGTGATAGAGTTGCTACAAAAGCCATTTAAATTCGTTTTATTTCTTTTAA
>Ga0325401_1001381_pt1 | contig 20379 bp, 13 predicted proteins | sample PopdelMetagenome_FD_205666 | JGI IMG/M metagenome (GOLD analysis project Ga0325401, IMG submission 205666) | Populus deltoides microbial communities from Bellville, Georgia, United States - Xylem-PdKOR-R2 | ecosystem: Host-associated > Plants > Phyllosphere > Stem > Wood/Secondary xylem | place... | reverse complement strand
ATCTAAATTACCTCATAGCCCAAAAAGTACAGGCTGAACTTCATCTCTGGAAAATCCAGTCTCTTTAGCAACCTGAGATTTCCAGAAATGTGAACGTATCATGATTACCAAGGACAACTTATCCATATTGAAAATTTAAAAAGGAGTTGTTATATACAAGTACGACTTAGTTTTATAGACTTTACTCATATGTATATCCAAAATGATATGGTAGCACAGAAGCAAAGCATGCTTACACAAACACCATCAATTCACCATCTTGAAACCCAGCGTCATAAGGTTGTCATCGTTTAGTATCTTACCAAAGAGCCACTCTTCAACCAAAGAAGAAGGAAAAAAAAAAAAACTACCTTTTGGGTTTCGTTGCAAAAGTAAAAATGTTATCTTCCAAAAATAAAAATACCCTTAAGCAACAACATCTCTAACACCATATACTTTGTCAAACACCCTCAAGCAACATCTCTAAAACCATATAACCTGTCAAACACCCTCAAGCAACAACATCTTTAACAGCATATACTTTGCCAAACACCCTCAAAAAACAACATCTCTAACACCATTTACTTTGTCATTATTTCATGCTTTAAATAACAATGGCAAACAATTCCAATATCTTTAACCTCTTTTTTTCCTCGAAAAAAAAAATCAGCACTAAACCCACATAAATTACACGAGACAAAATTAAAGGGAAAAAAATCCTAAATCATAAAATAAGGAAAAAGAATATCCCAAATCACCATAATTAGTTTTAACGAGAATAAACTTACTTACATTAAGAAATAAAAGAAAAAAAAACTTACGTCATGCCCAAGACACGAGAATAGAAGTCAAGACTGACTTTAGGATCCTTAATTCGAAACATCTGCATAAAATATCAAAAAAAAATTACTAAACCCCATCAATTCTAAATCGAAAAGAAAAAGAAAAAAGAAAGGCTTACAGTTTGTTGCATGATATATCCTTTAGTAGCTTCATCAGGAGTGGTGTGAAGACCTGGATTGTTAGAAGCTGATTCCTTCGCTTCCGATGCCATTGAAATGAGTCTTGGTCGATTTGGATTCTGCACAAACAATTTAAATAACTGAAATTAAGACAAAATCCACTAAAAAAAAAACAACGGAAATGATTTTTGTTTCTTTTAGTTGGCAGTGGTCATAACTAAACCTTAGTAGTTTTAGAATAGAGAAAAAATGGGTTTGGTTTTATTGAAGAAGATTTATTAGTGGTTAATCGAAAGAAAGAAAGGCGAGATAAGAATAAGGTAGCGGCGGTAGCCATGCGAGGGTGAGTAATTATCATTCATTTACCTCTGTGGATTCAATTCATTCCGATTTTGATTTGGAAGTATGTTTTTTATGTTGTTTTTTATTTTTAAAATTTTAATTTTTATATTAATATAATCAAAAAATTTAAAAAAATAAAAAATAAATTCTAAATAATTTTTTTTTTAAATTTGTTCAATCCTCTTATTCGAAACACAAGATCAAACTTATAAGATATTAATTCAGTAAAACTTGTTTGATCTGATTAAATATTTTAGTAACCTAATTGACATAAACAAACTTGGTTAAGTCTTATAAAAAAAATAATGAAATATTATTATTTTAATAAAATTAATCAATACAAGTTAATTTGAATTATTTTAATATTGATTGATTCATCTAATAACCTCACAATCTAGTTATTTTTCCAATTAGTCTTTAAGTTGGCTTTATAACTAAAGTAATACTTATTTATTATGTAGTATGAAATTGCAAGACTTTTACTAATGTAAATACCTCATAAATATTTCCTAAATAAATATTAAAAAAATTATGTTAACGTATTTAAAGTTTTATATATAAATGAGTATCACTATTTATATTTTATAGTAAAATAATAAGGCACTAGCATTATACACGTATTTTTTAGTATTATAATTTTTTAATTATAAAATGAAAAGATGATATCTATGCTTAATAAAGTAAATTGAAAAATATATCAACTAATAAATCAAAAAAAAAATTGTTAAAGCTAATTACACACTAAAAAAGGAAAATTGATCTTCCTTGTAAGAAGCAAAAGGAACATGCAAATATTTTACTTCATTTATCCTTTTTTTTATTTTATACATTTTATTTTATTTATCTTAAAGGTTAATTTCAGTTTGTACATACAAATAATTATTATTTTTTAAATGCTTCAAGTAAATAGAACTTATCTATCTAAAATTTAAAACAAAAAAATTAAAGACAAATTACACTAATCTTTTTGAAATATTATAAAATTATAAAAAAAAATTCATAAGATTAATTTCTATAAAAAACTTAATCTAAAAAATTAAAATAAATATGTGAGAGAGGGTATTAATTAAAATTTAAATTAAAAAAATTAATTAAAATTTTAATTAAAATTATGAAACAAAAGGTAGGTTTGCACCACTGGTCACAAATGAAAAATTTCAAGCGTACCTAAGCCTGATTTGACTTTTTTAGAAAATAGAGTGGGCGACACATTGTCTATTTTAGTGTTTATTTTTATTTTTATTTTAATAGACAACACTTTTGCCTAAAGTATTATTCAATCAACTTTGATGATCAAAAAATCAAGATCCAAGTTTTAGGATTAAAAAAAAAAACTATTTTCAACTTTTTCTTTATTTAAAAACATCTCAAAATCATCATAGAAATCTCAATAAAATTATTTTCAACTTTAAAACACTCTCTTATTAGTTCAAAATCAAAGCGGTTCAAAACAAAATTCACAAATCCTGATCTATCTTTTTCAGCATTCTTAAAGGTGAAACCGCCTTCATTGAACTCTTCTTTCTAAGAACAACTCATTAACACCAAGTTTAATCTTTTTGTTGTCAAGCAAATATTTTCTCTCTCTTCTTCCTTTTCCATCAAGCTTCTCTCTCATCCCTCAATATTCAAGGATTGAAACATAAAAACACCATAAAATCATTATAGAAACATCAATAAAGTCATTTCCAACCCTAAAACACTTTCTAATTAGTTTAAAACTCAAAATCAAATCGAATCAAAACAAAATTCATAAATCTCGATCTATCTTTTCTAGCATTCTTAAAGGTAAAATCACTTCCATTGAACTCTTTTCTTTAAGGTCAACTCATTGACACTAAGTTTGATCTTTTTGTCATTGGCTAAATATTTTCTCTCTCCTCTTCCTTTTCCATCAAGCTTCTCTCTCCTCCCTCGATGTTCAAGGATTGAAACATAAAAACCTTAAAAAATAAGAACCAAATATGTATAGTTTGAAACTTGAGAGATGGAATTAAAGTTTCTCACGCTTTTTGAAAAAAAAAGTTTTATTTTTTTTCTTTAATTTTGATCCTTGTATTTTCATTTTTTTTTAACAATAACCTAAAATTGTATTTCATAAAATCAATTTCTAATTTAATATCAGAATATTCTATGACACATCAAGTATGTAAGAACATGCAAATAAAAACAAATCCCGGCATATAAAAAAATCATGTGAACATAACTTTTAAGGATGAAATTGAGAAGAAATAAAGTTAAGTTAATAAAATGCAAAACAAATTCAAGAACCTAGAAGGAGAAAAATGGCTTTGAATAGTAGGGTGAATAGTTAAATATGAGAGGTTTAATTTAAATGCTAATATATCTAAATGCTAATATCTTTTAATTTAATTATAAAATGTTCACACAAAAAGTATAATGAATCTACTAAAATTCATAATAATAAAAAATAACCCACCATTTTGTTCTCTCTCCCTTTTTTTTATCTCAATTTGCAATGGAAAAATCTAGTATGATCATGATGGTATATATAGTTCACTAAAACTAATTATTGTACTACATAATGATATCAAACTTTTATTGGTCTTATTTTTCTTTTTAGAATTAGAATCTCCAATTCTTATCCTCTTTTATTAATACAAATTTACTAGTAACTTTATCTTTTGCAAACTTAAGCCATTATTGGTGATTTAAGAATCTAAGATGTATAAAATTTTTATTTCTTTTTTAATCAATATGTTTTATGTGCTTTTAAAGCTATGATATGATTGAAATTTGTGGCATTGTTTCAATGAAGGATTCAAAAATAGTATTCAATGTGCCACACTCGACATCGCGGCGACCCTAAAAAATATTCTAGATTGTGGAAAAAGAATAGATATCTGACATCTTGTTCTTTTAGAAAAAAAGTCCTGTTTAAAGAGTCGCCACCTAGTATTATGATCACTAGGAACCCTAACTGGTCAACAGAGATTCTATAGTACGGGATTGGTTACGTAAAAAGGAAGATATTATCACCCCTTAAACGTTCTGCCTGAGGCAGACTGCATTGCTGATTTTGTCTTAAATTGCTAAATATTTATTGGTTTATGCTCTGATGGTTTAGTTACAATATTCCTGACTCTGGCGCCAGTGAATATTCAACTACGAATAATTCCAACTCTGGCGTTGGTAAATATTACGTAACTATAAAATAAATATGGATCAATATTTTTATTCCTGACTCTGGCGTCAATAAATAAACAAATAAAATAAATTTATTTTTACACATGCACATATTTTTTATTTTTCTAGCTAAATAAAATAAAATATGATGAATAAAAATAATATAAATTTAAATCGGTATTTTTATTCCTAACTCTGGCGTTAGTGAATAAACCAATAAATTTATATTATTTTTATTTATGCATACACAATTATTTATTTATTTTTTATTTTTTCTATTTTTTATTATTTATGTTTTTGGGGGCTGGGCCTAGCTCAGCCCATGTGGGGGCTGGGCTGGACCCAGCCAGCCCGGCCTGGCCAGTGGCCTGGCTGGGCTAAGCAACACGCGTGCGCTAACGCACGCGTGTTACTACACTGTGCAAGTGAATTAAAACACTTGCATAGTGTAAATGCTACTTGATCGAAATAATGCGAGAAGAGGAAACTCTTACCTGGTCTGCTGGAGGCGATGGCAAAGCTCTGGCTGGTCGACCTTGCCTCCTCTCCTCTGCCCCTTCTTCTTCTTTGTTCTTGTGATTCTGCGAACGGTTGGTTCTCGTGCTTCTGGTATTTGATCGATCTCCTGTGCTCCCTCTGGTTTTCTGTTTCTATGTGTTTGCTGAGAGACAGATGAAGACGATGATATATGAAGTTCGTGCTCTGCCTTCCCTTGTTTTCTGGGTTTTTTCTCTGGATTTTGCTCCAGTTCCTCCTGTTCTCGGTTTTTTTTTCTCCCCAGCTTTGCTCTTTTTTGCCTCTGGTTTTTGGGTTCAATTCCCCCCAGTTTTCCCCAGGTCTTCCCCCGTGATTCCTCATCTTCTCTGGCTTTATAGCCAGAGAATGCCAAGCATTTGAAACGGCTTCCATCCTTTACTCCAGCAACGGCTCCTGAGGAGGAAGACGAAGAAGGCGATTAACAAATTCTAAAAACGGTGCCGTTTGTGTGATGGGAACAGCCATTTTCAATCTGGTCACTAAAGTTCTGAAATTATGCAATCAAGTCCCTGGGTAAATTGCAATTGGATCCCTGTATTTCTGTTCATTTTATAAGCTAGTCCTTGGACTTTAATCTGCTGCAATTTTGCCCCCTAATTTACCCAAACTTTGGTATTTATCCAATTAAGTCTCTGACTTCATTAATTTAATTAAATCCAAAGTCCAATTAAGTCTAAAACTTACCAATTCTCCAATTAAGCTCCTGATTAGATTAATTAAATTAATTCCAAGCTTAATTAAGTCTCAAAACTTATCAATTCCTCCAATTAAACCATTGATTGGATGAATTAAATTAATTTCAAGCTTAATTAAATCTAAAAATTTATCAATTCTCCAATTAAACCCTTAATTGGATTAATTAAATTAATTCCAAGCTTAATTAGATTAATTCCAAAGTTTAATTAAACCACAAAACTTCTAATCATTTTGCCTTTAACCCAAATTTTAATTCATTCTTCATTTACTTGTTTTTCCAACATTATTTTTTTCATCATCATTTTTTTTTCAGTAAATAAAATAATAATAATAATTAAAATAAAATGGTCAAAAATTGGGTTATGACACAATGTACCAATTAAAATAGAAAAGTTATTTTATGACCGAAACCCAAATACTCAATGTGGAAATTCTAAACCCTGAATATGATGAGAGGTAGGAATATTTATTAGGGTTAATTGATCCACTTATGTTTATATGATTTAATGTTTTTTTTTCATATATAATATTTTAAGAATTTTTCACTTTTATATCTACTCTCCTCTAATTGTATTACTCTTAAATCTTCTCAAGTCCTTATCTTGATATGTGATACTGGATAAATTTGATAGAAATTTTAAGAGAAATCTTGAGCATTATTATCACATTTGCTATTTTGTATGGCATGCTCAAAGTTTTTGAATTATTTGAATTTCTTCATGCCACATCTTTGTTTAGGCACTTTTGTATATCCTTGCACCCGAATTGCTTTTCTAGTCCTCATACTTGCCCTTAGTATAGAGTGTGATCCTAATCAGGGTTAACTTTCAAGGAAAAAATACTAAGCTCGCACAGGGAGTGCAAAGGACATGCTTGAGTGTTGTTAAAGGATTGTTAAAGATAGCGTTTCCTCATTTCAAACACATGTGTTTAGTATTAGTAAGCTCTACTTTCCTTCATTGTGGTTAATTTGGACATGCAAAAATGGTTTTTCATAATGATTATAAATTATTATTCATTCAACTAAAACTCAACTTCAAAGTTATTTTGTAGCATGTGGTATGTTTTCAGGTTTTTAAGTGTTTGGTCACCTCATTTGGAGATCGTCTGAATTCTTAAAACTCATTTGTTAAAAACAAACACCAATTTGACTTATGTATTTATACTAATAACTTTGATTTTCCAAAATGTTTTGTGAAAACATAGCTTTTAAGCTTATAAGATCGTGCAAAGTTTTTAGAGAAAAAGAAAATACATCAAAAAAATTATTGGCCAAACTTTGATTTTTATTGATTAACAGACAATGTAAGATCCCACATCAGAAGCGAGCGTCCAGAGCCAGGGCCTTATAAGTGCATGCTCACCTTGACTAGTAAGATGCGTTTTGGGGCCATGTGTGGCTGCCAAGAACAAACCCATGAGGAGGACCTGGGTGGAAGCCCTGGACATGGGTGGAATGGGAGGCCCAAAGCAGACAATATCTTGCTAGTGAGGTGGGGTGTTACATTTGGTTTCAGAGCCAAGGACAGATCGTCTTAAGGTGAGGGGATTGTAAGATCCCACATCGGAAGTGAGCGTTCAGAGCTAGGGCCTTATAAGTGCATGCTCACCTTGACTAGTAAGACGCGTTTTGGGGCCATGTGTGGCTACCAAGAACAAACCCGTGAGGGGAACCTGGGTGGAAGTCCTGGACATGGGTGGACTAAGGGCCCAAAGCGGAAAATATCTTACTAGTGAGGTGGGGTGTTACAGACAAAGTACATCATGTGTAGTACTTCTTTACAATATCAGAGTTTACAGGTTTTGGCAGATCACCCCCTTCCATCTCGGTTAAAATTAAGGCTCTTTTAGAAAATGTCTTCTTTACCACATATGGTCCTTCGTAGTTCGGTGCCCATTTACTCTAATCTTCTCTTGATGTTAACAAGATTTTCTTCAATACTAGATCTCCATCTTTAAACATTCTTGGCCTGACCTTCTTGTTATATGTTTTATCCATTCTACTTTGGTATAACTGATGATGAAAAATAATTGTCAACCTTTTTTCACCGATCAGATTCAACTACTCAAATTTCAATTTTGCCCATTCTGATTCTTCTAGTTCTACATCCATTAGAACCCTTAATGATAGAATTTTCACTTTTAAAAGCATCACTGCTTCCATTCTATACACTAGAGAATAAAGGATTGCACCCGTAAAAGTTCTAACCGTGGTGCAGTATGCATGAAATACAAATGGAAACATCATATTCCAATCTTTGTAAGTGACCAACATTTTTTGGATGATCTTTTTAAGATTTTTATTGGCTGCCTTAATAGCACCATTCATCTTGGGTCTGTAGGGAGAAAAATTAAGATGTTTAATCTTCCACTTATTGCAGAGTTCAACAATTAATTTTCCATTGGAATTCTGAGCATTGTCAATTATTAATCTTGCTGGCATGCTATAGTGACAAATCAAATCTTTTTCAATGAACCTCTTGACTACCTTTTATTTTACATGTGTGTAAGAGTTGGACTCTACGCATTTGGTAAAGTAATTAATGGCTTCCAAGATGAATCTATGCTTATTGTTGGCTTTGAAATTGATTAGTCATATAACATTCAATCCCCATACATCAAAATGCCAAGGCGAGGTCATGTTGAACAACGATGTCAGAAGCATATTTATCCTATCTCCATGTATTTGATACTTATGGCATTTTCTGACATAGTTTACACAATCCCTCTCAATAGTCAACAAGAAGTACCAAAATCTTTGCATATGCACAGTCCCTCTCCATGGTCAACCAGAAGTGCCTAGATCTTTGTATTTGTTTTGCCATCGTATGTTCGTTAACATGAGTGACACAAATTCCCTCATGGATTTCCTATAATGCTTGCATAACCTCCTTCTCATTCAGACACTTGATTAAAGTCTCGTCAAAAGATATCTTATACAGGGCATCTCCATCCAATTAATAATCCATGGTTATTCTCCTCAAAGTCTTTTTCATCTATTTTGGAGACTCTTGGAGTATACTTCTAGTATTGGATAAGCCTCTTAATGTCACTATACCATGGTTTTCCATCTGGTGACTCTTCTAGTGAACAACAATGAGCCTGGAGATTTCTGATTTTGATGCTTATTAGTTAGATCCTGCTCTCGATATTGATTTGTGTCATCAAAGTTACGGTTGCCAAAACATCAACAAACCGATTCTTATCTCTACTTATGTGAGTGAATTTTATCTCTTCAAACTCATTAGTTAACTTTAAGAGATAATCCTGATATATCTTAAACTTCTCATTTTAATTTGCCATTCTCCCTTTATTTTGTTGTGGGGCGCACAACGTCGATAACATCTTAATATAAGATCAGAGATCTTCTTGGTATATAAGGCACCATTAATGATGGGTTTTGAAAATACCTTTTGATCTTGTCAAAGGCTTCTTGGCAATCACTGTCCCATACCCCATAATTTTTGTTTCTAAGTAAATGAAAAATCAACCCGCACATTACCATGAACTGGGTTATATAGTCTAAACGCCCAAGAAAACTTTTTACTTCTTTCTTTCTCTGTCTTAGGAACCGACATATCCTGGATTGTCTTTACTTTATTAGGATTAACTTATATTCCTTGACTGCTTACTATAAAACCCAATAATTTTCCAATCTTTACCTCAAACGAGCACTTTGTAGGATTCAATCTTAATTAGAATTTTCACAGCCTTTTGAACAATTTTTTCAATACTTGCTCGTGATCTTCTTCTTCTTCTTTCTTTGATTTGGCAAGTATATCGTCCATATAGACTTCCACTTCTCAGTACATCATGTCGTGGAACAAAGTGACCATTGCTCTTTGATACGTGACGCCATTAGTCCTCAATCCGAATGGCATCACCTTATAATAAAAAGGTTCTCTAAAGCGTGATAAAGGTAGTTTTATCATTGTCTTCCTCTGCCATTCTAATCTGGATATATCTCGAGAACCCATCTATGAACGATTACGTTGCACTCTTCATAAAATCTTCGACTAAGACGTCTATGTAGGGTAGAGAAAGTTGTCCTTCAAGCTTGCCTTAGTCAAATCTTTGTAATCCACACACACCATGATCATGTCATCCTTCTTAGGAACTACAACTACATTAGCCACCTATTAAAAATAGTGAACCATATCTAAAAAAAACATGCATCTCACTATTTTTGTATTTCTGCTTTTATTTTAAGTAGCATATTCGACAATCATCTAGTCATCTATTTAACCAAGTTACTCCCTTCCATCAAGAAAATTTTATGTACCACTATGTTAGTGTCTAAACCAGACATATCTGTATAATTCCAGGCAAAGACATCCATATATTCATGTAATAAAAATATTAGGTCATATCTTTTCTTAGCTGTAATAAAGGTATCAATCTTCAATTCTTTCTTTTCTTTTAGCTCTTCACTAGCAGGGTTTCAAGTTTTCTCATAATTTTTCATCAACTTAATAAACTCTTTTATTTCCTCTTTTTCCCAGTTTTTATCACCCATTGCAATTTTATTATCAAAGCTTAGCCAGTTATTCTTAATGTAGTAGGTTATGAATTGATGGAACTTTCAGGGTTCCTGAAAGTGTAAGATGTGCTCGTGTAAGTGTGTTATTTACATTAAAGATAAAAAAAATCATAAAGACACATGTTGGACACAAGAAAATACATAATCTCATTAAAATAAAAAGAAAATGATCATTTGATAAAGAAGGTCTTGTGTTCTTATGAACCAAATTACCATCAAGACTAAAAACAGATGAAAACAACAGATAAGACATTTGAAAAGAAGTAAAATGTTAAAATAAGATTTTAAAAAAAAAACATAACTTCATTGAACACCATAGGAGCATGCTTCATCTTCCAATTCTAGTATATTTCTCCTTCAGCTAGCTTCTTCATAAAAGCTTTTATAAGGACGTCGTCGACGGTATATAGACACCTGTAATAACATCTCATCTTCTGTTTTAACCCTTAGCTCTTTAATTTGTTCCCCATCTTCACACTCTTAAGCACTGATATGAAGGTCTACTATGTCAGATTTGATGACCTTGGTAAATCTTAGAAAGGTCATTCGGAGTGGCAGGATGATGAGCTCTTCTTCTTTTAGCTCTCGTCTTTCAATCCTTGTCATTTTAACCTCCTTTTTTTTATCCTAGAAACCCACTTGTAGTCATCTCTTTTAGACTTATACTCGAGATCAAATATCTAATTTGTACATTTTAGTGTCATCAAATTGACTCGCTCAGGCATCCTAGTTTTAGGATCATAGTGGAAAAGAATCCCATACTTCAAAAAGAAACTAGCAGTTATCCTTGCAGCTTTTGAAACTTTTAGCTCTCTCAGCACTGCACCCTCAAGAACCCATTTAGCATTCACGATTTCAAAAGCATGAATGTTTATGTCCTTATAATATTTCACTTTAATGAATGGTACAACCACATTCTTGATTATGGAAACTGTCTCCCTAGCCTTGATAATTATCAACATCTTATTCATAATGTATTTCAAGCATTGGAGTAATAAAAAGGCTATTACTCTAGATACATAGATCCATGGTCTTCTTAATAATATGTTATAAGATGGATGAATATCTATCACCTGCAATGTTACGAGGAACATTTATAGCCCCACATATAATTCTACTTCCAGGGTCCCAATTATCTGCCTTGGTGAGCTGTCATATGCTCTCGCCATTATGGTACTAGATCTTATGTGTGACTCGTCTACAAGCATTTCTTTAAACATGTGCCTTGGAAGCACATTCAATACAGAACCATTATTGACCAACACCTTCCCCTTCAGGACATCTCTACATCGCATTGTAATGTACAATGGATTGTTATGCTTAGTACCATCAGGATCCAAGTCATCTTCGGTAAAGTACAGATAATTCGAAGCATGGATCCTTCCTACCAACTGTTTCATAGTTTCCTAATTGATATCTTGAGGCATGTAAGCCTTATTCAGCACCTTTTACAAAGCCTTCCTATATGGTTTGGAGCTTAAAATCAATGACAACAATGATATTTTGGTCGGAGTCTTGTTAAGCTGCTCAAAAACATTATATTCGTTATGCTTCATCAACTTTAGGAACTCATTATTCTTTTCTTCAATGACGAATTTGTTCACTTTGAAAGTCAGGTCAACTACTTCTTTCCTCTTTGCTTTCTTTTATTTCTATAACTCTTCAGGGGCAAAGCAACTTCCGCTACGGGTTAGGGTTTTAACTTCTACTTAGAAAATGAGCACTAGTTGTATGCTCTAGAAGAAGTACCTATAGTTGTGTGGTAAGGCATTATAGTTTCCTTTATTTGCCTTTGTATTTGTTGATTATATGTCCTTCACCGTAATACTTATATAAATTCCTATTTATTGGTCTTTCTTCAAAAATATTTTTCTTGTACCAGAATTTTACCAGTATTTTATAAATCTTATCTAGATAAACCTTTTAAATTGTTTGGGTTTTCCATCTCTAATGCATTTACAAATCCACTACCCAAGGTATGATCAGGTAGAGGATTTGTATTTATATTTAGGGCTTTCTTAAACATTATCCACTCAGCTTTAATTAACTACAAGAGCTTGTTCTTGAAGGTAGTGCACGTATGGATGTTGTTTCCTACGATGTCAGCACGATACTCATAAATAAGTTCTGGCTTATACCAGTTAGGGTAGGGTGACTGTAGCAGAGTGAGCGGTATTGGATCCACCTGTTCAATGCTCAATAGTTTTTAGTACATCTCATTCAAGGGTAATTTTAGTGAAGGCAATTGTTCTTGGATTCTTTGATAATTTTTCCTTGGCAAAATTTTGGTTTGGTTTTTGACTCAATTATCTTGAGTCTCAGGTTTTTTGGTAGGAAATAGAGAATTAAAGTTGACATTGGCAATCTGGGATGAGAGGGATATGGTGTTATAGTTTTGGAAATGGTTTTTCTTGCCTTTATAGCCAACTTTAATGTGATCAACATCCTTCTTCTCCCTTCTGAAACCCTTTTGCTCAATGGGTATGGAAATTTTACCATTCATTATCCCTTACTCCATATGCTCAACTACAGCTACATGTTGCGATGTCAAATTAATTACCATAGTTTTAAACACAACACACAAGATAGTATAGAGCAAGCAAAAGGTCGATCCCACGAGGAAGATTCAAGTAAGATTTTTACGCTAGATGATATGCAATTTGGGGGGGTTTGGACGTTATCTAGGCTAAAGCAAAAGAAAATAGAAAACTATCAAACAAAATTTAATAAAATCAGAAAATTATCAAGAGAACAAACCTTGTTGCAAGCACACATCCACTTACAGAAATCAGAACTGATCATGGAGACGAAACATCAATTTATATTCTGAATATTTATCTCTTCTTAACATTGGTTAGTTAACGGATCTGCCATATAACTAACCCTAACCATCAAACAACCACAGTGTCCGCACTAGTAATTTAATTCAATGGCAGCGTTAAGAACTAGATAAGTTGATTAATCAAGAAAACATAACTGTCCACAGTCTATATTTGATTTGATTGAATGTTCTCCATAAGATTAATAATGTAGATCCGCCACAATTAATAAACTCGGTTGCTTCACAAGTTCATATACCACAACTCTAGTTTTGATATCAAACTTAGCAATAAATTGTCTACAATAATAACTTAGAGTCCGCTCTAGCAATTAAAATAAACAATCATAGAAAAAATAAGCATAGGAAAACAAACATATTCATCATATAGACTGAAAAGAAAATGTAAAATACATCTCACAGTTCTTGAAATCTGAAGGTTTCCGTGTCCTTGCAACTACGAAAAGTGTTTAGCCTTACATGTTTGTTGAACAACTAATCAAAAAGAAGGACGAATGCATAATTTCGAGTTTCTTAGAGAAGGGGGGCGTTTTTCTCCTCTTGGCTGGCTGCCCCCCTTCTCTTCTCTCATTCTTTTTATATCCTAGGAAACCCTAATCTCTATTTTACAAAATAATCCTCTCTTAAGTAGATTGTTTACATTTAAGTACTTCAATAATTATTTTCCTAAAAAAGGAGAAATAGCCTTGCATGAAATCTTCAATCTTCGACTTAAAGGAGCTAAATTTCTGAAATAAAAACTTGGATATTGGTTTAGATGCTTCGGAATATAATTTGAACTTGTTTCTTCACGAAACTTGTTTGCTGGCAGAATTCAGTTGTCATCTTTGGAAAATCATATCTCCCTCATATGACATTTTTTTTTTTTGCTGAAATTTGGAGCATTTATATAACTTTGAGTCAGGAATCCAACAAAATTTAGTTTGCATCAAGTGGACTTCTGTAGCTCTAGATATTCAAGTTAGAATGTCAAAGGTCAACATTGGAAGATTGTGAGATTTGACTTTGAAGGCTGCGATTTCCATGCTCTTCCTTATTTTATTTTCTTGCCTTAGATGTCTAGAAAGGTATGGATGATAGCTTTTTAATTCCACTAGAATCACTTCATTTCAAACTCTAGAGCTTACGCTCATCACAAAACATCGACTGAAGGTCAAGTCTGCCAATTATCTCCAATTTACTCATTTTTGTATCTTTTATCCAAAAGTGCCTTCAAAACATAAAACAAATAATATCAAGGCATTTTATATATAAAACATAGGCAAACCTCTAGTTGAATGTAGGTGAAACTATCAAATAATATGGTTGCATCAAAAACCCCCATACTTAGCTCTTGCTCGTTGTCGCACGTCGGAAAACCCCGCGCAGCGTCCGCTTCCTAGCGATGGCGGTTTTTCTCTCTGTTATTGGAATTGATTTTGTTTGGAATCCACCTAGTATTTAATTGAGGGTTACTAGGAAACCCAGGTTAACTGGTCTTGTCAGAGATTCCCGGGTAAGGGACTGGTTGTGGTTAGGGAAGGTATTAGCACCCCACCTGAGGTAAGCTGCTTCGTGGTTGTGATGTGTTAAAGAAGTTTAAAAAATTTTGTCTTTTCATCAGATTTTAGAAATATAACTTCCGTACAAGTTTGTACTTCTACACCGTGATCCAATCAAAATATTAAATTCTTCTTTATTCTTTTGTCGTCTCATCATAAAAAATCCCTGAAATAAATACAAACATACATTTTTGTTTCTCTTTTTTTTTTCTTTTTGTTTTTCTTTTTTTTTTGTTGTTTTTTTCTTTCTCTTTTCTTTTTACATCCACAATACAAATTATAATATTCAAAAAAATAAATAAAAATTACATCAAATAATTCAAACTTTACAAAACAGTCCTCAAACAGTCTAAAATTGCAAGGGAACCCTTCTGCACAGGAATTGGAGGCAGGAACAGCTGGCGGCGCGTGTTCCAACGTGCCACCGTTCCTGCGGCGCGTGGTCTCACGCGCCGCCGCTGATGGAGGCCAAAAATCAGTAGATCAGGAACGTCTTCTTCTTCCCTGTCTTCCTCCGCCGGCGGTGAGAGTCACCGTCACCTGCAAAAGCAAGAAAAACACACACAAAGCAATCGGTTTTAGTTGTTCTTTATTTTTTCTGTTCTGCTCTCGGGTTCTTCTCCCGGATCTGTCCCGTTCGGGTCTGCTGCTATGGATTTCATCTCCTCCTCTGCTTCGGGCGGCGCTGCTGGCTGATGGTGGATCTGTGGCCGGGCATGAAGATTGGAGGGGAAGCTGTCGTGGCCGGCTGTTGTGGGGAGGAGCTGTTGCTGTTGTAGTGCTCGCTGGAGGCCGGCGTTGATGGTCTTCCTTCGCTGCTGTTATGGTGCTCGCTAGAGGAGAAGAGGCTGAATTTGCAGGCGCCACCGGAGGGAGAAGGCAGACTGCTCCGCGCCTGTGGGCGCTGCTGCTGCTGCTGCCACCGCTGGGGGAGGAGCTGGAGACGACGCCACTGTGATGAGCTCTGTTGGAGGGAGACGGTGCTGCTGCACGTGGAGTGGCTAGTCTTTGTTTTTGGAGGAGAAGACGGGTTGTTTGAGCTGTAATGGCCAGCTTGGCCGTGTGTGGGGAAGGGAGATGTTGGATGTGCTCTGGCTGTCAAGAGGGGGAAGGAGCTAGAGACGGCGCCGCTGTGATGAGGAGACGCTGCTGCTGAGGCGAAGTGAGGAGGGAGCTGGGTCTCCACTCAGTTCGTCTCTTGTTCCTGCAACTGAGAGGGAAAAGAAGCTGTTGTGGTTCAAAGGCCACAGGAAAATGAGGGCTGAGTTGGGACGGCTGCTCTGTAGGAGGTTGATGTGGGTGTGGCCTTGGCTGTGCTGCTGTCTTTTGGCCAGGGAAGGGAATGGTGGAACCGATTGGAAAATGAAAGGAAATTGAGCGCCGGTTGGAGTGGTGCAGCGGCTGTGAAAGGGGAAGAAAATTCTCAACCGGGGGCGGCGACTCTAGAGAAAAAAATGGGTTTAGGGTTAGGTATTTTTTGTATTTTTTCCTGATGTTGTCAAAATTGCCCCCCCGCTTAGCTGAAATTGAAGGCTATTTATAGGCAAAATAGTTTTTCGGGCTTCAAAATTAGTCCCTCAAGTTTTGTGTTTAGCCCCCGATTTCAATCAATTCACTTGGTAAAAATTAAATTGGGTCTCTTAAAATTCCAATCTTCTCAATTAAGCCCAAATTAGGCTCCCAAACTTAATTTTTCACCAATTAAGCCCCAAATAAAATTAATTTGACCCATTTAAAGTATAATTAAGTCCTTGCACTTAATTAAATCCTTCAATTGGACTCAAATTAATTCTTAAACATAATTAAAATTTAATTTGGCCCATGATTAAATCAAATTGGCCTATTAAAAATGTAATTATGTCATTGGACTTAATTTTTAGGCAAATTCGTCCAATAATAATTCAATTTGACCTTGAATTTGCATTTTTCTCCATTCTTGGGCATAATGGGGTATAATTAGGCCTTGAATTTTCTTCAAAAATTGGAGTTTGATTTTCGCCTATTTTTGCAGCCTTTCTTGGTCAGCTTTCTCTGCACTGCCAGCCTTTATTTTATTTTTTTGATTTTGATTTTTTTTATTTTGAAAAAAAAAATGAATTTTGGGGAATCACCCAAAATTGGGTGATGACACTCGTCCTCGAGAAAGGATAGGTAAAATCAAATTGAAGTTAAATTAAATTAAATCCATATGATTTCTGATTCCAAAGTGTTTTACATCTTGGTCCTTGGATTTGGATATCTTCAATTTTGTTCTCAATTGAGCTTCAAACTTTTAATCTCTTCAATTTCACCCGTGTTTTCAATCAAATTTGGTCCCTGAATGCGCGGGTCTTTTGCGTAAAGATCTTTGATTTTGAATTTCTTTAATTTGGTTGTTAATTGACCTTTGAACTTTTAATTTTTTCAATTTCACCTTTGTTTTTAATCGAATTTGGTCCCTAAATTCACGTGTTTTTTGCAAAAAGATCATTGATCTTGAATTTTTTTATTTTGGCCCATAATTGATCCTTAAACTTTGATTTTTTTATTCCTGATTTCAACTAATTGAGCTTTTAAAAAAAAATTAAACTAGTCCTTTAAAATCTCAATCTTCTCAATTAAGCTCTGATTAAGCTTTCAAATTTAATTATTCATTTAATAAAATTAGTTTAACCTATTAAAAGTCTAATTAAGTCCTTGCATTTAATTAAATCTTTTAATTTGACCTAAATTAACTATTAAACTCAATTAAACTTTTAATTGGACCCATGATTAAATCAAATTAGTCTATTAAAAGTCTAATTAAGTCCTCAAACTTAACTTAAAAGTCTAGTCAAATTTAGTTTGACCTTGAATATACATTGTTTTTCAATCTTGGGTACAACAAGGTACAATCAGGCTTCCACTTCTGTCTAAAATTGCAGTTTAGTTCCACCATTTATCTGAAACCCTTCTCAGAATGTTCTTGCCAAGTTGTTAGTATTTTTCTATTTTTTTTAATTTTAAAAGAAAATGATAATTTTGAGGAAAAATCAAAAAATAGATTATAACAGTAATCATTTTGAAAAATATAATTCTTAAAATAAGATAATTTATTACTAAAAAGATAATATAATTGAATTATGATTTACTCGGTTATTAAATTATTTCTCCGAATATATTTAATAATAAAATAACTAATTAAACAAACATGTCAAATAAAATATTGGCAATATTAGCACAAAGTTAAAATCTAACACAATTGAAAATGAAAGATAATAATTTCATCATAGATGCATGTTTTTTTGTTATCATTCAACATTACTTCATCATTAAATTTAATTTCATTGAGAAAATGATCAATTTACATCTCTCAATATTATGTATGCTTTACTTATCATATTAACTTTTTCATAATGATATTCATTTTCTTTTATAATTTAAAAAAACTTAGTTATTGGGTAAAACATTTCTTATAATACTTTTAATAAAAATCACTCTTTGATTAATTAATTTACTCTAATTAATTCTTCATTTTTTAAATTGTTATAAATTATTAAATTGTATAAAATAATTTATTAATTATTGTCAGCAATTGACTTTTTCATATTAATTTTATGAAATGAAAATTAAACTTTTAATACAATTACACTCTTAAAAGTGTGTGTGTGAGAGTGAGAGAGAGAGGAGGGAGTTTTTTCAAACTCATTTTTATCTTGGATTCTACAACTAAATGTATCTTGTCCTAGTTGTCTTCTCCTCTTCTATTTTAATTTATGTTTCAATACAATAACTAAATAATACCTAAATATATCAATGTAACAAATAACTTTAAAAACTAAATTGTACACTCTTAAAGGCTACTCTTGTAATAATTATTTCAGTAATAATTAATTCACCTCCTAATTCTAACCTCATAACAAACACCACCTTAACATGAAAACTCCCTTTTGAATTAATGCTTCAAAATTCAAAGAAAAGTGAATCAATTTTTTTGAGCGTCTCTTATATATCGTCTTATAAAGGGCAAAGAGCTAAGAAATTCCCCTTAACTATTATTGGTTGAGGTATCATTAGTTTATGAAGTGTCATTAATCCTTAAACAAGTTATTTTATTTGATTTAATCTACTATCAAATCAAATTTGGAGGAATCATATATATCGCTAATGGAACATGTCACGTGCTAGTACGTTACGTGTGAGACTAAAAAATCATTGTTAAATCAAATAAGAAAACCTCTTGAAATATTGGTTAAAATGCCTTCAGTTTCTAAAATAAAAATCTCATGACTAGCACATTAATATTCTGTTAGTAATCATACAAAAATTTAATTTGATTTGGTGATGAACTAAGTTAAACCAGACAATTTGTTTAGGAACTAGTAATTAACATGAAATTTAAAATTTAAGAACTAATTAATGATATTAATCTGAACAGTAGCTTACATGAGTTTCTTACCTTCTAGCTGTATGAAAAATACATCTTGAAAATATATTAATGATTTACCATTAACAAGGATATCACACTCACAAGAAGTTGGTTTCAATAAAAGCATTCTTCAGCCTTATTATCAAACTAGGAAGGAAAGTTTTCTATAAACTGGTACGGGTTATAATTTTTTTTTAATTAATGTGAGTGTTCAGATCAGCTTGCGTATATCTCAACTAATTTCATAAACTCTGAAATTAACAACCATATTAGCAATCACAGGGCTTGAACTTGAAACCATAGGGAAAGTAAACCCCTTGATTCCAAACTCTTATCACTAGACCACCTACTAGATGGTTGGATATAGCTTAACAATTTCCCTAATTAAACTCACATCACCAACAATGTCTCCAACAAAAAAATGAGATGCCAGCTTTATACCATTTAAATCTTTTATTTTTAAATTTCCAAAGCTAGACTAAGAAATTAGTTGTATTTTTAAAGATCAACGACATTTATAATTTTTTTTCCTTGTTAATTATGATGAAGAACAACAATGTTGCATCAAAACAAAGTTCTATGAAAATCTTATTAGCTTCAATTTATAATATGATATAAGATGTTTTGTTAACATCTAATTAAATCGATGTTAAAAAAAAAACTAACAAGAATTTGGCATACACCAACCAGCAATTAAATTGATCTAATCCATCCATCCTTAAAAAAAATGGTTCATCAAAAATCATGAAAAAAAATTAATATTTAGATCTCATTTAACAAATAACAAAGGGGTTTTTCCTTCATTTTTCAAGAAAAATGATTTTTTACCAGTTTACATATAAATAAATAAAACAATTTATTAAACTTATTAAACTAACTACTCATTGATGTATTCTTTAATCGGGATTCAATTCAAATCATGATAACATTCTCTTGTTCCTGAGTAGGTTTTCTAACAAGAATTTGGCATACACCATCCAATTAAATTGATCTCATCCATCCATCCTAAAAAAAAAAAAACAATATTCATTAAATAGAATATAGAGCACTTGTACCTTTTAAATCAATAAAAAAAAGTCTAAACTTTCAAATAACAATCGAGGATATATATTGAATCCTTCCAATCTCAAAATAATTGTTTAAATCAACTGCATGCTATTACCCACTACTTCAAATTATCCTATTAGAGAGCTAGGACTGCATATATAAATATAAAGAAGAAAACCGCAACAAACAATATAAAGATTATACAACTAAGTATTTTGTTGGATTAAGCTATATCTGCTTACATCAAAAGCAAGGAGAAAATTCATTAATAATCAACACAATACAAGTTTGAAAAGCTCTCAAACCTGGTATCAAATACATCCTACTCTCATGATGATTCATTCTGAAATTGTTTTGATTTT
>Ga0325401_1001378_pt1 | contig 20390 bp, 10 predicted proteins | sample PopdelMetagenome_FD_205666 | JGI IMG/M metagenome (GOLD analysis project Ga0325401, IMG submission 205666) | Populus deltoides microbial communities from Bellville, Georgia, United States - Xylem-PdKOR-R2 | ecosystem: Host-associated > Plants > Phyllosphere > Stem > Wood/Secondary xylem | place... | reverse complement strand
CCTTAATAGAGTATTAACCAAGAACATTTAAAAACAATGCTTTAATTAAATATGAATTCTCATAATTATAATTACTTTATAATTTTATTTACAAATCACTTTTATCTTGGAGACTTTATCTTTACTTTAAATTTACTAATCAACCATAATTAATATTAAAGATTAAGAATACATTTACTAACAATAAATATGTCTTGCATTAACCGATTAACTATAGGGAATATACATTTAGAATTTTCAACTTGTACTACAACCAATCACACATGTATTTAATACCATATTTGTAATGACCCGGCTTTTTCAAGCAAAAAAAAAAAGGATTTTTTTTTGTTCTTGGTACTTCTCACAATGACATTATGTGAATTAGTAATTAGGTTCCCTTCCTTATCATGGCATCATACGGATATAGCTTCTTTTTTTTTTGTAAATTGACATTCCTATAAGATGGATACTCAATACACATGCCCATAATATTATATTTTCATATTCATACGTTTACATTACATCATATTGACATACTTATGAATTTACATTCATGTTCTAGTCTCGTTATCAACACGAGTTTATACACGAGTACCGAACAACAATCTTACACAAATAATACCTTCTTTCATGTGATTTCTTAACACAACATCCTCATAAACAAGAATACCACATAAATTTATTCATAACATCATATCTACATGTGTGCACATCAACATCCATGTTTCAATATAGTTTTCATTACAAGTCCTTACAAAAGTGTCGAAAGGCAAATATTCAACATAACACTTAAGATAAACTATTACATAGCACCTTTCAAAATATGAGAACCCGTGGAACGGTTTTCTTATGCACCTTGATTGTATGATGCCCCTGTTACAAAAACAATATGGATACAAGAATTATAAATAATCTAAACATAATAATAATAACTAGAAGGATATTATCGTTATTTTTCATTAACAACTAAAGGTGAGTACATTATTTCATTCACTTCTCAGATACACTGTGCAATCCTCATTACTTCGCTAAATGTATTATCCTCATTCATACGCCTCAACCCCTCCATAGGAGTGGTGGGACCGAAGTTTAATCTTCGGTTAGGGTTAATCACTTCACCTTAACCCGATCATTCATCTTGGATGCTTTTAACCGTAACTAATCGTAATATCTAAACTCGGTCACCTGTCTCGGATGCCATTAACCAAAACCAACCACACAACTCAACCCGTCATTTCTTACGAATACCATTAACCGAAGCCACTCATCATAATCAACTCGATCATCCATCTAGGATGCCATTCACTGAAACTAATCACCAACCACAACCCGGTCATCCATCTCGGATGCCATTAGCCAAAGCTAATCAACAATCACAACCCGATCATCATTCTTGGTAATTAACAATCACAACCCGGTCATCCGTCTTGGATGCCATTAGCCGAAGCTAATCATCAACACAACTCGATCATCCATCTCGGATGTCATTAGCCGAAGCTAATCAATAATCACAACCCGGTCATCTGTCTTGGATGCCATTAGCTGAAGCTAATCATCAACACAATCAAACATCTCTTTCGGATGCCATTAGCTGTAGCTAATCAACAATCACAACCCGGTCATCCATCTTAGATGTCATTAGCCGGAGCTAATCACCAACACAACCCGGTCATCCTTCTCCCTAATCAACTGTCACAACCCGATCATCCATCTCGGATGCTATTAACCAAAGCTAATCATCAACACAACCCGATCATCCGTCTCAGATGCCATTAACCGAAGCTAATCATCAACACAACCTGGTCATTCATCTCATATGCCATTAGCCGAAGCTAATCATCAACACAACCCGATCATCCCTCTCGGATGCCATTAGCTGAAACTAATCATTTGTTCATCCCGGTCATCCATTTAGGATGCAATTAGCCGAAGCTAATCATTTATCCATCCCGACCATCCATCTAGGATGCCATTAGCCGAAGCTAATCAATTATTTATCCCGGTCATCCATGTAGATGCCATTAGCCCAAGCTAATCAATCATTTATCCTGGTCATCCATTTAGGATGTCATTAGTCGAAGCTAATCAGTCATTTATCCCGGTCATCCATTCGGATTCCATTAGCCGAAGCTAATCAATCATTTGTCCTAGTCATCCATTCAGATGCTATTAGTCGAAGCTAATCAGTCATTTGTCCCGGTCATCCACTTAGGATGCCATTAGCTGAAGCTAATCAGTCATTTGTCTTGGTCATCCATTCAGATGCCATTAGCCGAAGCTAATCATTCATTTGTCCCGGTCATCCATTCTGATGCCATTAGCTGAACTTAATCAATTATTTATCTTGGTCATTCATTTAGATGCCATTAGTCAAAGCTAATCAATCATTTGTCCTAGTCATCCATTCGGATGCCATTAGCTGAAACTAATCAATCATTTGTCCCAATCAACCATTTTGGATGCCATTAGCTGTAGCTAATCATTTATTTATCAATATTTACTCCTTTGACAGCTTGGTATCAACACTAACACAATACAGTGACATTCATGATAGAGCATTTCATAAATTAACATTATGAAAGAGGAAGGTGAAAATCACCTACCTGTTCCATCCGTGAGGTGTCCTTGTCCTGATGAAGGTCCTATCCCAGACACACCACCTAAAACATCAATGGCCACAAATCAATACATTCGTTTTCAGTAATCACACACGACTCATCACTACGCATGTCTCAAGCATACATAAGTTCATGTTCCATTGTTCCATATTTTACCATCACACAAAACAATCATCTTAATCACAACGCCATTTTAAATATGTAAATCTGCTACAGAATTTAGTTAGCAAAAACAAGTTCGCTAGTGACCCAGAATCGTTAGTGAAAACTGATTTGCGGCTGACAATAGAAATTCAGCAGCGAACACTAATTCACTGCAGACAACACATTTTCGATAGTGAACGCTGATTTATTGCAGACACATAATTTCGGCACCGAACATTGATTCGCTGCAGACAAAATAATTTCAGCATCGAATGCTGCTTCGCTGCAGACAACACATTTCGACAGCAAACTCTGCTTCACTGCAGACAACACAATTTTGAAAGCGAACACTAGTTCACTGTAGACCACACAATTTTGACAGTGAACTCTGATTCGCTACACAAAACACAATTTTGGCAGTGAAAACTAATTCGTTGCAGACAACATAAATTCAGCAATGAACGCTAATTCATTGCAGACCACACAATTTCAGCAACGAACACTGATTCACTACCAACAACATAACTCGGCAGGGAAAATCAAATCATAACAGACACTATAATTCGGCAGTGAACACCTGATTCGCTGCAGACACTATAATTCCACAGGAAACATCCACATGCATTTCGGTTCCAGCACATAGTTTGTTATTAAAAATCCAACATAATCATATAATTTCGAGCATGAACAACCACATGCAATTTAGTTCCAGCATACAATATGTTCTTATCATCCAGCAAAATCACACAATTTCAAGCATGAACATCAACATGCATTTCGGTTGCAGCATACAATTTGTTCTTAAAATCCAGCAGAATTACACACTTCATATTCTTTACACCTTTCACATAAGTTCTTCCATCATGTTTGAAAAACCAAAACATCAATCATCCCCATGCATTCTGTTTTAGTTTGAATATGGTCAAGGAGTTCAACAATGTCATTTTCATACATTTCATCACACATGTACATGTTGTTCAGCCCTCACTATGGTTGGTCATTCCTCCAAGTTTATGCATTCAAAATTTGTTCATTTCTTTTGTTAAATGTTCTGGAACTAGGCTCCCCTAATCAACCCCGTTTTTGTCCCTCTTTCTAGACTAGATTTCCTTAACAGCTGGTGTAAGGATCCTAGTCTATTTTTTAGGGTTTTCTTCTTCCTTTTCAGTCCCAAAGTCACAAGAACAGTGGAGAAGTGTTCTGGTTCATACCTCATGGCTTTTTAATAGGTTCCAAGTGTAGTTTCAGAGGTGTCTCTTTCTTTTTTTGTCCGGTTTTCTCTTCTTCTGCAGCTTAGCCAGCCTGCTACACCCTTTCTCCTTCCATGAATTCAGTCATTAACCTCACCCTCTAGGTTTCCTTTAGCTCACACATTTAATGGAGGGGGCATGCAGCTGGATAGGGTCCGGTTTTCTATGGAGAGGATGTAGAGGAACAATAGCATGCAGCTAGACACATGCAGCTATTGCAGCTGGTCTTTGGGAAGAGGAAGGGTCACCCTTTCTCTCTCCTTATATTTATAACCCCTATAAGTGTGATGAGGTGTTTGAGGGCTATTCTACCTTATCCTTGTCCCGCTTTTAGGTTATCTTGGGTTGGTTTCTATTCCAATTCTCCCCTAGGATTCAGTGTTTTTAGAAATCGGCTAATCCAACACTAATTTTTGTTGAGTTTTTAGTATCGCTGCCGATTCAGAAATCTACATCAAAAAACTAGGATGCTGCCGATTCAAAAATTAGCAATGAAGAATTGTGTCGCTGCCGATTCAGAAATCAGCAGCCGAAAACTGTGTTGTTGTCGATTTAAAAATCGACAGCCAAACTGTGTTGATGTCGATTCAAAAATCGGCAACAAAGAACTGTGTCACTGCCGATTTACAAATCAGCAGTCAAAAACTTTGTCGCTGTCGATTCAGAAATCGACAGCCAAATTGTGTCGCTGCCGATTCATAAATCAGTACTGAAGAACTATAATCTTGCCGATTCAGAAATTGGCAGCCAAACTGTGTCGTTGCCGATTCAGAAATTGACAGTGATTGTGGAGTCATTTCCAGCTTTAATTCACCCTCGTTTTTTTGTGTTTATAATGTTGCTGCATATAGTAATCATGTTTCTGTTAGGATAGTTCCTTAGTGAAAAGATATACATGATTCTATTTAGTGGGTACTTTCTTTATCTTTATATTTTTTTTCTATATTTATCTAATTAAATGGAGTCACTTAAGTATATGTTTGGATTGTTGATAAGACCTTGGTTCCTTTACTTGTACAATGGCTTCATTGTTATCATAGTATAGGGCTACTTGAGCAATAATGCTGGGAACCGTACCTAGTTTAGTAATGAACTTCTTAATCCAAATAGCTTTTTTTTTCCACCTCAAATGCAAATATATACTTGATTTTAGTTATATCATCTACCATGGTTTCTTGTTTGGAACTCTTTAAATTCATAACACCATCATTTATAGGAAAAACATATCCAAATTGAAAGTTTCTATCATCAATATCTAATTAAAAATTAACATTTAATTAACTATGAATTACGAGTTCATCTCGTCCATAGACTAGAAAGACATTCTTAGTTTTTCTTAAGTAGTTAAGAATGTTTTTAACTATCTTTCAGTGACCCTTACCTGAATTAGATTCATACATACTCGTTATGCTTAAAGCACAAGATCATCTAGTCTTGTGCATAGAATTGTATATAGAATGGATCCTAGATTCAAAGCATATGGAATTGTTTTCATCCTATCTTTCTCAATTTGTGTTTGAGGGCACACGTCCTTGGAGAGACGTATCTCATATGAAATAGGTAAGTATCTTTCATTGGATTCTTCATTACTAAACTATTTAGCATATTATCTATGTACATGGATTAAGACACAAACAACCTTCTAGATTTATTTTTATATATCTTTATTCAAAATATATACATGGAGAAATTCTTTGACAATCAAATGTTTACTCATTGGAGTAAAGGAATGTCGTTCCCTATTAATAATATATCATCTACATATAATATTAAGAAAATGCCTTCACTTCCACTAACCTTTATATAAACACAAAGCTTATTCATATTTTTAATAAAATCAAACTATTTTATTGTCTCCTAAAAAAGAATATTCCAACTACTTAAAGCTTGCTTAAGTCCATAAATGGATTTTTGTTGCTTGCATACTTTATTCAAAAATTTCTTAGAATAAAAACCTTTATGTTATGTCATACACACATCTTCATAAATATTTCCATTTATGAATGAGGTTTTAACATCCATTTGCCAAATATTATAATCATGGTGTGCAACTTTAACAACTAAAATCCTTATGGATTTCAACATAACTACCAGTGAGAAGGTTTTATCAAGATAAACTAGTGTCTTTGTCTGTAACCTTTTTCAGCTAGTCTAGCTTTTTATGTTTGTATATTGCCATCTATATCAATCTTTGTTTTAAAAACTTAATGGGTTTTATCCTTTAAGGTGGATCAACCAAGATTCATACTAGGTTGGTGTACATGGAATCCTTTTTAGATTTTATGGTCTTAAGCCATTTCCTGAAATCAATATTAGATATTGTTTTCATTTAGTTATTAGGCTCATCAAGTATGAGTAACTCATCATTTTCAACTTCTAAAGGAAATTCATATCTCATTAATGCACGAGGTGTTCAACCAAATCTATAGGGTGCTTGTATTTCTTGAAATGTAGGCTAAACGCCCAATATTATAGCATTGGGCTTAGGTTATATTTAGATGGTAGTTTGTGGTTCTTAAGCTTTTTTTAGTTATATTCTTTTCTCACTACTCCTTTTAAAACCAAATTCTTTCTCTAAAAAGATAGCATGTTTTGAGATATACACCTTTTGCTCAATGAGATGGTAGAAATATTATCCAATATTTTCTTTTAGATATCCTACAAACTTAAATTTATCCAACTTAGTTGTTAGCTTTTTCATATATAATATTGTTCATATAAGCATCACATCGCCAAATATTTAAGTATGATAAGTTTAGTCTCATACTTTTTCATATCTCATATAGAATATTATCAACAAATTTTATTGGCCCTATCAACACACTTCATCAGCAGTTCGTATGGCATTACCATAAAAAGAATGTGGAAGGTCTACATAACTTATCATGGAACACAATACATCCAATAAGGTGAGACTTCTCCTTTTAGAAACTTCATTATGTTATGGTGTTTTAGAAGGTGTCTATTGTGGAAGAATCTCATTATCTTTTAGGTTATTTTAAAATTCTTGGTTTAAGTATTCACCACCTCAATTTGATCAAATATCTTAATCTTCTTTCTAGTTTATTTTTTCAACTTCACTTCTATTTTTTTCTTAAATATCTTAAATGATTCAGACTTATACTTCATCAAACACACATAAACCATATCTAGAATGGTCATTAGTAAATGTGATAAAATATGTATATACACTTATGACATGAATCATTATTAGTCCATATATATATGTATGCATTAAAGCTAATAATTTATTAGATTTTTCACGTTTTCCAGTAAACGGAGTTTTGGTCATCTCACCCAATAAACAAGCTTTATAAGTTTTATATGATTCATAATCAAAATGATCAAAATATCTTTCTTTATATAACTTGATGATTTTTGTTTTATTGATATGATCTAATTTACAGTTTCATAAATAAGATGGATATTGATTATCTAATTTAATCCTTTTGTTATTATAAGCATGGTCATTTATATATCAAGTATATATAAATAATTTGTACAAATACTATATTCATAATAAACATCATTGTCTTTGTTATAAAGGAACAGCATTAGATAACTAAGAAAGGAATCAATGTTTCTAGAATATAATGGAATAAAATAACAATTATCAAGTTTTAGTATCATCCCACTTGATAAAGTTAAATAATAAGTTTCTATAACTAGTACAACAACTCTTACTCCATTGCCATTATGTAGGTCTACTTCACTTTTAAATAATCTTATACTTTTCTTTAATTCTTCGACATTATTGCAAATGTGAAAACCACATCAAGTATCCAATACCCAAGAACTACAATGTGAAATAAAAAGATAATTTTCAATCATAAACAAAACATGCATGTTCACATATGAACTTTATAACATTTTATGACGGAACAATTGCCTAGATGTTCCATGCCTCTTAACCCTTCTAAGTATATCAAACAACTTTTTGAGATGTGTAATTATAGCATGGGCATCCATATTCTCATGTTACCTGTAAAGTTCAGGCGATATACTAGCTAACATCATAAATATATCCTGTTATTGTCATCAATATGATATTGATATCCAATCCTAACTTTGTTATCATCATCCTCATCAAGGACATGAAGAATCAAATTTTTAAGAACATGTAGCCTTCTTTTTGTTTGAGAATAATTCTCACATTTTAATACTAGTCTAAGAAGTTTGGTTCAATCAATTTGTTAGCATCAAGTATGATATATATGCATGTATTGTTACTCATGTTGATATATCAACTTATTCATGTAAAGATAACGAGTTATTGGTTTCATGCATGCATATTTTTAACAAAATTTAGATAAGTTCTTAAATTATAATTTAATGTCCCACTAGTTTCTTACAAATTAATAGTCCTTTTTATTAATTTAGAAAATCTCACTTAGATTTTCTAATTGGCTAGAATCCCTATTTAATTTATTCCTTTTTATTAATTTAGGAAATCTCACTTAGATTTCTTAATGAGCTAGAATCCCTATTTAATTTATTCCTTTTTATTAATTTAGAAAATCTCACTTAGATTTCCTAATGAGCTAGAATCCCTATTTATTTATACTTCCTTGAGTTGCTCAACAAATCAAAATAAATTACATTATATAGATAATATAGCTTATCAATCACATCCATATGTGACTCCTTTGTCAGTTAGATGACAATTATTCGTCTATACATATTATATATGTTTTGTCTAACTATTGTCGCTAATATTATATTATCATAAGTGGCTCTTCTGAATCATGTAAGTTTAGTTAAGTAGGACCTAATTTATATAGTATTAAACATATTCGATTTAAGTAACATTGAATGGTTCAACAAGTTATTCATGAATGAAATTCTAGTTTTATGCTTATGAAATTGGAAAGTAATATGTTCTCAACAAGTACTTTAAATATTATTAAGGGATTTGTTATATTAATTAGGTCTCATTCCATGGCATGACTGATATATCACACACAACTATTATATATAGACATATACCCCTAACATACCATTCTAATTGGATGATTATGGACATATCTAAACTATTTTTTTAAGCCATAGAATGGAATTAGATGGTCAAGTCCTAGGTAGTTGTTGCACGTCTTCATAAGTCTTGGGAGCACCACAGTCGCATCCTTTTCCCGTACTTTCTTCGTCTTGGATTATAAATTAATTTTCCTATCTAAATTCCTTCATTTCTAAGTTCTAAGTTATATAACTTTTATATAATTGAATAAAAAACCTTGATTTACATTTGAGAAAATTAGAAAGATTAATTCAAACTCAATTTAATAATTTCCCAAAGTTTATAAAACTTTATTTAATACTTTTTTCCTTGAAAAATCAATTTTCAAGATTTATTAAAAAAAATTCATATTAACAATCTTATTAACATCCTAAACTATTTTAGGATAAATTAAAAAAAATATTTTAGCTTAAAGACTCTATTTACAAAAAAAACCATTTTTTCTAAATGTATTTTAATTAAATCCTTATTCGGTTAGCATATTTTAAAAATAAAAAAATTAATTAAACAATTTAATTCAATCCCAAATCAATTAGAAAAAAATAATTCTATAATTAATTTAATTTGGAATTTCAATTTCAATATAAAATCAATATTTTATATATGTAGAGCTAGAATTGTAATTTTAACTCTTGATTCCTACTGGCATATTGCAAGTACTACTCACCACCGGAGCAGCAACAATAGTAGTAACCATTGTTGGCATTGCAATGTTAGTTACATGAGGGCAGTCTATTATGCCATGCCGTCACCAACATGATGTAATAACCTCACATTTGGCTTCTAACAGCGCTAAAAAATCTAGTATTGCTATGGCAAGGCAATAGCCCTTTAGATACAGCTAATTGCGCCAGTGTCGAGTTGGCCTACGCGCAATACAATCAACAACCTTAATTTTGCAAATAAATTGAATTCATAGTTAATGTAACAACCCTGTTTTTTCAAAGCCAAAATCAGTAGAATATTTTTTATATATATTTAAGTTCTTGATACTTCTAACAATGACAATTCACGAATTAGTGATTAGGTTCCCTTCCTTATCATGGCATCAAACATATATAGTTTTTATAAATCAACATTCCCATGAGATGGATACTCAATTCACATACCTATAATATTTTCATATTCCTGCATTTACATTTCATCATATTGACATACTCATGAGTTTGCATTCATGTTCTAATCTTGTTATCAACAAGAGTTTATACATGAGTGTCGAACGACAATTCACAACTAGTACTTTCTTTTGTATGATCTTCATGTGAATTCACAACATAACATCCTCATGAAAGAGAGTACCACATAAATATATTCATGACATCGTATCTATATGTCCGCACATCCATATCCATATTCCATTACAGTTTTTTCATTACAAGTCCTTACAAAAGTGCCGAAAGACAAATATTTAACATAACACCTAAGACATACTATTACATAGCACCCTTCAAAATATATGAACCTATGGAACAGTTTCCTTACACACCTTGATTGTGTGATGTCCCTGTTACAAAAACAACATAGATACAAGAATTGTAAATAATCTAAACATAATAATAACAACTAGAAGAACGTTATCGTTACTTTCCGTTATCAACTAAAGGTGAGTACATTATTTCATTCATTTTTCATATACAATGTACAATCCTTATTATTTCACTAGATGTATTATCCTCATTCATATGCCCCAACCTCTCCATAGAAGTGGTGGGGCAGAAATTTAATCTTCGGTCGAGGTTAATTACTTCACTTTAACTCGATCATCCACCTTGGATGTTTTTAACCGTAACTAATCGCAATATCTAAACTCGTTCATCCATCTCGAATGCCATTAACCAAAACTAATCATAAAAGTCAAACTCATTATCTCTTACGGATACCATTAGCTGGAGCCAATCGTCATAATCAACTCGGTCATTCATCTAAGATGCCATTTACCAAAATTAATCATCAAGCGCAATCCAGTCATCCATCTCAGATGCCATTAGCCGAAACTAATCAACAATCACAACTCGGTCATCCATCTCAGATGCCATTAACCGTAGCTAACCATCAAGCACAACCCAATCATCCATATTAGATGCCATTAGCCGAAGCTAACCAACAATCACAATCAACATTCCATAATCAGTATGACATTCGTCAGCAGCCCAATTTCATAACAACTCAATTAACATCTCATAGTCGGTTTAATATTCATCACAATGCAATAATATATCCTCCTCAAACAAGTCATTTCAAAACATTAACATTTTTATCATCGTTTCAACATTCATCAAGAATTCGTTCAACATTTCATAGGTGTTTCAACATTCTTCAAGAATTAAATCAAACATTTCATCATTGTTTCATCCTTCATCAAGGATTTAATAATATATCATCCATAAGTAAATCATTTCAGAACATTAACATAATACGAGAAAAAGGTGGAAACCACCAACATGTTCCTCCTGTGGGGTGTCCTTGCCCGATCGAAGGTCCAATCCTGGTTGCAACACCTAAACACATAAGTCATCACAAATTAGAACATTTACAATCAGTAACCACACAACTTGTTACCATACATACGTCAAGAATACTCATATTCACAATCATGTGTTCTACATATTACACAACCATACAATGAAATCGTTATAAGCATTTAAGTCAATTTTATCATGGAGGTCTGTTATGGAACATCGATGGCGAAAGCTAGTTTGCTAGCGGTACAGAATTCAACAGCAAAAATTGATTCAATGCTATGCCACAATTCGGCAGCGAAGACTGGTTCGCTACTGACGCCATAATTTGGTAGTGAAAACTAGTTTGTTGCTGATACAGAATTCAGCAGCGAAAACTGATTGGCTGTCGACACCATAATTTGGCGGCGAAAACTGATTCGCTGCTGACATTACTATTCAACAACAAAAACTAATTCGCTGCGAACACCACAATTCAACAGCGAAGACTAATTCGCTAACCCATATGGGCTACTACTGTCTCAAAAATCATTAATGAAAACCGAGTTGCTGCCGACTTAGAAATCATCAACGCAACATAGTTTTACAGCTGACGTTGAAATCGTTAGCGTACATGGTTCATAGCTAATTATGAAATTGTTGATGAAAACTGAGTTGCTAATGACTCAAAAATCGTCAACGCAACACAATTTCACAGCTGACACTAAAATCATCAGCATACATGGTTCCCAGCTACCTCAGAAATCGTTAACAAAAACTAAGTCGTTGCCGACTTAGAGATCATCAACGCAACAAAATTTCATAGTTGCCGCTAAAATCATCAGCGTACAGGGTTTATAGCTAACTCAGAAATCATTGATGAAAACCTAGTCGCTGCCGACTTAGAGATCGTCAACGCAACATAATTTAACAACTGACGCTGAAATTTTCAGCGTACGTGGTTCACAGCTAACTCAGAAATTGTTGATGAAAACTGAGTCGCTGCCGACTCAAAAATCATCAATGTACATGGTTCACACTTAACTTAGAAATTATTGATGAAAACTGAGTCACTGTGATTAATATTTAAAAGTGCATTTTTATCAAGGTTTTATATCATCATTTTGCACTTGAAGTATCAATAACTCCTTAACTAAAGCATGTTTTATAATAACAAGTCTGATATCATAAGATACCTTTAATTTATGGTAAATGTCCATCTTAAATGCAGGCCTATCATATAAATGAAAGGATTGATTGATGAGTTAAGTACAAAAATTGAAAGGACAAAGAGAGGGCCAAACTTAGAAAAGAGATGCTGGTTCAGTCCAAACTGGAACACTGTTCGGTAATTGGGTCATATCTGGAGCTGTAGATCTTGGATTTAGGTTTCCCTTATATGGATGGAAAGCTAAGACATAGGCCTAAAACATTCATGTGGCGTCCAAGATTTAAAAAGGCCGTTTCCAAGTCCAAATTGTAGCAACAACAGAGAAGTCTGAATCTGTCCTACAGCCCAGACACTGTTTAGTGTTCAGCCCATATCTCGAGTTCTAGAAGTCCAAATGACCTCAACCTTTTTTCCTGGAAAGCTCAGACAATTTCCTAGAACTTTTATGATTCAAGTCTGTTCAAATTATGACTTTATCAATGACGTTTTTGGCAGAGAAGAAGATAAGGATTGTCATCAAGTCAATATGTGGCCACCCACTCAATAATTAGTCAACAAATCAATAGTTCTGAATTTTGGCCTATAAAAGGAGGCATTTCCATGTATTTAGGCATCTTGGTTTTCAAATCAAGATCAAGATCATGCTCTTACTCTCTCTTTATATTTTGTAATGCTTAAATTTTGCTTATATTAATCTCTTACTTATGCTTTTCATTTCCTTTCCTTGTTTATTTATGTTTCTCTCTTTCATTATGTTTAGCTAATTTTATCATGTCAAGGTGAAAAGGTTACACTAATGGTGTAAGAACAAGTATAATATAAACTCAACATGGACTTTAATGTTTGATACTAACATGTTTTGTAATTGTTAACTTGTTCAATTTTAATACTTTGTTTGTTAAATGGTTAATCTAGATTTATGTTGTATAACCCTTGGTACAACAAATACTTGGCACTTTCATAGCCCAACTGTATGGTATAACCGACACCTGTGCTATGAAAGGAACTCGATTTGTTGTTAACATAAGTTATAATCATGAATGCCTGACAACATTTACAAGTATTAGCATTATTCGAATAAGATAACTACTGTAATTATGTTAACAATTTATAATCCGATTGGAACCTCTTTTGTGTGTGGTTTACAATTGAGTAATAAAAAGAGTTTATACTATACTTGTTTGAAATACCATTAGTGGATCCTCTAATCTTGACAATTCTTTTTATCATTGTTTAATCCTTATATCAATATCACATCTCAAAGATCTCTTTATTATTACTATTGTTGTTGTTGTTGTTGTTGTTGTTGTTATTTATAATTTATACAATCAGCCTCCCTGTGGTTCGACCCCGGTCTTGCCAGGTTATTTATTACTTCGACACTCCTGCACTTGGGAGAAGACATCAATCTTTTGATCGTGTCAAGTTTTTGGCGCCGTTGCCGAGGAGGTAAATTCTTATACAAATTATAATACTTATTTTATTTTCTCTTTCCACTTTTCATTTTATCTAACTATTGTTTGTTTTGTTTCGTTTCTTTTTCTTTTCTTTTCGTTTTGTTGTTCTCTTCCTACACGTGCATGAGAGTTTGGTCACGTACATTAAGTGGTAGACTTTGTAGGGTATCCTCATCATTTTCAGAAAATATGACCGAAGAAGATAATCAGTCGCTTCATAATGAGAATAATGAGAATAATCAAGTGAGAACACTTAGAGACCACATGAATCTCATAAGAACAAGTGCACTCTCATGCATAGCTTTTCCTCCTGATGCATCTCATTTTATTTTAAGCCAGGCTTAAAATATGACCGAAGAAGATAATCAGTCGCTTCATAATGAGAATAATCAAGTGAGAACACTTAGAGACCACATGAATCCCATAAGAACAAGTGCACTCTCATGCATAGCTTTTCCTCCTGATGCATCTCATTTTATTTTAAGCCAGGCATTATTCAACTTTTACCTTCTTTTCATTGCTTAGATTTAGAAAATCCATACTTGCATTTAAGGGAATTTGAAAAGGTCTGTAACACCTATAATGACTCAAATTGTAGCATGAACACCATCAAGTTAAAGCTTTTTTCTTTTTCATTAAAAGATAAAGCTAAAACATGGCTACAAAATTTGAGACCAGGATCTATTCGTGCTTGGGATGAAATGCAACAATAATTTTTTATGAAGTTTTTTCCGACCCACAGAACAAATTCTTTCAAAAGATAAATCATCACTTTCACTCAAAAACCAGGAGAAACATTTTACCAATGTCGGGATAGATATCGAGACTTGCTTAATACTTGCCCTCATCATGGTTTTGAAACATGGAGATTGGTTTCATATTTTTATGAAGTGTTAACTCCTAGAGATAGGCAAATGGTTGAATTGATGTGCAACAAAACTTTTGAGGATAAAGACCCTAATGAAGCAATGGAGTACCTAGACTTGCTAGCTGAAAATGCATAAAATTGGAACACTACATGAATTTATGAGGCACCAAGTAAAACCCAACCTCATACATCTAGTGGAGGTATGTACAACCTTAGGGAAGATCATGACCTCCAAGCCAAGTTTGCATCTTTAGCTAAAAAAGTTGAGGCACTATAATTAAAAAAGAGTGGTCAATTAAAATCTGTTCAAGACATTGTGTGTCAAATCTATGAAACCAATGAACATTCAACCAATAACTGTCCAACTTTGCTTTCTTTTAAGGAATGTCTTCATGAACAAGGTCATGCTTTAAACAGTTTCCAAAGGCCCAATCATAACCCATACTCGCAAACATATAACCCTGGTTTGAGAAATCACCCAAATTTCAATTGGAAGAGTGATAACAATAATGCACAAACTTCACAACCACCGTTTCAAGCACACCATAATTTCCAAAATTCTCATGGATATGCACCTCCTTATGCTTCACCTCCTAGAAGAAATCTTGAGGAAACATTGCATGCATTCATGGAAAAGCAAGAGACAATTAACACTCAACTTGCTCAAAGCATGACAGATCTTAAAGATATTCTTGCAAAGTTCACAACTGCTCTCAGTTTCCAAGAGAAAGGTAAGTTTCCATCTCAACCTCAACAAAATCCAAAGGGGCAATACAATGCGAATGCAAGTAGTTCGGGAAGCCAACACATGGATCAAGCCAAATCAGTCATCACTCTTCGCAGTGGTAAGGTTATTGAAAAACCCATTCTTGAACCTTGTGAGAATGATGATGAGTCAATCTCTAAGGGTAAGGAAGGGGTTGAATCTGAACATTGTAAAGAAAAGACTGATTCTTCGCCAGCACTTCCATTTCCTCATGCCATGACCAAACAAAGGAAAGTCAATCACAACTCTGAAATCTTTGAAACTTTCAAACAAGTAAGGATCAATATACCTTTGTTGGATGCTATTAAACAGGTTCCTTCTTACGCTAAATTTTTGAAAGATCTGTGCACTGTGAAGAGAAAACTGAATGTGAAAAAGAAAGCCTTTTTAGCCAAACAAGTAAGTGCCGTTCTTCAGAACAATAATGCTTTGAAATATAAAGACCCTGGTTGTCCTACAATTTCATGCTTTATTAGAGAACATAAAATTGAAAGAGCTTTACTTGATCTTGGAGCTAATGTGAATTTACTTTCATATTCAGTTTTTCAAAGTCTCAATCTAGGTGAGTTAAAACCAACTTCTGTAACTCTTTTACTTGCCGATAGATCTATAAAAGTGCCTAAAAAAATAGTTAAAGATGTGTTAGTACAAGTCGACAAATTCATTTATCCTGTGGACTTTATTGTCTTGGACACACAACCTGTTGAAGCATGTAATTCATTTCCTGTTATTTTAGGACGTCCGTTTCTTGCAACTTCTAATGCATTGATTAATTATAGGAATGGACTGATGAAGCTATCATTTCGAAACATGACATTGGAGATGAATATTTTCAACATTTACAAGCAACCTGGAGATGATAATGATTTACAAGAAGTAGATTTTATTGAAGAATCAGTTTATAATCAACTTGAATCTACTTTGAGTAAAATTGAGTTGGATGAATCTGAAGATTTGCAAATGATTTATTCTTAGGAAGAAATCACGGATGAAAAAGGCACCAAAAATGTTGATGCGGGTCTTTTATCAAGAGTGACAATAGATTCGACATCCGACATTACACCAATCGATGATTACTTTCCTGATGAATCCGAACTTTCTTTTAGTCCAATGCCTTGGTTTGCTAATCATATCAATTTTCTTGCAACAGGAGATTTGCCAGCTCACTGGAGTATCGAAGACAGAGGAAAGTTTTTGAACGAAGTGAAGAACTTTTATTGGGATGACCCTTACTTATTCAAAAATTATCCTGATCAAATATTTCAAAGATGCATTCCCGACAATGAGGTAATTAGTTTCATTAAACTTTGTCATTCTGAGGCATGTGGGAGTCATTTCTCATCAAGAAAGACCACTACAAAAATCTTACAATGTGGATTTTATTGGCCCACCATGTTCAAAGATACACATATGTTCTGCAAAGCTTGTGAAAATTGTCAAAAGTCAGGATTTATTTCAAAACATAAGGAATATTTAGATAATCTTCTATTGACTTTTGAAACATATCCTAGTAGAGATGTGCATCGTACAATTCATGATTTATGGCCACAATTCCATAAAAAAACATGATCGACTTAATCTTGGGAATCTGACTATAAAAGACCTTGTTTGCCAGTTTTTAAGAAAACTGGATGGGAAGCCTATCCCAGACCTATAGAGGGCGTTTAAGCCGTTCTTGGACGTAAAACCAAGGGAAGATGTGAGCCACAATCATAACTACCTGTACATACACATGCTTTTTCAAAATAAATAAATAAATAAATAGAGAGAGAGAGAGAGAGACTCCAACTGGCCTACATATAGGTGTGATAGCATTTTCAATTTCTCATCTATAAAATCTTCTCTTCCTTCCCTTCATTTCTACTCAACCCATACATTCAACAAATATAGAAGTGTGTAGAAATGGCAAGTTCCCCAAGTAATCACATAAGAATATTTGTGTCTTTAGTGGATCCAATCCTGGGAAAGAAAAAGAGTTTTTAGAATCAGCAAATCATCTTGGTTAGGTACTAGCTGAGAGAAAAATTCATTTAGTGTATGAAGGAGGCAATTTTGGGTTAATAGGGGGTGTGTCAATAGCTGTATTTTTAGGAGGTAGTCAAGTTTTGGGGGTCGTCCCCAAAGTTTTAGCAAAAGAGGACATCATTAGAAAAACAATTGGAGAGGAACTATAGGTCTCCATAATATCTGATCGATTGAATGCAATGTTTAACCATGCTGACACATTCATTGCCTTACCAGGTGGTCTGGGCACATTGGAAGAGATCTTTTATATTTCCTCTTAGGCCCAACTGTACATTCACCATAAACCTATAGGTTTGTTAAATGTTAATAGTTTTTATGATAATTTGTTGTCTTTTCTTGATCAAGCCGTGGAACAGGAATTTCTAACATCTTCGGCACGACAAATCATAATCTCTGCTGCTACTGCTGAATAATTGATTGACCAACTACAATCTTTCATCCCTGTAATTGATCCCTCCATGAGTCGCATAAAATGGTCAACTAAGAAAAACCAAAAAAAGCTTAGATTGGATTTGAGCCTTTGTTTATGAAACCTTATGTCTTTTGGTGTTATTAATAGCATATTATTTTGTGTTATTATTTCTTATATTTGTTTAAGTGTGTTTCAGGTTTGTCAGTGTTCGCTATTTCAGGTGATGTCTTATATACTCTATCTTTCTACCTTATGACATTGAGGACAATGTCTCGTTCTAGTTGGGGGGAGAGGGTAGTAGTTGATATTAAAAAAAAACTAACTTACTAACTGTTTTTGCTATTATTAAAACCATTTGACAAAACTGTTATTAGGATGGCAAAGTAAGGAGGAATTTTATTGACTCTTGAGACGCATCTTAGTAAATAGTCTTATCAAGGTCTATCATAATACTTCTTGAAATATTCAGGTTTACAAACTCTCACATTATTATCACTTGATTCTACTCATATACTCATTTAACAAGTATTATTAAACCTTCATTTTCACACACACACTCTAACATATGATTGTGGGTTGCACATTGGAATATTACATTATTTATGTTCTTTTGTTAAGGATAACAACTAAGGGAAAGGGATAGTATATAATTTTCAAAAAAAAACAAAAAAACAAAACAAAAACAAAATAAATTGATAATATTGATGATAATAAAAACGTAGATAAGTTTGGTTTCGTAGCCTCCCTAACCTAAGCAATTAAGCCCGAAGGGGTGTTTAACACCTAAAGTCAACTGACTTGAGAGCTATTGGCCCCAACCTTGTTACATGGGTTAAGGAGAAAAGTTTAAGGGAATCAAACATTGCACTATCTACGTATCAGTATCTGCAACCCGAGTTATTATGCTCGTAGGGGTGTCTCAACACCTAATGCCCTAAGACCAACTGGTCTGGGAGTCATTAGTCGAAAGCTCGTTACATGGGTTAAAGATGCATTGTGTCTTAAGTTATATGTATATATATTGAAAAAAAAAGGAAAATAATCCCAACTCAAGAAAGTTAATTTTAAATATTAGAACATAATATTTTTTTCTTCCAATAAAAGCCCCATCATCTATGTTTTCATACATTGAGCACATAAAAAGGAAGGTTTATTAATATTTTGTTTAAGAGGTATTGAGCAGATATATAAATTTAATGAGAGTTTGTTTATCTAGATAGATTAATGGAAGTTGAATGATGAATACCTTACTTTGTGGAATTTGCAAATTGTTTTTCTATTTTAACGTTTTGATTACTAGGGACTAATAATAAGCTGGTAGGGGGTGTGATTAGTAATTATAAGTGTATCAAGGTTTTATATCATCATTTTGCACTTGAAGTATCAATAACTCCTTAACTAAAGCATGTTTTATAATAACAAGTTTGATACTATAAGATACCTTTAATTTATGGTAAATGTCCATCTTAAATGCAGGCCTATCATATAAATGAAAGGATTGATTGATGAGTTTAAGTACGAAAATTGAAAGGACAAAGAGAGGGCCAAACTTAGAAAAGAGATGCTGGTTCAGTCCAAATTGGAACACTGTTCGGTAATTGGGTCATATCTGGAGCTGTAAATCTTGGATTTAGGTTTTCCTTATAGGGATGGAAAGCTAAGACATAAGCCTAAAACATTCATCAGGAGTCCAAGATTTAAAAAGGTCGTTTTCAAGTCCAAATTGTAGCAACAACAGAGAAGTCTGAATCTGTCCTACAGCCCAGACACTGTTTAGTGTTCAGCCCATATCTCGAGTTCTAGAAGTCCAAATGACCTCAACCTTTTTTCCTGGAAAGCTCAGACAATTTCCTAGAACTTTTATGATTCAAGTCTGTTCAAATTATGACTTTATCAATGACGTTTTTGGCAGAGAAGAAGATAAGGATTGTCATCAAGTCAATATGTGGCCACCCACTCAATAATTAGTCAACAAATCAATAGTTCTGAATTTTGGCCTATAAAAGGAGGCATTTCCATGTATTTAGGCATCTTGGTTTTCAAATCAAGATCAAGATCATGCTCTTACTCTCTCTTTATATTTTGTAATGCTTAAATTTTGCTTATATTAATCTCTTACTTATGCTTTTCATTTCCTTTCCTTGTTTATTTATGTTTCTCTCTTTCATTATGTTTAGCTAATTTTATCATGTCAAGGTGAAAAGGTTACACTAATGGTGTAAGAACAAGTATAATATAAACTCAA
>Ga0325401_1001376_pt1 | contig 20396 bp, 19 predicted proteins | sample PopdelMetagenome_FD_205666 | JGI IMG/M metagenome (GOLD analysis project Ga0325401, IMG submission 205666) | Populus deltoides microbial communities from Bellville, Georgia, United States - Xylem-PdKOR-R2 | ecosystem: Host-associated > Plants > Phyllosphere > Stem > Wood/Secondary xylem | place... | reverse complement strand
CGGTGTTCCCGGCCGGCGAGCAGACCATCAGCGGGGCCGACGCCCTGAAGTTCGTCCGGCAGCGCCACGGCCTGCCGCGCGGCGACTTCGACCGGATCATCCGCCAACAGGTCTACATCGCCGGGGTGCTGCGCAACATGCTCAGCCAGAACGTGCTGCTCGACCTCGGCAAGCAGCGCGACCTGGCCGACGCCGCCGCGAACGCGCTCACCGTCGACCGGGGGCTCAACCTGTTCGACCTCGCCGCCCAGATGCAGTCGATCACCGCCGGCGACATCGACTTCCAGACCATCCCCTACGTCGGCGACAGCAAGGACGACGCCGGGCGCTACATCCTGCAGCTGCAGGACGAGCAGACGCTGCACACCTTCTTCGCCAGCCTCTCCGCCGACCCGACCCCGACCACCGAGGCCCCTGCGGCACCCACCACGCCGGCCACGGTGGACCCGTCCGAGGTGTCGGTGTCGGTCTTCAACGGCTCCGGCGTCGCCGGCGTGGCGTCCTCGGCCGCCGACGAGCTCACGACCGCCGGCTTCCAGGTCGCCAGCACCGGCAACGCCGACTCGGCCGCCTACACCGCCACCGAGATCCGCTACGCCGCCGGGGACGACGCGCTGGCCGCCACCCTCGCCGCGCAGATCCCCGGGGCCACCACCGCGCAGGTCGACGACGTCGAGCCGGGCACGGTGCAGCTGGTCATCGGGTCGGACTTCAACGGCATCGGCCAGGCGCTCTCGGCTCCCCCGGCCGACACCAGCGAGGCCGCCGTCCAGGGCGAGGACCCCCGCACGGCGGCCGACACCGGGTGCATCAACTGATGCCCACCCCGGCCGACCTGCTCACCCGGGTGCTGGCGCGCGACGCCGCGGCACCCCTGGTGACCCAGTACGACGACGCCACGGGCGAGCGGGTCGAGCTGTCGGGCGCCACGACGGCCAACTGGGTGGCCAAGACCGCGAACCTGCTGCAGGACGAGTTCGACGTCGGCGCCGGCAGCCGGGTGGCCGCCGCCCTGCCGGTGCACTGGCAGACCGCGGCCGTGCTGCTGGCCGTCTGGTCCTGCGGTGCCGCGGTGGTCGACACCGCCGCCGAGGACGAAGGGCAGCTGGGCGGGGTCGACGTCGTCCTCGCCGAGCAGGCCCGCCTGGCCGCGATCGAGGAGCAGGGCGTCGAGGACCTCCTCGGGCTGTCGCTGCACCCGCTCGGCCTCGGCATGGCCGGCTACACCGGCGAGGCCCGCGACTTCGCCCTCGAGGTGCGCGCCCACGGCGACCACTTCACCCCGTACTCCCCCGCCGACCCCGCCGCCCCGGGCCTGCGGCTGGCCGGGATCGAGCTCACCCTGGGCGGGCTGGTCAAGGCCGCCCACGACCTCGCCGCGCGGCTCGGCCTGGTGGCCGGTGACCGGGTGCTCGTCGACGCCGACGCCGCCGCGGAGGCCGGCCCGGTCGTCTGGCTGCTCGCGCCGCTGGCGGCCGGGGCCTCGCTGGTGGTCTGCCGGCACCCGGCTTCCGACCAGTTGAAGCGGCGGGCGGAGGCCGAAGGGGTCACCGCTACCCTCGGCCTCGGGCTCGACGGGATCCGCGAGCTGGGCCGCCCCGCCGCGAGCTGACCCGCCCAGCCACTCGAGAGACGGTGGTCGCTGCATGGACAAGGTCGTCGCCAGTGCTGCCGAGGCGGTGGCCGACATCGGCTCCGGCTCGTCGTTGGCCGTGGGCGGGTTCGGGTTGTGCGGGGTGCCGATCAAGCTGATCGACGCCCTGCTCGCCCAGGGGGCCGACCGGCTCACCACGATCAGCAACAACTGCGGGGTCGACGACGCCGCCCTCGGCGTGCTGCTCTACGCCGGACGCATCACCCGCACCATCTCCTCCTTCGTCGGCGGCAACAAGGAGCTGGCCCGGCTGTACCTGTCCGGGCAGCTCGACGTCGAGCTCACCCCGCAGGGCACCCTGGCCGAGCGGCTCCGCGCCGGCGGCGCCGGCATCCCCGCCTTCTACACCCCCACCGGGGTCGGCACGATGGTCGCCGACGGCGGCATCCCGGTGCGCTACGACGCCGACGGGAACGTGGTGGAGACCTCGAAGCCCAAGGAGATCCGGGAGTTCGACGGCCGCCAGTACGTGCTGGAGACCGCCCTCACCGCCGACTTCGGGCTGGTGCGCGCCGCCGTCGGCGACCGGCACGGCAACCTGGTGTTCCACGCCTCGGCCGGCAACTTCAACGCCCTGGCCGGCATGGCCGGCCGCGTGACGATCGCCGAGGTCGAGGAGCTGGTCGAGCCCGGCGAGATCGCCCCCGAGCAGGTCCACCTGCCCGGCGTGTTCGTGCAGCGCGTGGTCGAGGTCGGCCCCGAGGGCAAGGACATCGAGAAGCGCACCACCCGCCCCCGCCCCGCCGACTCGCCGGAGGCCTGACCGTGGCCCTCACCCGCAACCAGCTCGCCGCCCGCGTCGCCCTCGACCTGGCCGACGGCGCCTACGTCAACCTGGGCATCGGCATGCCCACGCTGGTGCCCAACTTCATCCCCGACGGCGTGCACGTGGTGCTGCAGTCGGAGAACGGCGTCCTCGGCGTCGGCCCCTACCCGTTCGCCGGCGACGAGGACCCCGACCTCATCAACGCCGGCAAGGAGACCGTCACCCTCCAGCCCGGCGCCAGCTTCTTCGACTCGGCGATGTCCTTCGGCATGATCCGCGGTCACCACATCGACGTCGCCGTCCTGGGCGCGATGCAGGTCAACCCCCGCGGCGACCTGGCCAACTGGCTGATCCCCGGCAAGATGGTCAACGGCATGGGCGGGGCCATGGACCTCGTCCACGGCGCTCGTCAGGTGATCCTCATGATGGAGCACGTCGCCCGCGACGGGTCCCACAAGCTGGTCGAGGAGTGCACCCTGCCGCTGACCGGCAAGGGCTGCGTCGACCGGGTCGTCACCGACCTGGCCGTGGTGGACGTCGTGCACGGGCAGGGCTTCGTGCTCCGCGAGACCGCGCCCGGGGTGACGGTCGAGGAGGTCGTCGCGGCCACCGGCGCACCCCTCACGGTCGCCGACGACGTCCGCGAGATGGCGCTGCCGACGACGGTCTGAGGACGTGGGGCCGCCCTGCAGGGCGGCCCCACGTCCTCAGCGCAGCAGGTTGCGGGCGATGACCATCCGCTGGATCTGGTTGGTGCCCTCGTAGATCTGGGTGATCTTGGCGTCGCGCATCATGCGCTCGACCGGGAAGTCCTGGGTGTACCCCGCACCGCCGAAGAGCTGGACGGCGTCGGTGGTCACCTGCATCGCGACGTCCGAGGCGAACGCCTTGGACGACGCCGACACCATCGTGAGGTCCGGCCCGCCGGTCTCCCCGCGCGCCGCAGCGACGTACACGAGGTGCCGCGCGGCCTCGATCTTCATGGCCATGTCGGCGAGCATGAACTGCACGCCCTGGAAGTCCGAGGTGCTCCTCCCGAACTGCTTGCGGTCCTTGGTGTAGGCGATCGCGGCGTCCAGGGCGCCCTGCGCGACGCCGACGGCCTGCGCGCCGATGGTCGGGCGGGTGAAGTCCAGCGTGCGCAGCGCGGTCTTGAAGCCGGTGCCGGGTTCGCCGACGATGCGGTCGGCCGGGATGGTGCAGTCGGTGAAGTGCAGCTCGCAGGTGGGCGACCCCTTGATGCCCATCTTGCGCTCCTTGGCCCCCACCTCGAAGCCGGGGTCGTCGCGGTGCACGACGAAGGCCGAGATGCCGTTGGCACCCTTGTCGGGGTCGGTGACGGCCATGACCGTATACCACTCGCTGATGCCGGCGTTGGTGATCCACGCCTTGGCGCCGTTGAGCACCCAGGAATCGCCCTCGAGACGCGCGCGGGTCTTCATCGCCGCGGCGTCGGAGCCGGCCTCGCGCTCCGAGAGCCCGTAGCTGATCATCGCGTCGCCGGCGGCGATCGAGGGCAGCACCTTCTGCTTGAGCTCCTCGGACGCCGACAGGATCACCGGCACCGAACCCAGCTTGTTCACCGCCGGGATGAGCGAGGCCGAGACGTCGACCCGCGCGACCTCCTCGATCACGATGCACGTGGCGATCGCGTCGGCACCCTCGCCGCCGTACTGCTCCTCGATGTGGGTGGCGTGGAAGCCGGCCGCGGTCAGCGCCTTCTGCGCCTCGATGGGGTACCGGGACTCGGCGTCGCACTCGGCGGCCCAGGGGGCGATCTCGCGCTCGGCGATCTCGCGCACCGCCTCGCGGATCGCGTCGTGCTCCTCGGTCAGCGCGTACAGCCCGCCGGCGTTGTTACCCACGGGTACAGGTTAGGACGCCGTCACTCCCGTGCGGTAGTCAGACGCTCCTGCAGCTGCGCGTCGCGCGCGACGACGGAGTCGGCGAGGTCGGCCTGGAACTGCTCGACCCGGGCCCGCAGGGCGTCGTCGGAGGCGGCCAGGATGCGCACGGCCAGCAACCCGGCGTTGCGCCCCCCGCCGATCGAGACCGTGGCCACCGGCACACCGGCCGGCATCTGCACGATCGACAGCAGGCTGTCCAGGCCGTCGAGCCGGTCGAGGGGGCGCGGCACGCCGATGACCGGCAGCGGGGTGGCCGCCGCGATCATCCCGGGCAGGTGCGCGGCTCCCCCGGCCCCGGCGACGACGACGCGCAGGCCGCGGCCCGCGGCGCCCTCGGCCCAGTCGAGCATGCGGCGGGGGGTGCGGTGCGCCGAGAGCACGTGCGCCTCCCAGCCGAGGTCGAACTCCTCGAGCGCCCGGGCGGCGGGCTCCATCGTCGGCCAGTCGGAGTCGCTGCCCATCACGATGCCGACGACGGGACTGCTCATCAGTGCTCCTCCTCGAAGACGAAGGCCGGGTCCACCACGCCGTCGGCGAGGTAGCGGGCAGCCGCGACGGCCCGGGCACGCACGTCGTCGAGGTCCTCCCCCAGCGCCGTGACGTGGCCGAGCTTGCGGCCGCGCCGCTGACCCTTGCCGTACCAGTGCAGCTTCACATCGGGCCAGTGCGCCATGAAGTGGTGGATGCGCTCGTCGAGGGAGGGACCCGCCCAGTCGTCGGCCGCGGCGTCGCCGCCCAGGACGTTGGCCATGACGACGACCGGGGCCCGCATCGCGGTCGAGCCGAGCGGGTAGTCCAGGACGGCGCGCAGGTGCTGCTCGAACTGGCTGGTCACCGCGCCCTCGATCGACCAGTGGCCCGAGTTGTGCGGGCGCATGGCCAGCTCGTTGACCAGGATGCCGTCGGCGGTCTGGAACAGCTCGACGGCGAGCATGCCGACCACCCCGAGCCGGTCGGCGATGCGGACGGCCATCTCCTGGGCGGCCGTCGCCAGGTCGTCGGGCAGGTCGGGAGCCGGGACCAGGGCCTCGTTGCAGACGCCGTCGCGCTGCACGGTCTCCACCACGGGGTAGACCGCCACCTGCCCGAAGGGTGAGCGGGCCACCTGGGCGGCGAGCTCGCGCACCATGGGAACCCGCTCCTCGGCCAGCAGCGTGCCGTGCCGCGCGAGCAGCTCGGCGGCCGCGGTTGCGTCCGGGACGACGAACACGCCGCGGCCGTCGTACCCGCCGCGGGGGGTCTTCAGCACGACCGGCCAGCCGTGCTCGGTGGCGAAGGCCTCGACCGCCGCTGCCGACTCGACCTCGGCCCAGGCCGGCTGCGGCTCCCCGGCCACGGCCAGGGCGCGGCGCAGGACGAGCTTGTCCTGGGCGTGCACCAGGGCATCGGGACCCGGGGCGACGCGGTGCCCGGCGGCGACCAGCGCGTGCAGGTGGTCGGTGGGCACGTGCTCGTGGTCGAAGGTCACCACCGTGGCGCCCTCGGCGAAGGCCCGCAGGTCGTCGAGGTCGGTGTGCACCCCGAGCCGGACGTCGCCGGCCACCAGCGCGGCCGACTCGGCCGGGTCGGTGGCCAGCACGCGCAGCGACTGCCCGAGCGCGATGGCCGCCTGGTGGGTCATCCGCGACAGCTGACCACCCCCCACCATCGCGACGACAGGGGTACCGGTCCGTGGGTCGAGTGGGGCAGCCATGGTCGGGTCAGGCTATCGACCGGCCGGTGCGCCCCCGGAGCGGTGGTCCTCCGCGCCGGCCCCGTCGGTCGATCGGCCGACGAGCAGCTCGGCCCGCCGGGTGACCGACTCGCCCACGTGCGGCAGGTCCTCCACCAGCGCCTCGACCGTGGCCCGCGCCGAGGCGTCGGCCATGCGCCGGTAGTCGATGGTCATCGGCTGGTCGGGGCTCTCCTGGATGTCGAGCATCAGTGCGTAGAGCAGCATCTGCACGCCGACGAGCAGCGGCGCGACCGACAGCAGGACCGAGCCGGCCGAGGCCTCCGGCGGACCGAGGGTGTAGGCGAGCACCCAGATGCCCCAGCCCCCGCCGAAGACCACGAGCGCCAGGCCCGCGAAGACGAACAGGGCGATGGGCGAGAACGACCACAGCACGTACTTGTAGAAGAAGCGGCGCCAGAACCCGAACAGGAGCAGGCGGACCAGCTCGGGGACCACCCGTTTGAGCTTGATGGTGGACACCTCCTCGCCGTAGACCGCCGGGATCGGGACGTCGATGGCCGGCACGCGCAGGATGTTGAGATTGATCAGCAGGTCGTTCTCGAACGAGTACCGCGACGCGATGCGGTTCAGCGGCAGCCGGCGGAGGGTGTCCTGCGTGATGGCCGTGTACCCGTTCTGCGGGTCGAACAGGTGCCAGTAGCCCGACGCCAGCTTGGTCAGGAACGAGAGCACGATGTTGCCGAAGATGCGGTAGCGGGGCATCGACTCGAACGACTTCAGGGAGAAGAAGCGGTTCGCCTTCGCGAACCCGAGCCCACCCTCGATGATCGGTTCCAGCAGGTCGGGCAGGTAGGCGGGGTCCATCTGGGCGTCGCCGGCCATGACGACGTCGATGTCGGCGCCCAGCTCGGCGGCCTTGCGGTGGCCGGTGATGATCGCCCCGCCCACGCCGGTGTTGACCTCGTGCCGGATGAGGGTGACGCGCGGGTCGCCCACGGCCAGCGCGGCCTCGGACGTGCGGTCGGGCGAGCAGTCGTCCACCACGACGATGTGGTCGACGTAGTCGGGCATCGTGGAGATGGTCCTGCCGATCAGCGCCTCTTCCCGGAACGCCGGGACGACGGCTGCGATGGTGCGGTTGCGGTACACGGGGTCACCTCACCTGCGCAGCGGACACCCGGAGGGCGATCTCGAGGGCTCGGACGCCGGCTGCCCCGGTGACCCGCGGCTGGCTGCGGGTGCGCACGCACTCGGCGAAGTGGGTGAGCTCCAGGGCCAGCGGCTCGCCGCGGTGCTCGAGGAAGGGCACCTCGACGACTCCGCGCTGCCGGTACCGGCGTCCGTGGTCGTCGGAGTACTCGGCGGACTCGACCCGCTCGACCGTGACGTCCTGACGCAGGAGGTCCAGGACGACGTAGTTCTCGGCCTGGGTCACGTCGATGCGGCGGATCTTGTTCTGCCCCACCCGGCTGGCGGTCAGGGCCGCGGTGACGCCGTTGTCGAAGGCGAGCAGCGCCGTGGCGATGTCGGCGGAGGACGACCGGGGCGCCCGGGTGAGGGCGTGCACCTCGGCCACGTCGCTCCCGGCGATCATGGCGACCAGGTCGAGGTCGTGGATCATCAGGTCGATGACGACGTCGTCCTTGATCCGCGGCGAGTAGGAGCTGATCCGGCGTGCCTCGACGTGGACGACGTCCTCCAGCAGCGAGTCCAGCTCGAGCACCGCGGGGTTGAACCGCTCGACGTGGCCGACGGCCAGCACCCGGCCCAGCCGCTCGGCGGTGTCCACGAGGCGCCGGGCCGACTCGACGTCGGGGGCGATGGGCTTCTCCACCAGGACGTCGACCCCGGCCTCGAGCAGCTGCATCGCGATCGGGACGTGGTACTCGGTCGGTGTGGCCACCACCGCGGCGTCGACCGACCGCGCCAGGGCTGCGACGTCGGGCTCGGCCCGGGCGCCGTAGGCGGCGGCCAGCTGCTGGGCACGTGAGGCGTCCGCGTCGTGCACGCTGACCAGCTCGACGGCACCGAGGCCGGCGGCCACGCGGGTGTGGTTGGTGCCCATCACGCCCGACCCGATCACGCCGAGCCGCACCGGGGTGTCAGCGGACATCGAAGGCACCCCGCACAGCCGCGATGACCTGCTCGACGTCGGACCCGCTGAGGGCGGGGTGGACGGGGATGGACAGCACCTGCCCGGCGACCTCGGTGGCCACGGGGTGGTCCTCCACGACGACGCCGGGGTGGTCGCGGTAGCAGTCGTAGTCGTAGACCGGCCGGGGGTAGTAGAAGCCCGACCCGATGCCCGCGGCGTCGAGGTGTGCGGCGACCTCCTCACGGGTGCGGCCGGACTCGGGCGTGACCCGCAGCGTGTACTGGTGCCAGACGTGCGTGCGACCCGGCACCTCCTGCGGGACCTCCAGGCCGGGGATGCCCGCCAGGCCCTCGCTCAGCAGCCGGGCGTTGACCGCCCGCCGATCGGTGGCCGCGCGCAGCCGGGACAGCTGCGGGATGGCCACGGCGGCCTGCAGCTCGGTCATGCGGAAGTTGTGCCCGGCGATCTCGTACTGGTACCGGGCACGCATGCCCTGGTTGCGCAGCAGACGGAGCCGGTCGGCGACGGCGGCGTCGTTGGTGGTGACCAGCCCGCCCTCGCCGGACATCAGGTTCTTGGTGGCGTACAGGGAGAACGACCCCACCCCGAAGGACCCGACCGGGCGCCCCTGGTGCAGCGCCCCGTGGGCCTGGGCGGCGTCCTCGACCAGGCCGAGACCGTGCTGCTCGACCAGGGGCAGGAGGGCGTCCATGTCGGCGCTCTGCCCGTACAGGTGCACGGGCATGACCGCCGACGTGCGGTCGGTGACCGTGGCAGCGACCGACTCGGCGGTCAGGTTGAAGTCGACCGGGCTGATGTCGCCGAACCGCGCCACGAGACCGGCTTCGAGGATCGCGTTGAGGGTGGCGACGAAGGTGAAGGGGCTGGTGATCACCTCCGACCCCCGCGGCAGCTGCAGGGCTTCGAGGGCTGCGACGAGCGAGACCGTTCCGTTGGAGACCGCGACCACGTGCTCGGCGCCGGCCCAGCTGCGGAAGTCGGACTCCAACTGCTCGACCATCGGACCCATGGCGAGGCGGCCGGACCGCAGCACGCGCAGGACCAGCTCCTCCTCCTCCGGGCCCAGGCTCACGCTGGAGATGGGGATCACGAGTTGTCGTCCTCCACGTCGTCGATGCCGCCGAAGGGCAGGGATGCGGGGCGGTCGGCGTCCCGGCTCACCACCGTGCCATGGACGTCCACCCACCCCATCGTGCGTGCGGGGTTGCCGCCCACCAGCTCGTTGGGGCGGACGTCGCGGGTGACCACGGCGCCGGCGGCGACCAGCCCGAGCTCGCCGATCTCGATGCCGCAGCGCAGCGTGGCGTTGGCGCCGATGGAGGCCCCGCGGCCGACCACCGTGGGGGCGAGGTCCCACCCCCCGAAAGCACGCGGGTAGCGGTCGTTGGTGAACACCACGCTCGGTCCGACGAAGACGTCGTCGGACAACTCGACCCCCGAGTAGACGGACACGTTGTTCTGGATCTTGCACCGAGCGCCCACGACGGCCTGGGCGTCGACGAAGACGTTCTTGCCGACCACCGTGCCGGCTCCTATCCGGGCTCCGGCACGCACGTGCGCGTGGTGCCAGATCGAGGCACCAGCGCCGATGTGCGCGCCGTCCTCCACCACGGCGGTCGGATGGACTCGGTAGTCAGTCACGGAACACCCACATTCGGTAGACGACGAAGTTGACGACGGTCAGCAGGCCGACGGCGATCACCTTGCCCACCACGGCGGGGAGGCCGAGCGCCACGAACCCTGCCACGAGGCCGAGGTTGGCCAGGTAGTTGGCCAGGACCAGCACGGCGTACCGGGCCAGCTGGCCACGGCCCCCGGACCTCTGCTCGAACGTCAGGTACTTGTTGGCCAGGAAGTTGACCCCGAAGCTGAGCCAGAACCCACCGCTGGTGGCGACCCAGAGCGCCGTCCCCAGGACGTCGTAGAGCACGAAGAGCGTGCCCGCGTCGACGACGAGGCTGAGCACACCCACCCCGATGAACCGCAGGAAGGTGGCGTGCCTGGACCCCAGGTCGCGCAGCGTTGATGGACTCACAGCGCCGGTCACGCTAGCCCAGGCGTTCCCTGGCCCGGCAGGACCGGCTGGGCGCGGCGGGACCAGTTCGTCACACGCCCACCACCTCCCCCGCCGGCACCAGGGACACCCGGGCGGTCGTGCGCGGCCGGCTCACACCGCCAGGCGGGAGCCGTCGCGGCCGGTGCGGATCTCGATGCGGCTCGGGATGCGGGTGCGCAGCTCCTCGACGTGGCTCACGACCCCCACGGTGCGGCCGCCGCGACGCAGCTCGTCGAGCACGCCCATCACCGCGTCGAGGGCCAGCGGGTCGAGCGAGCCGAACCCCTCGTCGACGAACAGGGTGTCGATCTGCACCCCACCGGACTCGGCGGTGACCACGTCGGCCAGACCCAGCGCCAGGGCCAGCGAGGCCATGAAGCTCTCGCCGCCCGAGAGGGTCTTGGTCGGCCGCAGCTGACCGGTGTGCTCGTCGAGCACGTCGAGGCCCAGCCCGCCGCGGGCCCCGTTGCGGCCGGCCGCGTCGCTGTGCCGGAAGGTGTACCGGCCCCCGGACATGTCCTGCAACCGGGTGCTGGCCACCTCGGCCACCTGCTCGAGCCGGGCCGCCAGCACGAACGACTGCAGCCGCATGCGCAGGGTGTTCGCCCCCCGGCCGTTCGCCAGGTCCGCGAGGTCGCCGATGTGGTCGGCCACCGCCCGGCGCTCGTCGAGCTCGACGCGGGCCGCGGTGAGGTCGCCGGTGAGCCGCTCGAGCTCGGCCACGCAGCGGCGCCCGGCCTCGGCCCGGGCCACCGCGGTCTCGCGCTCGTGCACCGCGGCCCGCAGCGCGGCCTCGAGGACGGGGACGTCGGGGCGCGGCCCCGGGTCGGCGAGGTCGGGGTCGGCCAGCACCGCCCGGGCCAGCGCGTCCGCCCGCTCGTGCTCCTCGACCTGCCGGGCGAGCCCGGCGGTGCGCGCGGGCTCCAGCAGGGCTCCGGCGGCCTCGTGGACGTCGGCGAACCCGGCCGCAATCACCTGCTCGGCTGCTCGCCCCGTGGCGGCCACCAGCTCGTCACGGGCCCGCAGATCGGCTGCCTGCGCCTCCAGGGTCGCCTCGCAGCGCTCGGCCTCGGCGAGCAGCCGCCTGCGGCGGGCAGCCAGGTCGCCGTCGGGACCGGCGGCCTCGGTCAGCCGTGCCACGAGCTCGGCGTGGGTGGACTCGACGGCGTCGAGCTCTGCCCGGGCGGCCGCGGCCGCCGACTGCGCGGCCACCGACTCCTCGGCGACGCGGGCGACCTCGACGCCGTGGTGGGCGAGGGCGGTCCGGGCTGCGCCGTGGTCGGCGGCCCGGTCGGCGAGGACTTCGCGGGCCTGCCGGGCGTCCGCGTGCCGGCGGCGCAGCTCGTCGACCTCGGCGCCCCCGGCCACGGCCCGGTGCGCCGCCAGGTCGGCGTCGACCTCGGCCTGCTCGGCCCGCGCCGCGGCCAGCAGCACCTCGGCCTGCTCCAGGGCTGCTCGGGCGGCCTGCTCGGCCTCGACGGTGACCCGACGGCCGGTCGCCGAGGCGGGCCGGGGGTGCTCGGCCGACCCGCACACCGGGCAGTCGGCGCCGGCGGCGAGGGCGGCGGCCAGCTCGGCGGCCATGCCGTCGAGGCGCGCGTCGCGGAGGTCCTGGACCTGCTCGCGGGCAGCCACCGCGGCCTCGCGCAGGTCGAGGACCTGGGCGTGCACCGACGCGGCGCGCACCGACAGGTGCACGACCCGCTCCGCGGCCGCCAGCTGCTCGGCCGCGCGGTCGAGCTCGGCGGTGGCCCCGCCGAGCGCCGCCTCGGCGGCTGCGGCCCGGCCGACCCGCTCCTCCAGCTCGGCCTGCCGGGCCGGGAAGCCCTCGGCGGCCCGCTGCGCGGTGGCCACCTGCTGCTCGAGGGAGGACACCCGGCGACGGAGGCCGGCGGCCTGCTCGTGCAGCACCGCCGCCCGCCGCTCGTCGGCGAGCATGCCCTCGGCCACGGCGGCTCCGGCCCGCAGCTCGCGGGCGGTGGCCGCGTCGGCGGTGCGCCCGGCCGCGACCCCGGCCCAGACCCGCTCGGCTCGTCGCAGCGCGCCACCGGTCGTCTCCACGGCGGCCGCGGCCCGGCCCGCGGCCTCCAGGGCCTCGCGCACCGGCTCGGCCCGCCGTGCCCGGTCGAGCTGCTCCCGGGCAAGGGCCACGTCGTCGGCCTGCGCGGCGAGGGACGCGAGGTCGGCCCGGGCCCGGTCACGACGGGCGTGCCGGTCGGCGGACACGCGACCGGCGTCGCGGGCCGCCTCGGCGACGGCCTGGACCCGCCCGGCCTCGGCGGCCGCGGCGCGCGCGTGCTCGTCGCGCAGCCGGGCCGACGCGGTGGTCGAGCGCACCCACCGCTCCACGGCCGCGTCGCCGGGGTCGAGCGCCAGCTCCTCCGGGAGGTCGGCGCCGGCCACCTGGCCGGCCCGGGCCAGCAGGCCGGCCATCGTCGCGCGGGCCAGGTCGAGCCGCTGGCCGGCGGCCCGGCGCTCGTCGGCCAGCCACTCCTCGGCGCGGGCGAAGCGGTCGACGTCGAACAGGGTGCGGAGCAGGCGGCTGCGGTCCTCGGGCTCGGCGCGCAGGAAACGGGCGAAGTCGCCCTGCGGCAGCAGCACCACCTGGCAGAACTGCTCGGCGGAGAGCCCCACGCGGGTGCGCAGGTGCTCGGAGCCCTCGTCGATGCGGGTGCTCACCGGCTCCCAGCCGCCGTCGGTGAGCCGCTGCACGTGCAGCAGCGCCTGCTCGGTGGTGGTGCCCGTGCCCCGCTTCTTGGGTCGCACCTGCTCGGGGCGCCGGGTGATGCGCAACCGCTCGCCGCCGAGGGTGACCTCGCACGAGACCTCGGTGCGCACCTCGGCGGGCGCGTGGTCGCTGCGCAGTCGCTTCTCCTGCCCCCGCGGGCCGGGCACCGAGCCGTAGAGGGCGAACACGACCGCGTCGAGCAAGGTGGTCTTGCCGGCGCCGGTGGGCCCCCAGAGCAGGAACAGCCCGTCGCGGCCGACCTCGTCGAGGTCGACGGAGACCGTGCCGGCGAAGGGGCCGAACGCGCTGAGCGACAGGGAGTGGACCCTCACCGGGCGACCTCCTCGCGGTCGGCCGCGGCCAGTGCCCGCCCCAGCAGCTCGCGCTCGGCGGGCGAGGGGGCCACTCCGCCGCGCACGTGCCGCACGAACTCGTCGGCGACCGAGAGGTCGTCGCGCCCGCGCAGCCGGTCGGTGTAGCTGCGGGCGTCGTCGGCGCGGGGGGCACCGGACCACTCGAGGTGCACGCAGTGCGGGAACCGGGCCTGCAGGCGCCGCATGGCGTCGGTGGGCCGCACCGGGTCGGTGAGCCGCGCGGAGACGAAGTCGTCGACGACCGCCTCGTGCGCGGGGTCGGCCAGCAGCTCGGCCAGCTCGCCGGTGACCACGCTCAGGCGGCGCGGGGTGGGCAGCACGACCGGGCGCACCTCGCCCAGGCCGTCGGCGTCGAGGTCGACGAGCCAGACCTGCTTGCGCTGGCCGGCCTCGCCGAAGGAGTAGGGCAGCGGGGAGCCGCTGTAGCGGACCCGGGGGGTGACCGTCTGCGGGCGGTGCAGGTGCCCGAGGGCCACGTAGTCGACGCCGTCGAACACCGAGGAGCTGACGACGTCGACCCCGCCGACGGCGATGTCGCGCTCGCTGTCGCTGGGCAGGCCGCCCTGCACGAAGGCGTGCGCGAGGACCACGGAGCGCACGCCGGGCCGGAAGTAGAGGTCGGCGCGCACCTTCTCCATCGCTGCGGAGAGCACCGCCTGGTGCGACCGGGGCAGGTCGGCGCCCAGCTCGTGCCGGGCGACCTCGGGCTCGAGGAAGGGCAGCCCGTACACCGCCACCTCGCCGTGCTCGTCGGCCAGCAGGACCGGTTCGTCGAGGGAGGCCGTGCTTGCCCGCACGTGCACCCCGGAGACCGCCAGCAACCCCGCGGCGAAGCCCAGGCGGCGCGCGGAGTCGTGGTTGCCGGGCGTGAGCACGACCGTGGCCCCGGCCCCGCGCAGCCGGGACAGCACCCGGTCGAGCACCCCGGTGGCGTCGGCGGAGGGCACGGCGCGGTCGTACACGTCGCCGGCCACGACGACGACGTCGACCCGCTCGGCGCGCACCACCGCGGCCAGCCCGGACAGCACGGTCTCCTGCTCGGCGAGCAGGTCGGTCCCGTGCAGGGACCGGCCCACGTGCCAGTCGGAGGTGTGCAGCAACCGCATGGGGACGACGCTAGGCCGCCCCTCCGACAAAAGCGTGCCGGGTGTCAGCTCCTGGGCGGGTAGGGGCCGGTGGGGAAGGGCCCGGAGGGGAACTGACCGGTGTCGCCGCGGTAGTACTGCCCGATGTAGCCGGCGCTCTCCTGCGCCCGGCGGTCGGCGTCCTCCTCGACCACGTGGTTGAGCAGCTGCTGGACGCCGTCGGAGTCCGGGATGGCCGACCAGACGGTGGACCCGCCCTCGCCGGCGGTCTCGATGGTGAGCGTGCCCGAGTTGATGACCCGGTCCCAGAGCGTCTGTGTGTAGGAGACGTCGGTGATGCGGGAGAGCCCGATGTCGCGGCCGGTGCGGGACAGGATGCCCACGCGGTACAGGATCCGGTGCGTCGTGATGATGTAGTGGGTGGTGCGCCAGCGCAGCAGCGGGACGGCGACCAGCGGCACGGCCAGCACGAGGACCACGACCACCACGACCAGCCGGTAGACCCCCTGGTCCGACCCCTCGGGGATCAGCGCGGCGCCGAACGAGCCCAGCCCCACGAGGGCGAGGAACGCCACCAGCGGCCAGAAGACGGTCAGCCAGTGCGGGTGCAGGTGCCGGGCGACCTCTTCGTCGTCGGCCAGCAGCTTGTCGGGGTACGCCACGCCACCAGGATGGCCGACGACGACCCCGGCGTCACCGCTCCCGGGGTGCCGGGCGCACGTGTCGGACGTCGCCGGCGGCCAGCTCGACCCGGCCGGCGGGCGTGCGCACCACCAACCGGCCGTCCCAGTCGACGGCCTCGGCGACGCCGTCGAGCTCGGCGCCGTCGGGCATCGTGACCCGGACGTCGGACCCCACCGTGGAGCTCCACGCCAGGTAGTCGGCGGCCAGGCCGGAGGAGACGGGGTCGCCGGCGTGCTCGACCCACCGCCGGTACCGGAGCTCCAGCGCCCGCAGGTAGCCCAGCAGCACCGGTCCGCGGTCGACCGGGTGGCCGGTGACCAGCTGCAGCGAGGTGCCCGTGCCGGGCAGTTCGTCGTCCCGGGTGCTGACGTTGAGGCCCACGCCGACCACGACCCCGCCGTCGGCGACCTCGGCGAGGATCCCCGCCAGCTTGCGCCCGTCGGGGGCCAGCAGGTCGTTGGGCCACTTCAGCGACGTGCGGGTGGTGTCGGCCAGCGACTCGGCCAGGGCGACACCGGCCAGCATCGACAGCCAGCCCCGGCGGGCCGCCGGGACGTCGGGGCGCAGCAGCACCGAGACCGTCACGCCGGCACGGGGCGGCGAGGTCCACGTGCGGTCCAGCCGCCCACGCCCGGCGACCTGGTGCTCGGCGACCAGCACGAGGCCCTCGGCCTCGCCGGCCGCCCGGGCCGCGAGCTCGGCGTTGGTCGAGCCGATCTCGTCGACGACGTCCACCGAGCGCCAGAGGCCCTCGCCCCGGCGCAGCGCTGTGACCAGCGCCACCGCGTCGAGGCCGGGGCGGTCGAGGTCCCGGTAGCGCGCCGAGCCGCTGTCACCCATGTCCCCTACGCTACGGCCGGTGCAGGCGGTCCCCGCAGCGGAGCGGGTGCCCCCGAGCAAGGCTGATGGCCTGGGAGGTCCCGAGTGAGCGCGGCTGAACTGCAGGACGCCGGCGAGAACGTCCCCGACGACATCGACGTCCACACGACCGCGGGCAAGCTCGCCGACTTCGCCCGGCGGCAGGGGGAGGCCCTGCACGCGGGCTCCGAGAAGGCCGTCGAGAAGCAGCACGCCGCGGGCAAGATGACCGCCCGCGAGCGGGTCGCCTTCCTGCTCGACGAGGGCTCGTTCACCGAGTTCGACGAGTTCGCCCGGCACCGCTCGACCAACTTCGGCCTGGACAAGAAGCGCCCGTTCGGCGACGGCGTGGTCAGCGGCTACGGCACCGTGGACGGCCGGCCCGTGGCCGTGTTCAGCCAGGACGTCACCAGCTTCGGCGGCAGCCTCGGCGAGGTCTACGGCGAGAAGATCGTCAAGGTCCTCGATTTCGCCCTCACCAACGGCTGCCCGGTCGTCGGCATCAACGAGGGCGGCGGCGCGCGCATCCAGGAGGGTGTGGTCTCCCTCGGCCTCTACGGCGAGATCTTCCGCCGCAACGTGCACGCCTCCGGGGTGATCCCGCAGATCTCGCTGATCATGGGCGCCAACGCCGGCGGGCACGTCTACTCCCCCGCGCTCACCGACTTCGTCGTCATGGTCGACGGCACCAGCCAGATGTTCATCACCGGCCCCGACGTCGTGAAGACCGTCACCGGCGAGGACGTCACGCTCGAGGAGCTGGGCGGGGCCCGCACGCACAACACCAAGTCCGGTGTCGCGCACTACCTCGGCTCCGACGAGGAGGACGCGCTCGACTACGTGAAGACGCTGCTGTCCTACCTCCCGGCCAACAACCTGGACCCGCTGCCGGCGCTCGAGGTCGCCCCGGCCGACGTGACCGACGACGGCGTCACCGACGCCGACCGCGAGCTCGACACGTTCATCCCCGACTCGGCCAACACGCCCTACGACATGCACACCGTGCTCGAGCACGTGCTCGACGACGGCGAGTTCCTCGAGGTGCAGGAGCTCTTCGCGCCCAACATCCTGGTCGGCTTCGGCCGGGTCGAGGGGCGGCCGGTCGGCGTGGTGGCCAACCAGCCCACCCAGTTCGCCGGCACGCTCGACATCGACGCCAGCGAGAAGGCAGCCCGGTTCGTGCGCACCTGCGACGCCTTCGGCATCCCCGTGCTCACCTTCGTCGACGTCCCCGGGTTCCTGCCGGGCACCTCGCAGGAGTGGGACGGCATCATCCGCCGCGGCGCCAAGCTGATCTACGCCTACGCAGAGGCCACCGTCCCGCTGGTCACCGTCATCACCCGCAAGGCCTACGGCGGCGCCTACGACGTCATGGGCTCCAAGCACCTGGGCGCCGACGTCAACCTGGCCTGGCCGACCGCGCAGATCGCCGTCGTCGGTGCACAGGGGGCGGTCGGCATCCTCTACCGCCGCGAGCTGGCCGAGGCCGAGAACCCCGACGAGCGCCGCGCCGAGCTCATCGCCGAGTACGAGGACACCCTGGCCAACCCCTACATCGCCGCCGACCGCGGCTACGTCGACGCGGTGATCCTGCCCTCGCACACCCGGGTGCAGGTGACCAAGGCGCTGCGGGTGCTGGCCAACAAGCGGCAGACGCTGCCGGCCAAGAAGCACGGGAACATCCCGCTGTGAGCAAGGCAGCCGCCCCCCTGCTGCGGGTCGTCTCGGGCTCGCCCTCCGACGAGGAACTGGCGGCCCTCACGGCGGTCGTCGCGGCGCTGTCCGGGCGCCGCGAGCGGCCACGGCCGACCCCGGTCGGCGGGTGGGCCACCCGCGCCGACGCCCTCCGGCGCCCCCTCCAGGCCGGCCCCGGCGGCTGGCGCGCCTCGGGGCGGACCGCGTGAGCCGCCGTCTGGTGCTCGGGTCGGCGTCGCCGGCCCGCCTGCAGCTGCTGCGCCAAGCCGGGTTGTCGCCCGAGGTCGTCGTGTCCGGCGTCGACGAGACGGCGATCCGCTCGCCCCGGGTGTCCGAGCTGGTGGCCCTGCTGGCCACCGCCAAGGCGCAGACCGTGGCCAAGCAGGAGACCGACGCCCTCGTCATCGGGGCCGACTCGCTGCTGGAGTTCCGCGGCCAGCCGCTGGGCAAGCCGACCGACGCCGCCGACGCGACCCTGCGCTGGCGCCGCATGTCCGGGCGCAGCGGGGTGCTGCACACCGGCCAGGCCCTGCTCGACGTCCGCGAGGGCGCGGTCACCCGCCGCGACGTCGCCGTGTCCTCCACGACCGTGCACTTCGCCACCCCGACCGAGGCCGAGATCGAGGCGTACGTGGGCACCGGCGAGCCGCTGCAGGTCGCCGGGGCGTTCACCCTCGACGGGTTGGGCGCGCCGTTCGTCCGCCGGGTCGAGGGCGACCCCACCGCGGTCGTCGGCCTGTCCCTGCCCCTGCTGCGGGTCCAGCTGGGCCGACTGGGGCTCACCATCACCGATTTCTGGGACCGCTGAGCCTCATCGCTCCGGTTCGTCGCGTCCACATCGAGGAGGCTGTGCGCAGTGCAGAAGGTCCTGATCGCCAACCGCGGCGAGATCGCCGTCCGGGTCGCCCGCGCCTGCAAGGACGCCGGCCTGACCAGCGTCGCCGTCTACGCCGACCCCGACCGGGACGCCCTGCACGTGCGGGTGGCCGACGAGGCCTTCGCGCTGGGCGGGAACACCCCGGGTGAGTCCTACCTGGTGATCGAGAAGATCATCGAGGTGGCGAAGCAGTCCGGTGCCGACGCCGTCCACCCCGGCTACGGCTTCCTGTCCGAGAACGCCGACTTCGCCCAGGCCGTCATCGACGCCGGGCTGACCTGGATCGGCCCCTCCCCCGCGGCGATCATCGCCCTGGGCGACAAGGTGCAGGCCCGGCACATCGCGACGAAGGTCGGTGCCCCGCTGGTCCCCGGCACGACCGACCCGGTCAACGGCGGCGACGAGGTCGTGGCCTTCGCCGAGGAGCACGGGCTGCCGGTGGCCATCAAGGCCGCGTTCGGCGGTGGCGGGCGCGGGCTGAAGGTCGCCCGCACCATGGAGGAGATCCCCGAGCTGTTCGACTCCGCCGTCCGCGAGGCGGTCTCCGCCTTCGGCCGCGGCGAGTGCTTCGTGGAGAAGTTCCTGGACAAGCCCCGGCACGTGGAGGCCCAGGTGCTGGCCGACACCCACGGCAACGTCGTCGTGGTGGGCACCCGGGACTGCTCGCTGCAGCGGCGCAACCAGAAGCTGGTCGAGGAGGCCCCCGCGCCCTTCCTCACCGACGAGCAGCGCGAGCGCATCCACTCCTCGGCCAAGGACATCGTCCGGGGTGCGGACTACGTGGGTGCCGGCACGGTCGAGTACCTCGTCGGCGTCGACGGCGACATCTCCTTCCTCGAGGTCAACACCCGCCTGCAGGTCGAGCACCCGGTCAGCGAGGAGACCAGCGGCATCGACCTCGTCCGCCAGCAGTTCCGCATCGCCGACGGCCTGCCGCTGGAGATCACCGAGGACCCCACCCCGCGTGGGCACGCGATCGAGTTCCGGATCAACGCCGAGGACGCCGGGCGCAACTTCATGCCCGCCCCCGGTCCGGTCACCGCGCTGTCGGTGCCGCAGGGGCCGGGCGTCCGCTGGGACTCCGGCGTCGTCGCCGGCGGCGAGGTGGCCGGGGCGTTCGACTCCATGCTGGCCAAGCTCATCGTCACCGGGGCCACCCGCGCCGAGGCGCTGCAGCGGGCGGCGCGGGCGCTCGACGAGCTGGTCGTCGAGGGCATGCCCACGGTGATCCCGTTCCACCGGGCCGTGGTGCGCGACGAGGCCTTCACCGCCGAGCCGTTCACCGTGCACACCCGGTGGATCGAGACCGAGTGGGACAACCAGGTGCAGCCCTACGGCGCCGCGGCCGACACCGACGAGCCCGAGGATCGGCAGACGGTCGTCGTCGAGGTCGGCGGCCGCCGCCTCGAGGTCTCGCTGCCGGCCGGGCTCGCCGCCGGGGGCGGTGCGCCCGTCGCGGCCAAGGCCAAGCAGCGCAAGCGCGGTGGCGGCTCCGGCGGCGGCGCGGCGTCCGGGGACAGCCTCACCTCGCCGATGCAGGGCACCATCGTCAAGGTGGCCGTCGAGGACGGCGCGACCGTGGCCGCCGGCGACCTGGTCGTCGTGCTGGAGGCCATGAAGATGGAGCAGCCGATCGTGGCGCACAAGGCCGGCACCGTCACCGGCCTCACCGCCGAGGTCGGCGCCGGCGTCACCAGCGGCGCCGTCCTCTGCACCATCGCCGACGCCTGAGGGACGTCGACGGCCCCACCCCGCTGGGAGGTGGGGCCGTCGGCGCGGCGGGTCGTCAACCGGTCACGGTGCGGCACCCCAGCTCGCTGTTGCCCGGACCATCGGCGACGTCCAAGCCGTACAGGCACACCTGGTGCGTCCCCACCGACAACGGACCCGTCCACCAGTAACCGTGCGCCGAACCCGCACC
>Ga0325401_1001375_pt1 | contig 20399 bp, 11 predicted proteins | sample PopdelMetagenome_FD_205666 | JGI IMG/M metagenome (GOLD analysis project Ga0325401, IMG submission 205666) | Populus deltoides microbial communities from Bellville, Georgia, United States - Xylem-PdKOR-R2 | ecosystem: Host-associated > Plants > Phyllosphere > Stem > Wood/Secondary xylem | place... | reverse complement strand
AAAAAAACTGGTAAAATAGCCTTGAAATGTTAATCACTATCCTTTGCATTTCATAATTAAATTGGGATTTCAGCAAATTAAGGATAGATTGTTAAAAACGTAGAGAAGTGAGAGTTGCCATTAATAAACTCCTCGGTGGGAGTTGCAACATTTCAGATTGTCTCGTGAATTATTGAAGTTCTCGTTAAATTTATATTTCTCAAGAATTTTGTCAAACAATATACCAAGACTCGACTAATTCTTTAGGTAACGAGCTCCATTATTCTCTTCCTAAAATCAACTTTATTAAAGGAAAATGAAGAGAAGACAAGACCTCCTGCTTAATATAATATAATGAAGAGCAAAGTGAATTAATGAGCCTCGGAATATATAAATTCAAGGAAAAAGAAATAGAGAAATGGTTCGGTGCTGGACCATTAGAGGAGCTTCCATTATATTTTGGATTTTATATTTGGAAGCATACGAAATTCTGGCGATTGTCTACAGTGCAGAACTTTTCATGATTCTTAAGCATCATCATCTCGCTCTTTTAAATGGTGCACTTCCCTTCACTCCCCCCCTCACCAAACTCAGCTCCCACAAGTCACTCCACACATACAACCCTGAGGATTACCTTGAAAAACTCTTCGAGTTGCTAGAAATGGCCATGAACGACCTCATATCATATGACTATGATGGTGATGATGATGGCTACATTGATCTGGAAGTAAGCTCATGCTCCAACTTCCTCTGCCACTCCATAAGCTCCCCTCCATTCCCGATAGAGTTCGAGTTCCAAATGTCCACAGTTCCCCTAGAAAAAGACACCACAACTTCCCCAGCTGATGAGCTCTTCTACAAAGGCAAGCTCCTTCCCCTTCACCTTCCTCCACGTTTACAAATGGTTGAAAAAATCCTTGAAAAATCCAACTCTGAATATGATCATAGAAAAGATACATTTGAAGAATGCTTTAGCACCCCACTAATGACAACTGCCACGACACCGACTTCAACCAGTACTCCATTTGAATCCTGCAATATTTCACCTTCCGAGTCTTGTTGTGTCAGTAGAGAATTAAATCCAGAGGAGTATTTCTTTGAGTATTCAAGTGAAATCGGTGGTTTCATGGATGAAAACCCAAAGAAGTCTTGGACCAAGAAGCTTAAGCTGATCAAACAGTCCTCGCTTGGTTCAAAACTGAAGGCATCCCGGGCCTACTTCAGGTCTTTGTTTGGTAAGTCTAGCTGCTCAGATGATTCATGTACAGTGGCTACAAAAGTTGCAGATGAAGTGACAGTTTCAAAAGCCAAAGAATCTTTGAACAAATATGAGAGGCCATCAAAGAAGACGCCTTTTGGACAAATCCAGAAGGATAAATACCAAACGTCAACTACTGCAATGCAGAACATACAAAAAATCACTGAGGACGGCAGTGGTCGCCTCCACAGGAGATCATTCTCCATGGCCATCAAAAGGTATCCAAAAAACAAGTCTCTATCATCTTCATCATCATCTGACTCGTCATCATCGTCTTCAAGCTCAACTAGTTCAAACGGGGCTCACCGGTTGCCTTTTCTAAAGAGAAGCAGCAGTGCAAAATCTGAGATTGAGAACCCAATCCAAGGAGCAATTGCACATTGCAAACAGTCCCAGCAGTTGCACCATTCGAGGAAGACTGTAAATGAAGCCAATTTATTCGCATTATCAGCTTCCAGGATTTCCATATGTGACGAACAAGAAAGACCAGTTCTTTGCAGAGGCTGATCTTTACCTATAAAGAAAAAGAAAGAGAGCGTAAATTATAACTTTGTTTCCAATGCTTTCCTTTCTCTGGTTTTGTTATATCGATCATATGTCTAGTCTGTGTTTTAACTGCTAGAACAGATCATCCTGCGGTAGCTTATGAAAATGTCTAATAAATGCTTTCTTCCTTGAAGCCAAGGTTTAATGATCACCGATAAATATTGTAACGAGTGCTAAAGAATATGATACTTATCAAAAGAATGCCAAAGCTTTATACTCACCAGAGATATTCAAGAAGCACTCCAGGAACTTGCAATCTTACATGTTCAAATTTGCAGTACTTTTGTTTCAATTCATATGCTTTAACAGTTTCAATTAGCCAACTAAACTCAACCTTGGGAAATTAAGACATCAGTAACAGAAATGCAATATTCAGCTTTCAGGCAAATGCCAAAGATTAAAACAAGGCAGAAATCAAAGACATCGTTTTATCTTATAAAGCTTATATTCCCTTCCTATAAAGTATCAAACTGTTTCAAAGAGCATTGCCAGAGGTTTCCCGTTTCCAGGGGAGTTCAAGAGAACTTGAGAATTCTGATTTCAATTATAAGGATATTTTCCAAGTTTAGGCTTTACTTGGCTCTTAGCCAACCTGAGAATGATGTGGGTCAGATTTTAACTAGATAGGCGACATATTTTATCTGTTTTAATAATTCAGTACAGAGGAAGGAGAAAGGACATCACAAATATCTAGCAGAAACAAACAAATTGCGGTCCAACACGATGGAAAAGGTGAAAAGTCATCACGCGCCAATGGTCCGTGAAATAAAATCTCTGTCCTGAAACAATTCAGGAAATTGTCGACATGGTTTTCAACATGATTCTTGAAGATTAATACATTCACCTTTGTTTCATTAAGTTTCAACATGAGAAAGAAGAGAATTGATCTTCTCACCATCTTAAGTTTCTCTAATAATTTGACCTTGCTTGTATAGAGTCTCACTTGTCAGCAGCTCTGTAAGCATTCATTTGAAAACACTAAAGCACAGAAAGGTGGAAGCTGATGCAGACCAGGCGAAGATAAAACATCATTGTGTCCAAGCCAATGATAGGGTGACAGATCTAAGTCATGATTTGGATATAAAACCCCATCTGTCTGCCTCTTAGCAGCAACTAAGAGACACCAACCCGCATTTAATATGTAAACAAGGAAAAGCGACTCCTGATGGGGAAAAAAGGCGTGGTTTCTTCCAGCAAAATACATAGAAGTTCAACTAGTTGTAGAAAAATTATATAGTAACCAGTCCCTGTACACGCAGTTTTATACAGGGGGTGTGATCGGGATTGCATCCGTGTATCACGGATTTCGATAATGTTTTTCATTGTAAAAATTATTTTTTAAAATATACCATGGCTACATAACTACAAAATTTAGTAAAAAATTAATTTTATAAATTATTTATTAAGTAATGTTTGGTTATTGTGTCAAGACATAAAAGCCTTGAAAAGACATAACAATGAAAATAAATTAAATATATGATTAATTCTATTTTAAAAGTATAAAAATCTACATTAAAATTGAATCAAGATAGATTTATTTTATATTTTTATTATAATTATTTCTTCTATTATAAGACATCAAATACATTATAGCTCCCTGATAAAACGCTATTGCGTCGAAAATGAACGGGGTTAAGTGATATGTCGGAATTATAAGATGTAAGAATACATCGGTAGAGGAATGGTCGATGTAATGATCGATGACTTCGTTGTATAACGACCGTTATTTAAAATAATGCCTATACATTCCCGGGGTTTTTTTTATGTCAAACCTATTAATTAAGTTGAGGAAAGAAATATTATAACCATACGAGAAAGAGGAAATCTTCAGGTGGCTCGTTTCCCTTCTCTTAATTTTTTTTTTAGTGGGTGTGCTTGACCTTAAACTAAGTGAACATGTCAGCCAGGATTTTGGCGCTATTGGAGCCATAGAAGGCTTTGGAAAGGCTAGTTCAGGTTTTTCTACGAGGAAAGTTAATGGTTGGCTGCCTTACATACCTGCTGGAAACCACTTAAATAAGTCACTCAGTTGTTACTAAATATTTTTCTATTGCCCCAATAAATATGAAATAAACTAACCTCTGCCGGTTCACATGCCTGTTTGTTTGATCAGAAATTATAAGTTAAAGACTTGTAGGTGGTTCAGATGTGAATGCGCTCGATCTTTCTCTATCGCACTATGTCATAATTGCGTGCCTCACTTTCGGAATAGCGGTCCATGATTCAGGGTTAAAGTACAAGCTTTCTGGTGAAACCTGATACAGATTCTGAAAGTGTGAAATCGAGAATCAACAGTGGGAAATGTTTGCGTTGTTTTTAGTGAAAGAAGACATGATATAGCAGCCCAGTTAGAAGGACCTTTTGCAATTGTTCTTAAAGATAATATATAAGTACCTCAGATCGAGCAAGAGCACGCTTACGTTTACTAGCAGTCAGGTAAAAGATAGTAGATGAAGCTCAAGCAACTAGAAACTTTACTTCGTAGGGGTGTTTATAATGGCAACATCTTGAAATACATCAACGCAACGGAAAAGGATTGCATTTGAACCTAGTCTGATGCTAATAGTGATCATAGAATACAGGGAAATTCCCTCCTCGTAAGTTCACTGATCAAGCACTCTTCACATCTAGCAGCCTCGAAACAGGAAGCGCAAGGGCTTTCGTTTTGCTCAGTGCCGAACAGTTTCAATAATTGTCCCTCACTCTTGAACGAGAGAATGTCCACGCACGGGAAAGAAAATATGAATGGAGGATATGGGGAAGAGAGGAATCCACAATATAATCTTGAAGATGTTCAGAGGGTCAGTAACTCATCTGGGAAGGGGGAGCACCATCAACTATGGATTCTTAATGGCCACCTTCAGTCAATAGAGGCTAGAAGCAATCTCCTGAGCCATAAAGCAGGAAAAAAGCAGATTAAAATGATCAGAAAAAGGCTGACAACAAGAATCACCTCGTTGCACTCATGCAATGAAGCATATCAGCAAGCATTAAAGTGAAGATCCACTACTTGCTGAAAACAAATCAAGAAGTGTGTTTAGACTGCAATCTAACCAAGGCGTGAGTAAGATATCTGATGATCGTTGATCATTATAGAAATCATGATGCAGCAACAGTACAGCAGCATTTAATTTATTACAAGTTTAACTACTTGATTTCTTGCATGATGATCATTGATCATTATAAAAAACAAAAAATAAATAAATCATATCAAAGACCGACGCAAAACTAAAATACACGCATGAATAATAACGCTCATCCTACCCAAAAATGAGTTCCCATTTTGAATGATTTCAAAGGGCAATTTCGTCAATCTGAGAAGTGCACTCGCAATCATAAATCGTAATCCACTTTGAACGCGCCGTTTTATTTATGGGCTTTTGTTTTTTAGAGAACAGGAATTTTCTCTAACTTTAATGGGCTCAAGCCTCAAGAGTCGATGGAGAAAATTGCCCAAAAGGCTCCCTAAATCTAAAGAGCGATTGCTCAATTGCTACTGCTAATAGGGCCAACAGATAGAAATGGGGCCTTTTCTTTAAAAAAAAAAAAAAAAAAAACTAAGAATTATCTTAAACTTTTGAAGAGTATGACTGATTTAAAAAAACATTAAGTTGATTTTTTAATATTTTTTTTATAATTATGATGTGATGATATTAAAAATTAAAAAAATATATTTTAATATTTTTTTTTAAAAAAAGAGCATTTTTAAAATGTACACTAAGCAATGAATTCCCCCCCCTCATTCCTAATGTAATCTCATCTTTAATAAGATTTAAACCTTTAACTTCCAGTAATAAAATAATAACAATTTTAATGTTTCCAGGTAATTATTTAAAATGAGAAATAGGACAACAATTCACCATCCCTTATAAAAAAATATATTGTATAAATTTATATTTTCTTGGTAAATATAAAAGATTACCTCCGTTTCTGCTTCGCAGCCTAATTATTAGTTAAATTAGAGGTGAGTTGATGTCTGGTTCAATTGATTAAAATAAAAGCGACAACCTAATTATCCAATTTAAGGCTTAAATATATATAATTAGGCATGAAATATTCTTTGGTGTGAGATTTTGGATATGACCAATCACATTATGGATGGTTGGCTAGAGATGCATCTCCTGTTTCTTCAATTATTTTTACTTCTTTCCAGCCAAAGAGCATCATCTCCTCCTCCTCCTCTTATTTATTCTCGTTTCTCTGTACACCAGTCGTCTTCTTGACCCTTTTCACACGTGACATTCACGCGTTTATATGTATAGCCGCCGGTGCAGGTTGAGAGAATTCTTGTGTGCTGTGTTTTTTAAAAGCTAATTTTTTTAAAAATATATATATATATATATATATATATATTGAAATAATTGTTTTTTATTTTTTAAAAAATATATTAATTTAATATATTTTTTTCGAGATAGACATGATACAAACACAAAAGAAACAAACAGCCTTGTCACATTCACACATGCACCATGTATAGCCGCCGGTCCAGGTTAAGTGCATTCTGGACAACTAGTTTGTTTGCTTCGAAAAAGAAAGAATAAATAAAAAAAGATACGTTTTCCCATCCTTTTTCTTTTTGTCTATTTCCCTCTATGGATCTTTCATTGCATCAAGGAACAGCTAGGAACTACTAGGCTGACAAGCAAACCTAAGCCTGATTGACATCTCGGAGAATTATCCTCCTCCACAGCAACGTTCAATCCACGATACCTTATCCGTTACATGTGATGCGCCATTAAAATAAATACATTGCATTGGACAGTAATTTAATACAAGTCTCACCGTCTCATTTCCCAGTGAAAGGAAGCTGGCCTGAAAATACCAGATGAAATGAAACACACAGAAAGGGTCAGTTAATACAAACCATGTACTGAACTTGAAATCTTGCAAGGAGCTTAGTTTTAATTTTACATTCGAGGGCAACAGAAGTATCCCATAATCTGCAGACCAGTTGCAGTTATTGTTGTGTTCCAAGCAACATCAAAACTTGGCCTCTCAGATGGAAGATCATATAGGATAACTAGCAGTCCTCAAAGCATTGAAATTGTCCCTGAAAGAATGTCCCCCCACCCTGAAATATTACCAGGAAGGGTGGCTTCCTTTCTTTTTTATTTATGCTGATCCTAGTTGAAATGCAGCAGCCTTGGAATTTCATTTTTGCAGTACATGACATCTACAACTTTGGGCTCGAGAAGGAAGTCATCCGCCAACATAAATCAAAGTAACTGTTGAAAGTACAGCTGCTTTTTATCAAGCATGAGGCTTCTGGTTACTTGCTCTCAACTCCCATATGTTTCTAGTGTACAGTTGCCAAAAGTTGCAGATTTACACGTCAAAGGGCAAAGATCCGATCAACTTCTGAATTAGAGAATTCTGAGTTATGATGCCACGAACTCGAACCACTTCTCCTTGCATGCTTATCCTTTTTCCTCATTGAGCGAATCCTCTTGGACTTCACCACATAATAAGTCATGGTCCCAAGAACTCCGGCCATTATAACACCGCCAATAATAGTAATTAACAGTGCAGCCCATTCATGTTTAGGGCCAACCACTATGTAAGAGGAGGCCATAAAAGCCACTGATGTGCACACAGAAGCCAACCACATTAATTTGTTAATCACCTCCACTACTCGCCTCTCTGCTTTTGTCTCACCCCTGACCAAAGTAATTTGAACCACCACAACAGCCAAGGACGTGAAGAGAGCGATAGCATTAAATATGAAGAAGATTTTGAAAGAAGCATGGGTCACCATCACAGCCGTCCCACTATCCCTATCACCACTGGGACTATCCCTATCACCACCGGGTACAGTGAAGATAGCTGCAAAAGCAACGGTCGCAAATAGCACTGCAACCACAGTTACAGAGTTGGTGGCATTGTTGATCCCTTCACGGTGTAACTTTCTAAGCTCTTTTGAAATATTATGGACATTCTTGTTGGTCCTTCTGGTTTGTTCCAGCTGTGTGTGAACATCGTTCTTAATTTGAGTAACAGTTTTCCTCAACTCATCCCTTGGTTGGTTGAGTTCATTAGCTCTAAGAGCACCATAGCGAGAAAGGCACTCCTTTATATCTGATGATTCTTCAGAAAGGGTCAGCTCTTCTGCTAAATCAAGGGCAGTTTTGTGATCTCTGGTCAGAGCATTAACATTGGTGTCTGGGAGTGATAACAACTCATTCACTATCTGGAAAAGAAGAATCAAACCTGAGATGTTAGTTAAACCACTAAAAGCTGATTGATTATATTTTAGGATTCTTGGTGGGTGTTTAAACAATGAGATGGAAAATAACGAGCACTCGATATGATGCCAGAACCTCAGGAGGTGGGGTGTGTGTTATAACATAGTAAGAAACTAAGAATAACACCTGGAAAACCCACCAGCATGATGCAAGCATTTGTAAAAAACATGATCAAAATTAAAAATAGAAAAAGCATTTTGATACTGAGATATTGCTTCTTGTTTTGGGAGAAAGATTAAAAATTATCACCTCTACTCTCTTTTTCCTTGTTGCTACATGCAATGCTGTGTTGCCAAACTTGTCCGGAAGCATCACAATCGCAGCATCTGCATTGAGAAGCAATTTCACCACCTCACAGCTCTGCCCTTTTACAGCCATCTGCAAAGCAGTCTGCCCTTTCTTGTCTGTCCTCCGTGCTAGCTGGGGATCTTTGCTAAGCAATGCTTTTACAATATCTACATGTCCCTGTCGAGCAGCTAAATGCAACGCATTTTTCCCATTAGATCTAGAAATCTCCAATAAGCTACCATCCTTTGACAGCAATTCAATGACTACTGCAGTATGCCCTCTTGTAGCAGCAGATACAAGAGGAGTTGCATTCGATGGGCCATGTGTTTGGCTCAGACTGGGGTCATGATCCAGCAGCACTTGGACAATGGCTGGCATAGAAGAATTTTTGTGAGCATGTGTTCCCTAGATTTTTATAAAGCATATTGATAGTGAGAACATAACATGGTAGCCTATATGAGAATTCTTGTGAATTAAGATTTCACTATGCAACTTCTTACAGAAGCAAGATAAAAAAACATGTCCCCAAGACCAACAATCTTCAATTTAAAAGATGAGACATGACTGAAACCAGTCCTAGCAACTCTTTGGGAATAGGTGAAAGGAAGATGATTCATGAAATGGAAGTTTCCAAAAGGATTGTAGAAGCAACCAGGGAATACCAAAACGACATCCTATACAGAAAACAGCCCTGGGAAAGCCACTATGGACACTCATCATCTTTCTAATTATATTCCTGTTCTCTGTGACTTTAGAAATAAAGGCATTACTGGTATCGCTCATGACCCACAAATGATGTTAGCAGCATCACTAATTGAGCACAGGTGATTCAATTACTAGGACTTCAGCATGTTTGCTTCGTATTTTCTCAAGGCAGTCGAAGGCTGGAAAGCTACCTTATCTACTTTATTGAAGAATCATAATACAACATGAACCTAAAGATTCATAATCATCATAAGCCACAGGTAAAAGAGCCGTTTAAAAGTGTTTTAAAACAACAACCAAAAGCCAGATTTCTTGAGATATATTAGATTGTTTTGTGGAAAGGTTAATTTAAGTGACTATAGAACTCCAATGCATGAGGGTATCAGAATCATTCAACTATAATCAAGAGATAGTATACTCTCATTAAGCAACATCTCACTAAAAACGATCAAAATCTACAAATTTCTAGGAGCAACAAGAAAATGCTAAAAGCTGAAGATTATTACCGTGGTGCCCTTGGACGGCAGCAATATGCAACGAATCATACCCCGACCTATTCTTCCTCGTGAGGCCCTCCTTATTCGAATATTGCAGCAATTCCTTAACCACCTCAAGATGACCTTTATCTGCAGCAGTAAACAGCGCAGTCTCCCCCAACTCATTCACTTCATTAACCACTGATGCCCTTATCTCTGCGACCTCTGCATCAAAGTCATCCCCACTCGAAGTTCCCATCATTTTTGAGATATCATTGAGAATCCGCTGCACATCGTCCAAATTGCCGCGCTGAGCTGCCAAATGGAGCTCGGTATCATTGTGACGACCAGTGACTTGTTTTACATACTTCTTCTTCCCAGCTTGGTCAATTCGTTTGCCCGAATTCGATAAAACTAGAGCTGGGGCAGTTGATGTTGAAGATGGCGATGGTGTTGGTGATGGCTCGGCAAGAGCGTTTTGGTTTAGTTGTGGTTGCACTAATCCCTTCTCTAAATCCCTCTCCCTCCCTATAAAAAAATACCCATCAATTAAATAATCACAAAAATCATACCAAATCAAAATAATACTACAAAATTTTGATATACATCAATTAGATTTGTTCTTTTACTTAGCTTTGATTCAAGTGAAAATAGGTAGAAAGAAATATTGTTCTCGAATAAAAATGGAGAAAAACTTTATAGGGGCAGTAGTGAAGATACATGATTTACTACATTCAAGGATCTAATAATCTATTAGCATTTAGCAAACAATTTTTCTAATTCCATCTTACTTCGAAGCTAAGCAGATTTAGACTTGCTTAGAAAAAAAAAATGTATATCAAAAGGCAAAAAAGTAGATTGATCAGAGAGAAATTCAAAAGTCTTTTTGGTCTCGAGGGAAAATCACATAAAATCAAAACTTTGTTATGTTTACTTCTGAATTTAGCTGCGAAACATGTCTCTTTTTTCCTACCATCAATAGAAGCGAACTGAGAAAAAAAAAAGCAAGAAAGGAGATGAAGAGAACTCGATCTTGATCATTGGACAGAATCTAGAAACAGAAATTGATGTGTGCATAGATTGATACAGTACCTTCTTCCAAAGGTGAAGCCATGGTTAGAACTAGCTAGTGAAGAGGGTCATGCGAATGAAAGAGAGAAGTTTGAAGGAAGCGAGAGAATTGTTGCGTGTGTGAGAGATGGTAATAACAAAAGATTAGTCAAATATAACAAGAAAAAGTGTGAAGATGGAAATTTCGTGGAAGGAAGGCAGTAAGATGAGTAATGACTTTAGGTAGCAATGGAGGTCCTTGTCATTCGCGTTTTGGCAATAATGCGATTCGAAAGTGTTCTGGTACTGTGAAAAGTGCTTCTTTTTTTTTTAATATATTATAGTAATTCTTTTATATTTTTTATTTTTTAATATTAACTCATAGAATTATTAAAAAAAATATTAATTTGATATTTTTAAGAACAAAACGATTCCACGTACAGACATCTAAGAATTCTTTCCAAGAAATGTTGTGGCGGGCTAGAGAAAAATGTAAAAAGGAAACTGGATTTTTGTGATCGCTTGGTTGTCACAAACAAATTAATTGACGGTATTTTTTTTACTGTGATAATTTTTTTAGTTTTTTTTAATTTGAAGATTAAATTTTTTTTATTTTACTTTTTAATTAAGTGTTATTAGTATTTTCCAGTTTTTTATATAAAAAGTTGCCATAATTTTTTTAAAAATAAAGACATGAATTAATAAAATTAAATGTTATAAGAGTTTCTTATTTATACCTATAGTACTTTTGTTTTATGACAAATGATTATGTCAATTGGTTTATAATCTAATAATTTTTAATATTTATCTTGTTTTGTTGTGTATTGTAAAATAATTATAGTTAGAAGAGACTGCATAACAAGACATGTTTGGTGTAGTAATGAATTAAAAATAATAATATCAAGGAACTAGTATCTTATTTATATTTACATTAGCTGTATCATTTAAAATCCTAGTACTAAGACCAGCAACAAAATAGCTCGTATGAAAATATTGTGTTAAAAATTTATCGTGAAATAACTTACATGAAACCATTAATAACCCATGGTGGGGTGAAAAACACACAAAGTGAAGCTCTAGATAGATAGTGATTTTTAATCAATCAAAAATTAAAATTGAGATGAGCTCCAACCAACATAGAGATAATGATGTACGAGATTTTCTTTTAAGAAAATATTTTTTTATTTTTTATTATTTAGTATGATGTTTTTCTAGTTTATTTTTTTATTTATTACTGTTAAGGTTTTCTAGTTTTTTTTCATATATATTGTTGTAATTATTTTTTTACAGGTGAAGACATAAATAAGTTAAATTAAATTTTTTTTGTATTCATCGTGTACGTATGATGTTTTTTTGTTCCTTGGAGGTTTTGGAACATGACAAACCTTTTAACTTTTGCTTCCATCAGTGTCGTTACTTTTTCATTTTTTTTTAATATAGCTGAGAGAAAGAAAATTAAATTTTTTATTTAAATATTATATTTCTTCATTCAATAAATTAAAAAAAACTAATATTTTAGTTTTTAAAATTTATATTGAGTCTGAGAAATATATTTTAGAGGTTTTATACAGTTTTGTTTTACATGTTTTTCAAATAAAAAAATATGATTTTTTACATACCAATATAATTTAACAATATAAAATAGTTCTTTGTATTTTTATATTTAACCAACATCATGAATTTATTTTTTTATTGTATATATAATATAATTTTTTTTAGTTAACAATATAAACTCCTCGTGTTGATTTTTCATATAATTATAAATACAAAATATTAAGATAACTATTATAGATCATGGTTTTGATTTTTATGAAAAATTAATTATAATTTAAGTGTATTTTTTACTTTTTTTAGTGAAAGAAAAATAATTTTTCATTTAATGTGTTTTAATTTTTTTACTGAAAAAAAATAAAACTAAAACTAAAAAATAGTTTCATATTACTAAACACATCTTTATTTTTCCCATAATTTTAATTCACGACTCACCTACCATACCAGTTATAATAATAAGAAAATTTAAAATGCACGAGAAAAACATTGTGCTTATTCACAATAAAATTACTTTTCTGCCATTCTAAAAACAAATCAAATAACTAGTTATTGATGGTATTAGGAGCTTTTTTTTATATGGATTCATTAATTATTGTCATATTGGTGGGGATATAAAGTCTTTTTACATTTCTGGTAAACAAGTAAATGACTATATTACCTTAATTCTTATTTTTTTCAAGAATGGTTTTGAGGATATTTTTGCATTTTTAATATCCCGGGTTATCCCAGGTCTTTTTATTTGTTATTTTTTTAAAAAAATTTACCATTTTAAAAAATAAAATTTTTAATTAAATTGAATTAATTGGTTAAATATAGATATGAAATGTTCACATCATTATATTTTGAAAAATAAAATAAAACAATATTTTTATTGGGTGGATATTGTTTTATTGGCACGAGTAATTATTTGATTATATAAAAATTTTATTCAAATAAATAAAATTATGAACACAATTACATACATACTTCGTGTTATGAGATTAAATATCTTGATTTATATTTATCTCTTGATTTTTTCAATTTAATATTTACTTGTCATTAACGATTTTTTTTTATATTTATTGGCATAAATAATTTTTAATTTATTTAATTAGATATATACATAAATTTTTTAATTAAAAAAAACATATTAAAAAAACTTGTATGTTTTATTTTTTTAGTATTGAAAAACAAAATTATCTAGGAGAGCACACAGGTGAAATAGCTAGAAAGTGGGCTGGTTGAACCCTTACAACTGCTTTCCTAATACGAAAACCTTAGCTTGGAGCCGCAGTAGAGGATCCATTACCAGTTCTAAATCCTCCACCCCACAGGCTCATGAGAGATACAATGCCGGCCTTTTAACTTAGCTGGGCGCACTACTGCAGCTGATGTGAACTTTGACCTCTGTATGCTGGGCTCGAAATCACAGTTGACTTGGGCCACCTCGCTCTAGACTGCCTCCTCTCGATGTGAGACGGAGAAACACGATATGCTCTTTTACTTTTCTCAACTTTCCGCTTGCACTCATCTCACTCCGTTCTTCTCAATCTTCCTTGCTCCATGGAAGAGGATCCGGTCATGTTTATCTGTAATTTGCATTCTTCCTCCTTTCATCAAGGAATCACTCCACGAAATGCTACATTAAATCATTAATCTAAGGTTCTGGGAGGGTTCGTAGCTTGAAGTAAAATGGTCCAAACAGAACTAGCTGCATGCCTGGCTTGTACCCAGAATCAATAGCCTTTTGCAGTTGCTAAATGGCCTTCACCACTCTTGAAAGACAAACAAGGAAACCTCTCTGGGTTTGTGATGCGAAAGTTGCTACTACTCGGCTACGTTGGGGAAGTGACGAAGGTGGAGGAAGATAAAAGGTTTGTTACATTTGAAAACCCTAAAGAACCAGAACATTATAAATACAAGAAAAATCTTAAAATATTTAATTTTTTTTTTTGTTTTCTCTTACCAAAAAGCTATTATAGTTATTTATATACAAAAAACTAAAGAACGCTAATAATAAGAAATAAATAAAGGGAAAATATTCATTTTAAATAAAAAAAAACTAAAAAATATTATATATAATAAAGAATAGAAAAAATTAAATTATCTAAAAAAATATGTTTTTCTAGAAATAACCTTCATCAGGATATGCAAAAGAAGCAGCCCTTCGCACCCTCTTTATTGCCCGTACAGACCAGCTCACGCCATATTTCGCTGTCTCCTACTCCTTTTTCTTCAGCAACAAAAGCGATCTCGTGTAGGACTCTCTACTCAGCATTATTAAAGCAATTAACTATATTCAATGTGTTTAGTTCATAACCTTAAAGATTTACAGCACAAAAAACTAACCCTTCTGAACAAGTTAATTCACGGCAGAGATATTATCAAGTCGATTGATTTTTTTCAGACTTGCAATCTCAAGCAAGGATTAGAGGTGAAAGAGTGATCGAATCCCTCTAATGTTTAAGAAAATGATAATTTAAATGAGTTGTGGGTTGATGATCCCTTTTATATGGTAGTTTATGATATACATTTCTCAATCTTATTCTTCAGGTTTCTCTTTATATTCTTAAATATAATTTGGTATTTTCTTAGATCGAGAAGAAGATTAGAGCTGGTAATGGGCTGAGTATGAAATGGGTACTGCTTTACTGCTAATATAGCTTTTGGATACGGGTAGCCTTCCCATTAATTTTTTAAAAAGAAATTGACATGAAGGGACTTTATTCCTCAAACTTTTTGTCACAGGGACTAAAATGTGAGGATGGTAAAGAGAGCTGATATATTAAAAAGTAAATGAAATTCTATGTTTACCAGATTAAAATAGATCCTCAAAACTCTTAAAATCGAGTTAAAACAATTCTCAAAATTATATAAAAAAAAAAGCCGCGAACTTAGTCATATGCATCAAGTGTGGATAATTTTTTCCTGACAACAAATACGTTAAATATGCAAGCTCTGGGTGAATAGTAAAGGGTATCACGTTCTGATTCTGGAATTGGAAACTCGCTTTGCCATATATATACACTTCTGTTGCATAAACAAACAAGATGGAGGAATATTTGCTAATTTGATATAGAAAAGCTTTGTTAGGAAAATCCCACGTCGGAAGGAAGAACCATGCATGAGGCTGGCATCTCTGTTTCAATAAAAGAGAGGACAGAAGCCATGATTGCACTCATGGAGCCATGTGTTAAGCACAGAGCAAACTTTTCTTTCACCTTTTACAAAAGATACAGTGGTAATATCTTCTAATATTTAAGGTGGGGGGGGGGGGCATCTTGTGAAGGCCCCCATTAATTAAGTTGAATTTCGAGTTCCTCCATTATGGAGCCGGTTGCCGGACCAAAGTCGTGTCTGAGGTGAGATTTTACAGTTTAAGGTGTTCGGTAATGAAATAGTGATTTGTGCTTGGCCGATGCTATCAACTAGAAAATTTGTTTCAAGAATCAAAACCTGTCTTCGGCCAACAGAAACTCAAAAACAAACCCGTGGTTGGGCCTGCCTGTCTGGTTGGTTGCTTTTGGATACTGCTGTTTATGTGAAATCAATGAATGTCGCTGGTTTTGCCCCATGGTGTTTTGTTTTGATACTGGTACGGGTTGCTTGAAATTTTAAGATGATGGTAAGCTTAAGTTTCGGTTCGGCATGTGCTGGCATTAACTATTGACAGGTTAACAAGACAGTAATGGCTAGTGTTTCTGAAGAAAGAAGAAATTGAATGTAATGATTGTACTTATTGACAGGCAAAGGCGCCAGCAAATATTAGAAGAAAGTGATGAAAGCAACAACTGACGAAGGAAAAGAGATGTAACTTAAAACTTTCCCAAAATACTGTTGCCTATCAGAGATCAATTATCACTGCTCAGTATATTATGGGCGTGCAAGCTGGTGTTATATATTGAAGACATTTTCTCAAAATGAAATTGCAGCTGGTATTTGGAAGCCATACTGTGCTGCATGCAGTGGGCGTAGACTTTCTTACTCTCTCTAACCTAAGAGCCTAAGAACTGGATAGATGAGTGGCATCTAACATGCGTCCTTTCTTCACTCTGTCGCTCTACTTTACCCTTCCCGTCTTTCCTTCTATCCATCGCATCTGACAAATTTATTTTGCATTAAGTCAAGTTTTTGCGCGGGTAGGTGGCTCTGTAATGTGAATTCAATGTGTATCAGAGGTAGTACTCTCGTAATCAATGCCTTTTCCTTTGAGCAGGTAGCAAGTATTTTCACTTTCCACGACAGAAATTAAAGGTGACTCAATGGCAGGGACAAACATCGAGAGCTTAACGATGGTCGCTGCCATGCGAATTAAGATCATAGTTATATCATCCTGCTCAAACTCGGATCACATGTCGGCTGGATTAATCTGTCAACTGGTGGGTTAATTTATTATTATTTTGTAATCAATACAACTTGTTTTTTAGGCTTCTTTTTTTTAACAAAATAACATCATTTTAATAAAGAAATTCTTCTCCCAGATCAAACTCTCGGTTAATAACATCATAGTTTGTGCAGAGTCTTTTTGATAGATCTTATAGTATCTTTAATGATTTTCTTGCGGGTCTATATTATGATCACTGGGTTAATTTTGCCTCGCTTAATTTAGTTAGGATTTCAACCCTAATTTAACCCCAAAAAACTGTTGGACTTAAATTTTTTTTACCATTTCATTCGAATTTAGTAGTTTTTTTTTTTAAAAAAAAAACTGTTTGTTTTTACCTTTAAAACAATGTTGGGTACCTTTCAAAAGCATGCTTAACTTTAAAAAAATATTAAATTGATATTTTTTATTGTTTTTTTTAAAATTTTGATATGTTGATATTAAAATTTTAAAAAAATATTTTAATATATTCTTAAACAAAAACTCTTTTAAAAATCACTCTTCCTTAAACCAAAATAATAAACATACAACAGCCAAAGCCAGTATCCTAGCCCTAGAGATGCTAGTTAATATTGAAGCAAGATTTTTAGTTATCTTTCTTGTACCAAAAATATAGTAATAGGGTTAAGGATAACAATGATCATTGCCCAGAAACAAAAAACAAAAACTCCAACTTACTTTTTGGATGGTCACAGTAAATATGGCAACGTGCACGGTCCAGATGCCATTCCTGAAAACCTTCTATAAACTGTGTTGAGTTTACAGCAGGACTGATGGTTGTCAAGTGATAACTAAGAAAACATAGAAATTCTGTTTCTCAGTATGTAATAGTTGACGATAGACATGTGCAATGCAAGCAATGGCGACAGTTCTCAAATATTGCAATGGCTACGGTAGGCCTGTAAAATAAACTGGCTTCCATTTATGATCCATTATTTATTCGTAAATATTCTTCTCTAATGACCAGGTGCTTCTGCATGCTGAGATGAATTGATAGCAAGGCCGATGTCTCCAGTCTTCTAAGGTTGTGAGCATACAAGGAAAAAAACATATTTCCATCACCCTGTTCTGTCACATTGCAGTAATTATAAGCTTAGCTTATACATGTGAAAAAAAAAAACAAGGTCCATGTAGAAATATGAACCACTCTGCCTCTATAAATTTCACAAACAAGCTGGTGAGATTAATAAGTTAGCAAAAAAACAGGTGTCTTAATCCCATGATTTAAGCAACATCGATATGAATCTCTATTGTTTAGGTGGATATAACCATGCTCTTATCGAGCTAGGATGTGAACATTATTAATTTTGCTTTTGTTAAAAACTTGCCCATTCTCATCAACCAGGCCAGAATGATCCATCTAGCATGACAGGAAGTTGAAAGTTCTAACCAAAAGGGAAAGGAAAAACAAAATAAGAAAAGATGGCATAATAGAAATTCAGAGAGAATTTGCAATAAAAAACACCAAGTCCATGAAGAAATAACTAGAAATTTGATGCCGCACCGAATGTGGGCATTGAGATACTAAGATACATCAATCTTTCACACCAACTGCTACAGTTCAGTATTAAAAGAAACAAAGGATATTCTGATACCGACTGTTGCTCAAAATCATAAAGAAAAGAAACATAGAAATCATGCCAGGATGGTTCAAAAGAAGGAAAGATCTGGGCAGGAGTAGCATCTAGTGAAATCTAACAAAGCTGAGATAATCTTCATTGATCCAACTATACTTTTCGATGAATGGATTGACTGTGGTTTCTGGAGGATATTGGTCTATACTGTCTTTCCAAACATTGACATCCTCCAGGTCCCTCATTACCTCCCACACACAGTTGTTGCACTTGAAACCTGCACCGAGACTGATCATTAGTATTTTATTACCTTTCTTAAGCCTCTGCTTGGCCTCCATGTAGGCCAAAACATACCAAAGGCCACCAGCTGATGTATTGCCAAATCGATGAAGTGCCATTCTAGTTGGCTCGAGATCATAATTACTAAGGCCTAAACTTTTCCCAACCTCATCAATAATTGCCCTTCCACCTGGGTGTATACAGAGATGGTCTACACCAGTCTTCAGATTCAAACCTGCTCCCATTTCTTGAATACTGGTGCTTTTGGTTTTCTTTTCTCGAAGAGATACATAAACATAGCGAATTAGTTCACTTACTGGTAACATTTTAGGTGCTAAGACACGGAGATTCAAAGCAAGAGCCTGAGCAGCAGATTTTTTAAGGCTTTTAGTAAGGAGAAAACCTTTATAGCCAAGGTCATCTACTGTTTGTGTGCAGCATCCATAGGATTCGTCTTTTGAGCCAAGATGCGTACGTACAAGATGTTTCAATCTGAAGATGGCTTGACGTTTTAAAGCGCTGTTGTTTGTGAAGAGCATCGAGCAACCTCCTGAACGGAACAGACAGTTTGAGAGCATCATGGATTTTTCTTTGCCTTGGTACCAATTTGGACCTATCGATTCTGTACTCACAACAACAGCGAATGCATTCTTGTGTGACTTGAACAAGTGCTGCACCAGATCAATGGATACAACGCTCGCACTGCATCCCATTCCAGAGAGGTTGAAAGTTTTAACGTCTGATCTCATCTTGTAACGATTAACAACGCGAGCTGCTAGAGAAGGTGCAGGAGAGAACAAAGAAACATTGACAACAAGTATGTCAATTTCTGATGGAGAAATTCCTGTTTTGGCAAAGAGCTTGTCGAGTGTGTCAAAGATGAGATCATCCATTTCCGTAATGGAAACTTTGAGAGTTGAGGAATCTTCCTGGCCTGAGATAATGTTACTAGGGACATACGTTCCTTCACCAATGCCAGAATTCACAATAGTTTGTAATAGAAACTTGTATTCTTCTATCCCCAGGTTCTTATTTCTGAAGACGATTTTTGCACTAGTTTCTGTGTCAAGCTTCCTATCCTCTGGAGCTTTATAGCACTCGTAAGCCAGCATGTAGCAACAGGATTCTCTTTTCAGGAAAACCAATTTACAAAGGCAGAAAATAATGAAGAAGAGAGTACAGAGTATCATGATTGGCCCTGTTGGAAGGAAGAGAGTGGTAGAATTGTGTATGTGTATCAGAAGTGTTGAACTTTTGTCCTTTTATAGTACAATTTGAAGGTGATGTAAGTTCTATGCATGTCCATTTGCTTTTTTAGGTGATACAGTTTTCATCCAATAGGGATGAAGTCAAAATTTTGGATTCTTGGAAGTTTAATTTTCTCAACTACCTCCATGGATTGTTGCTTGCTGTAAATTGAAGTTGTAGATATCTAGGCCAGAGCCATTGATGGAGGCAAGGCCAATAGAACAGGGCTTGCTACGTATATGGGCTTGAAGATGACAACCCGAAACCATTCACCATCTCACATGCCCACAGATTTCTTTTGAAAGTGCAAAATGAATAAGAAGGATTTTACACGCGCATGTAAGCAATCGCTTATAGCATATACGAGATGTATATCCACGTGTTGCTGCGGGTTTATATAACAAATATATTTGATAGTGTTATAATTATGAATCAGCATTAGATAAATAATAGAAATTAAAAGTATGATGGAGCAAATATTCCTTGACAAAAAAAAAATTATGTTGGCGATCCAAAACTTAGAGACTGAACAAAATGATTTATAGCAATTTACAGTGTTATGTTATGAAAGATACGGTGCTTTCGCCACATAATTTAACTTTTTAGTTAATAAAAAGAAAAAAAATTACAAAGCTAAATTCTCTACCAACTTAATATTAAAAAAAACCAACAAAGATAATTTTGGAAGGAAAAAAATCCATGAGAAAAAACGTTGTAGCAATTGACAATGTTTTGGAATGAAAACTATAACACTTTTCCCAATAAAATAAAATAAAAAACATTTAGAGAAATATTGTAACAATCCACAGTGTTTGTGAGAAAAACTACAACGCTTTCCTC